>Ga0194119_10000280_pt1 | contig 98994 bp, 100 predicted proteins | sample TA2MahC100mmetaG_FD_148620 | JGI IMG/M metagenome (GOLD analysis project Ga0194119, IMG submission 148620) | Freshwater microbial communities from Lake Tanganyika, Tanzania - TA2015018 Mahale Deep Cast 100m | ecosystem: Environmental > Aquatic > Freshwater > Lake | place: Tanzania: Lake... | reverse complement strand
AAGCTTCCCAGTGGAATTACATAGGCCCAGGCGCGGCGGCGCTGCCCGGCCTGATCCGTCACGGTCATGATGGTGCGGCGATACATGCCGGAAGGGCTGCCATCGGGCGCAGCATCTTCGATCTCATCCAGGATGGGCAAGGCTTTGGCGATATCCTGAAAGGTCAGGATTTCGCCCTGGATGGGTGATGGATCACCCAAGGTTAGCGCTGGGTAATCGCCAAGATCAAATAGCGTGCCGGTAGCTTGTGCCGGCGTGATGGCGGTGATGCCAGCCTTGGCCGCTGGGGCGTGCCAGAAGCCGCCTTGCATGAGCGTGCCATAGACAAAGACATCGGGCAGGAGGTGGCAGCCTTCCTCATCCCGCGCGGCGGCTTCGACAGGCTGCGGGTGCAGGCCATGGGCGGCGAAGCCTCGGCGCACTGCGGCCAGATATATGGCGGGCGGGGCGACAAAACCTTGTTGGCGTTCGGGCGTGACCTGATAGGCGATGGCTTCAAGCGCCGCGCCATCGGGCAGGATGATGTGGCGCGTGCGGCGCTGATAGGCGCGTGGCGCGCCTTCCTTCTGATCAAGCGCTTGCCAGCCGGCAGCAGAGACTTCCAGCACCACGCCTTCAATGAAACCGCCGAGACGGCTTTGGAAATTCAGCGCGCCGCCGCCGCGGCTTTGGCTGAAAAAATCAAAGGTGAGGCGCGCATCGGGCAGAATGCCGGTGCTGATTGGGCGGATCGCTGCCGGGTCATGGCCAGTGCGCGCGCACCAATCGCGCCAATCTTGTGTATCGGTGTTGGAGCCATAGGCGAAGCTGTAGCGGGGGGACATGGGGCAAGGCTTATACATGTTTGAGATCAGCGTCTTTATCGCACGCCGAAGGCGGGCGCGAGCCCGAATAGGCGACGCCGCTTATGCGGCGAAGCCAAGCGCGCGGCGGCGCGCGCCGGCGCTGAGCATTTTCAAGCCAAGCGAAGTCGCTTGGCGCCTCGGAAAATGCGACCAAAAAATGCCCAAGGGCGGATCGGATACGATCCGCGGCACACAAATTAGCGCAGCGCCAAGACGGCGAGCATCAGGCTGCCCAACGCAATGCGATAATAGCCAAAGGGCGTGAAGCCGATGCGTCCGATCAAAGCCAGCACGGCGCGGACGGTAATGAAGGCAACGATGAAGGCCGCGATGAAGCCAACCGCGATCTGCCCGAAGGCGCTTGGGTCAATCTCGCTGCGTACCTTCCAAAGACTATAGAAGCTCGCGGCAAACATGGTGGGGATGGCGAGCATGAAGGAAAACTCGGCCGCGGTGCGGCGTTCTACGCCGATCAAAAGTGCTGTGATGATGGTCGCCCCTGAACGCGATGTGCCGGGGATCATCGCGAGCGCCTGGCCAAGCCCGACCAGCACGGCGGCAAGTGGGCCGATTTCCGGTACGCTATGGATGCTCGGCGCCGGGCGCAGTTTTTCGATGGCGATGATGGCAATGCCGCCAAGAATAAGCGCGATGGAGACAACCCAAGGGTTGAACAACAGCGTCGTGATGGTTTTGTGAAACAGAAAGCCGATAATCGCCGCCGGCAGGAAGGCGAGCATGAGGTTGATGACGTAATAGCGTTCCCGCCCTGGCCGCCACATGCCACGCAGCAGATCCACAATCAGCGCGCGATAAATCCAGCACACGGCAAGAATGGCGCCAAGCTGGATGGAGATTTCAAAAACCTTGCCGGGTGGGCCCTGAAAGCCGATCAATTCGCCGAGCAGGATCAAATGCCCGGTCGAGGAAATGGGCAGGAATTCAGTGAAACCTTCGACAATGCCCATGAGCAGGGCAGAGAACAGGGCGCTCAGGTCCATGCGCGTGATCCATGCGTGGCGCGGGCGGGGTGCCCGATTCGCCTTGGAGCATTTTCAAGCCAAGTGGAACACTTGGCGACTCGGAAAATGCGACCAGACACAGAATCAGCGCTTGTCCGGTGAACGCAGGTGAGGTGGACATGCGCTGACGAATGCTTGCGCCGGGGCGCGGCCAATGTCCACGCCTCGGCAAATTGAGTTCCGGAGTATTTTCAAGCCAAGTGAATCCACTTGGCGGCTCGGAAAATACGACCAGACAAAAACTCAGTAACGGTATTGCTCGGCCTTGAAGGGGCCTTGCGCATCCACGCCGATATAGCCGGCCTGCTGCGCGGTAAGCTGCGTCAGCGTCGCGCCCACCTTCGCCAGATGCAGCGCCGCCACCTTCTCATCCAAATGCTTGGGCAGGGTATAGACCTTGCGCTCGTATTTGGAGGTATTGGTCCAGAGTTCGATCTGCGCCAAGGTCTGATTGGTGAAGGAAGCCGACATCACGAAGGAAGGATGGCCCGTGGCATTGCCAAGGTTCACCAGGCGGCCTTCGGACAGCAGGATGATGCGCTTCTGGTCCGGGAATTCGATTTCGTCCACCTGCGGCTTCACATTGTCCCACTTCATGTTGCGCAGGCCAGCCACCTGAATTTCGGAATCGAAATGGCCGATATTGCAGACAATGGCGCGATGCTTCATGGCGCGCATGTGGTCCAGCGTGATCACATCCACATTGCCGGTCGCGGTCACGAAAATATCGGCCATTGGCGCGGCCTGTTCCATGGTGACGACCTGATAGCCTTCCATGGCGGCTTGCAGGGCGCAGATCGGGTCAACCTCGCTCACCATCACGCGGCAGCCGGCATTCCTCAGCGACGCGGCGGAACCCTTGCCCACATCACCAAAGCCGCAGACCATCGCGACCTTGCCGGCCATCATCACATCGGTGCCGCGACGGATCGCATCCACCAGGGATTCGCGGCAGCCATAGAGATTATCGAATTTCGACTTCGTGACGCTGTCATTCACATTGATGGCCGGGAAAAGCAGGCGCCCTTCCTTGGCCATGACGTAAAGCCGATGCACGCCCGTGGTGGTTTCTTCCGAAACGCCCTTGATGGCAGCGGCAAGCTTGGCGAACCAGCCGGGCTTGGTCTTGAGGCATTTCTTGATGAGGGCGAAGAAGACTTCCTCTTCCTCATTGGTGGCCTTGTCCAGGAAAGCGGTATCGCCCTGTTCGGCGCGCAGCCCGTAATGCACCAGCAGCGTCATGTCGCCGCCATCATCGAGCAGCACATTAGGCTCCCCGCCATCGGCCCATTCCAGGGTACGCTGCACATATTCCCAATATTCCGGGAGCGTTTCGCCCTTCACGGCGAAAACCGGCGTGCCGCTTTCGGCAATCGCCGCCGCCGCGTGGTCTTGCGTTGAGAAGATATTGCAGGAAGACCAGCGCACATCGGCGCCAAGATGCTTCAGGGTTTCGATCAGCACCGCGGTCTGGATGGTCATGTGCAGGCAGCCCGCGATGCGCGCACCCTTGAGCGGCTGGGCCGCGCCATATTCAGCGCGCACGGCCATCAGGCCGGGCATTTCATCCTCGGCCATGGAAATTTCCTTCCGCCCCCAGGCGGCGAGGGAAAGGTCCTTAATAACGTAATCTTGGGCGGCCATGGCGCGATCTCCTTGAATCTGGCGCGGCGGGTAACACGGGGCGGGGCGCGGGGCTAGAGGGAAAGAAGAATATAAAGATACCTTTATGTCTTTTCGGACTGGCCTGTTTTGGCGAGCGGGCTAAGCTTCCCCTTCAAACCCCAGGGAGGCGCTTATGGCCGAACAAAGCTTAGGCATTCTTGAACAACGGCGGATCGAAGCCGGTTTTGCCAAGGGCATTTATGAGGAAATGAAGGCGCAGCTCGGAGAGGAGAAGGCGAAATCCATCCTATCGGCTGCCATCATCAAGCTCGCCAAGGAAACCGCGGCCGAGATGGCGAAGCAGGGGCCTGAGGGGAAACCTTCCCTGGAGCATTTCATCTCCCTCCAGCCGCTATGGACCAAGGGGGATGCGCTGCAGATCGAAACGCTCCGCAAGGACGCCAAGCATTATGATTTCAACGTGACGCGCTGCCGCTATGCCGAGATGTATCGCGCCATGGGCCTCGCGGAATTGGGCGCGATCCTGTCCTGCAATCGCGATGGGGCGTTTTGTGAGGGCTATGACCCGAAACTGAAACTGGAACGCACGCAAACCATCATGGGCGGTGCAAGCCACTGCAATTTTCGTTACAGGTATGAGGATTAGCGCGCATGTCCGGATACGCCGCAACGAATGGCGCGGCTTATGAACGGAGCATGGGCCGATGGTCCCGCAAGCTGGCGGATGCCGTGCTGGATGCGCTGGTGCTGCCGCGCGGTATGGCGGTGCTGGATGCCGGCTGCGGCACCGGGGCGCTCGCGGATGCCTTGGCGCAGCGCGACCGGGCGGCGCGCATCACCGGCATTGATATCAGCCCAGCCTTTCTGGAGGCCGCGCGGGCGCGCGTGCCGGGCGGAGATTTCCGCCAAGGTGATCTTTGCGCGCTTGATCTGCCTGATGGGGTTTTTGATGCGGCACTTTCCCTGCTGGTGCTGCAATTTGTTCCTGATCGCGCCAGAGCGGTGGCGGAAATGCTGCGCGTGACGAAACCGGGCGGGTTGGTGGCGGCAGCGATGTGGGATTTCACCGGCGGTTTTTCGTTTTTGCGTGCCTTCGCCGATAGTGTCGCCATCACCGAACCGGAAGGTGAGGCGTTTCGCGCGCGCTATTGGGCGGACCCGGTCGGTGCGCCGGGGCGCATGACGGCCTTATTTGATGCGGCAGGCATTGAACAGGTGATGGAAAGCGATATCGCCATCCGCCAGGATTTCACGGATTTCGAGGATTGGTGGGACCCCTGGGCTGCTGGCGGGCAGGGCATTGCCGGGGCCTTCATCGCAGCATTGCCCGCTGAGCGCATTCCGCCGATCAAGGATATCGCGCGCCGTGCCTATCTGGCCGGCGGCGCTGATGGGCCGCGTTCCTTTGTCGCGGTGGCGCGGCTGGCGGTGGGGCGGAAGCCCGGCTGAGGCTATCCACTACGCGCAATCCGGTGAAGACTGCCCCTTCGACTGCGGGAGGAAGGCAGCGCCATGGATATGGAACGCATCGGATTTCTGGGGCTGGGCGCCATGGGCGGCCCGATTGCAACGCGCATGGCGGATTGGGCGCAGCGCAATCCTGGCAAACGCATTCTGGTCTTTGATCCCCGCCCTGAAGCCATGCAGCGCGCGACCGAAGCGGGGGCCGAGCCCATGGGCTCGGTCGCCGCGGTTGCTCAGCAATGCAGCGTTGTCTTTGCCTGTCTGCCGAGTGCCGAAACATCCGAACGCGTGGCCTTGGGCGCTGAGGGCATTGCCGGCGCGCCAGGTGCAGTGCGCAGCTATATCGAAATGTCCACCATTGGCAGCGCGGCGATGCGGCGCATTGCGGCGGGCCTCGCAGAAAAAGGCATTACGCTGATTGATTCGCCGATCAGCGGCGGTGTGCCGGGGGCAGAGACCGGCGCGCTTGCGGTGATTGCTTCTGGCGCACCGGATGCGCTCGGCGCGGTGATGCCGCTGTTGCAGGTGGTGGGGCGCACGGTCTTCACCATTGGCGATACGCCTGGCCTCAGTCAGACCATGAAGCTTGCGAATAATCTGCTCTCGCTTGCAGGGATGGTGCTGACGGCAGAGGCGTTTTCTCTTGGCGCCAAGGCCGGTATTGATACGGCGCTGATGTGTGACGTGATCAATGCCAGCACGGGGCGCAATAGCTCCACGGTGACGAAGTTTCCGCGTGCGGTGCTGAATGGGCGATTTTCAGGGGGCGCGAGCAATGCCATCGTGTCCAAGGATTTGTCCTTGGCGGTGGCGGAATTCTCGGCCTTCGGGCTTTCCGCGCCCATGACGGCGCTGGCGCGCGAAATGTTGAGCATTGCGAAGAATCGCTTTGGCCCGGATGCGGATATGACATCCGTCGTGCAGCTTTATGAGGAATGGGCCGGCGTTTCGATGCAATCACCCAATACGGTAAAAAGCGCTGGTTAAAGGGAACGGAAAATGCGTCTGAAGGACAAGATTGCCATCATCACCGGTGGCGCGCATGGCATGGGCGAAGCGGAAGCGCGGTTGTTCGCCAAGGAAGGCGCGGTGGTGATCATCGCGGATCGTCGCGCTGATCTTGGTGAAGCGCTGGCGGCCGATATCACCGCAAGCCAGGGGCGCGCGAGCTTCATCGCCATGGATGTGGCGCAGGAAGTGGATTGGAAGCGGCTGATTGAAAAAGCGCTGTCCGATTATGGCCGGATTGATATTCTGGTGAATAATGCAGGCATCAGCGGCAGCGCGGTTGGCGATATGCTGTCACTGGAAGGCTGGAATCAGCTCATGTCCATCAATGCGACGGGCGTCTTTTTGGGCACGACCTTGGTGGGGCAGGTGATGGCGGGGCAGGGCAAGGGCTCGATTGTCAATATCTCCTCCATCATGGGGTTCGTCAGCAGCGCGGAAGGGCATCCGGGCTATTCCGCTTCCAAGGGCGCGGTGCGGTTACTCACGAAAAACGCTGCTGTGCGCTGGGGGCCGCAGGGGGTGCGCGTCAATTCCGTGCATCCTGGTTACCTGCCGCCGATGCTGGGCGGCACAAATGGGCCGGGGCGGTCTGCGAAGATACCCCTCACGCCGCTGCGCCGCCTGGGTGAGCCGATTGAGGTTGCCTATGGTGTGTTGTTCCTCGCTTCCGATGAGGCATCCTTCATTACGGGGACAGAGCTGGTGATTGATGGCGGCTTTATCGCGCAATAGGGGCGGGTTTCATGAAAATTGTTGATGCGCAAATCCATATCTGGTCGAAGGGCACGCCTTCCGGCCTGCATCGGAAAGTATCTTCCTTCACGGCTGAAGAAGCGCTGCGCGAAATGGATGAGGCCGGTGTGCATGCCGCGGTGATCCATCCGCCGGCAAGCTGGGATCCTGATTCCAACGCCATGGCAGTAGAAGCCGCGCAGCGTTATCCGGAACGCTTCGCGGTGATGGGTCAATTCCCGCCAACGCGCCCGGAATTACGCCATTTGATTCAAGGCTGGAAGAAGCAGCCTGGCATGCTGGGTCTGCGCTGGGCCTTGCTGCATCCGGAAGAACAGGTCTGGTTGCGCGATGGTACGCTCGATTGGCTATGGCCGGCGGCGGAGCGGGAAGGTCTGCCGGTTTCCTGCATGGGTGGCCTGTTTTTGAAGGAGTTTCGCCAAATCGCGGAAGCGCATCCCAACCTCAAGATGATCCTGGATCATTGCGGGCTGGTGCGGACGGGCCAGGATGACGCTGCCTTTGCCAAGCTTGATGAATTGGTGGCGCTGGCGAAGCTGCCGAATGTCGCGGTGAAGGCGACCGGCGCGCCGCATTATTCAACGCAAGGCTACCCGTATCGCAATATCCATGATGGCTTGCAGCGGATTTTTGATGCCTTCGGGCCGAAGCGGTTTTTCTGGGGCACGGATATCACCCGCATGCCGTGCAGTTACCGCCAGTGCGTGACCTTCTTCACCGAGGAATTGCGCTGGCTGAAAGGCGCTGATCTGGAATGGGTGATGGGTCGCGCGGTGTGTGAATGGCTGGGGTGGGAGTTGCGCTTCGATTGAAGCGGCACAGAAAAGGGAAAGCGCCATGAAAGCTGATTATGTGATTGTGGGCGGTGGTTCGGCGGGTTGCGTGCTTGCCAATCGCCTATCCGAAGACCCGGGCAATCAGGTGCTGCTGATTGAAGCGGGCGGCAAGGATTGGAATCCGCTGATCCATATTCCTGCTGGCTATATGAAATTGCTCGATCACCCCACGCTGACTTGGGGTTTCAAGGCGGATCGTCACTCCGGCTTGAACGGGCGCGAGATCAATTATCCGCGCGGGCGCGTGCTGGGCGGGTCAAGTTCGATCAATGGCATGATCTATATTCGGTCTCAGCCGGAAGATTATGATCATTGGGCGCAGCTTGGTAATCGTGGTTGGTCCTCAGGTGATGTGCTGCCTTACTTCAATAAATCCGAGAGATGGCAGGGGCCGGACAAGGCCGCTCATGGCAAGGATGGCTATCTTTATACCTCGCCATCACGGGATCAGCCGGAACTCTGCCAGGCCGCGATTGAAGCGGGCGAGCAAATGGGCTGGGCGTATCGCGAGGATTTGAACGATCTGCCGCATGGGCTTGGCGATCATATCGGCTGGGTGCAGCAAACCCGCGGCGGGCGTTTTCGCGCGAGTGCGGCGCGGTCCTATCTACGCCCGGCCATGGGCCGACCCAATCTGCGCGTAGTGACAAATGCCTTGGTCCATCGCGTGGTCTTTGAAGGCAAGCGCGCGGTGGGTGTGGAGTTTTCCCGCGCCGGTGTCACGGAACGCGCTGATGCGGCGGCGGAGGTGATCCTCTCCGCCGGTGCGATTGGCTCGCCCCATATCCTGCAACTTTCCGGCGTGGGGGATGCTGAGCATCTGGCGGGGCTTGGCATTCCCGTGCTGCATGAATTGCGCGGTGTGGGGTGGAATTTTCAGGATCATTTCCTGGTGCGCGTACAAGCCGTGGTGAAGGATGTGGCCACCTTGAATGAACGTACGCGCGGCCTGCGGCTGGCTGGCGAGGTGCTGAAATTCGCGATGTTTGGGCGTGGAGTGCTGACCTATGCGGCATCGCTCCTTGCGGCATCCTTCAAGGCTTTGCCGGAAAGTGCCACGCCCGATATGCAGGCGCTGTTTGCTTCAGCAAGTTATGCGCCCGGTGCCGCGCGGATTTTGGATACCAGGCCGGGCATGACCGCCGGCGTTTGGCAAATGCGCCCGGAAAGCCGAGGGTTCATCAAGGCACGCAGTGCCGATCCGCGCGAACAGCCGATCATCAACCCGAATTACCTCGCCGAAGATCGCGATCAGCGCAGCATCGTCGCGGGGCTGCGCCTGATGCGTGAATGGTTCAGCAAGCCGGCGCTGCAGCGCTATATGGTGGCAGAATCCATGCCGGGGCCGGAAGTGCAGACCGATGAGGAGTGGTTGCACTACGCCCGCCAGGTGGGCAGCACCGTGTTTCACGCTTCCTGTTCCTGTCGCATGGGGCCGGATGTGATGTCGGTGGTGGATGAAAGGCTGCGCGTGCATGGGCTTGAAGGGCTGCGCGTGATTGATGCCTCCGCAATGCCGGCCGTGACCTCCACCAATACCAATGCGCCGACGATCATGATTGCCGAGAAGGGCGCGGATATGCTGCGCGCGGATGCGCGGGCACGGCTGGCGGCGTGAACGGGGGAGTTTTTGCGCGGCGCGGGCGCCGCATTGCGCGAAATCTGATCCTGATCAAATCACGGCGCGCCCCCTGGGGCAGGCTTTTGCCTGTTTGGTTTTTTGCGCATTTGCGCAAATATGGCGGCGGAAGGGTCAGCTTGGCCCGGAAAAAGGTAGGTCATCAATCATGAGCGCAGTGATGGAAGCAACACGGGCGAAGGGCAGCGACAAGGGGCTCGATTACGATGCCATTGTCATTGGTGCGGGCATGTCTGGGCTCTATCAGCTGATCCGGCTGCGCCAATTGGGCATGAAGGCACGGGTGTTTGAAGCCGGCACGGGTGTGGGCGGCACCTGGTATTGGAACCGCTATCCCGGCTGTCGCTTCGATTCGGAAAGCTATTCCTATGGCTATTCCTTCGACAAGGATTTGCTCAAGGAATGGCATTGGACCGAGCATTTCGCGCCGCAGCCGGAAACCGAACGCTATCTGAACCTGGTTGCCGACAAATATGATCTGCGCCGCGATATCCAATTCTCTGCCCGCGTGCAGGCGGCGCGCTGGGATGAGGCTGCGCGCCAATGGACGGTGAAATTGGAAGATGGGACTGCGCATAAAAGCCGCTTCCTGATCACGGCGATTGGCGCGCTTTCCGCGCCCACCATGCCGCAATTTCCGGGGATTGCGGATTTCAAGGGCCAATCCTTCCATACGGGAATGTGGCCCAAGGAAAAGGTGGATTTCACTGGCAAGCGCGTCGCCGTGATTGGCACGGGCGCATCGGGCGTGCAAACCATTCAGGAAGTGGCGAAAACTGCCAAGCAGCTTGTGGTGTTTCAGCGCACGCCCAATTGGTGCGCGCCCCTGCATAATGGCAAGATCAGCGCCGAGGAAATGGCGGAAATCCGCACCCGTTATGATGAGATTTTCAAGCGCTGCCAGGAAACTTTCTCCTGCTTCCTGCACACGCCCGATCCGCGCAATACCTTCGATGTCTCGGCTGAGGAACGTGAGGCATTTCTGGAAAAGCTCTATTCCGAAAAGGGTTTCGGGATTTGGGTTGGCAATTTCAAGGATTTGCTGACCAATCGCGCGGCGAATGATGAAATCTCCCGCTTTGTCGCGAACAAGATCCGCCAGCGCGTGAAGGACCCGAAAGTGGCGGAGATGCTGATACCGAAAAATCACGGTTTTGGAACCAGGCGCGTGCCTTTGGAAACTTTCTATTTCGAATGCTACAATCAGCCGAATGTGACGCTGGTGGACAGCAAGGCAACACCGATCGAACGCATCACGCCAACCGGCATCAAGACCAGCGATGCCGAATGTGAATTCGATATCATTGTTTATGCCACGGGCTTTGATGCTTTGCGCGGCGCCTTTGACCGGATCGAATTTCAGGGTGCCGGCGGCGTGACGCTGAAGGAAATCTGGCAGGATGGCGCGACATCGCTGGTTGGCATGTTGCAAAGGGGCATGCCGAATATGTTCATGCTGTTGGGCCCGCATACCGCGCTTGGCAATATTCCACGTTCCATCGAATTCAATGTGGAATGGGTGAGCGATTTGCTCGCCTACGCGCAAGCCAAAGGCATCACGCGCGTGGAAGCAACTGAAGCAGCGATGGAAAAATGGATGGATCACGTGATGGAATTGGCCAAAGGCCTGCTTTCCATGGAGGTCGATTCCTGGATGACCGGCGTCAATCTGAATGTTGCGGGCAAGCAAAAGCGCATTGTCGCGCGCTATACCGGCAGCGCGCCGGCCTATCGTGCCTGGGCGAATGATATGGCAGCGGCCGGCTATGCCGGGATTACGCTGGAATAGGCAAAGCGTTACGCATTGAAAGCAACGCCACCAAGCGCGGCAAGATCATAACCGCCGAGCCTTGCGGCGCGTGTGGCGAAAACCTCGCCCCGCGTGAAGGCCAGTAATTTCTGTACGGGATCGCTGAAGAAATGGCGGCGATCCATCACCAGATCGAAACGTTCTCGAAACAGCGGCAGGAAGGTCAGGCCGCGCGCTGCCGCTTCGGCGCGAATGCCAAAACCCGCATCGGCGCGGCCTTCAGCGACACTCGCCGCGACCTCATCTTCCGAAAGGGCGGGGTTGGGCAGGAAGCCGATCTGATCAAGCCGCAGCCCCGCTTCGGACAGCAAATGCGTGAGCAAGACATGGCTGCCCGCGCGCGGCTGCCGCCCGGCGATACGCAAGCCTGGCCGAGCCAGGTCTGTGATGCCCGTCAGCGCGGCGGGATTGCCCGGCGGCAGGATCAGGCCTTGTTCTCGCCAGGCCCAAGTAATGCCGACAAAGCCGCGCCCGGCCAGAAACTCCCGCGCTGCAGGCTCATTGAAACTATTGCTGTCGGGGTCGAGCAAATGGCTTGCGGCGACCAGGGCCTCATGGGCGGCGAGGGCGATCAGCCCGTCCAGACTGCCGCCGCCTCGCAGGGCGAGCCCGCAGCCGGATTGCCGCGCCGCCCAATCGAGCAAAGGGTCATGGCTGCCGGCCAGGATGGGGGGCGGGTCGAGGCGTTGCGCAGCGCCGGCATCGGCCTGGGCGGCGAGCCAGCGTTCCAGCTGCCGACGCGGGAAAAGCCATTTCCCGCCAAGCTGCGCCGCCGGGAGCTTTTGCGCGCGCGCGAGCTCATAGAGCGAGCGTTCGGAAAGGCGGAGGAAGCGCGCAGCTTCCTTGAGGGTTAGCACATCAGGCATTTGTCGGCGAAATTCGGCAAAAACCGGAAGTCAGTCAAGTCTTTTGCGTAATTGACGCAGGTTCCACCCGCCTGCATCTAAAGCCCATGTCGGGAGGATAGGGTGGGGGATCTCGCCAGCGCATTCAGAACAGCCCTTGGCCTGATCCTATCCCTGGATCCGGCGGTGCTGGCCATTGTGACGCTATCCTTGCGGGTGAGCCTTTCCGCCCTGGTGCTGGCGGCGCTGATCGGGCTGCCGATGGGGGCGCTTTTGGCGGTGGCGCGGTTTCCGGGGCGGGGCAGCGTGATCACGCTGATCAATGCGCTCATGGGGCTGCCGCCGGTGGTGGCGGGGCTGCTAATCTATCTTTTGTTGTCTCGGTCCGGGCCCTTGGGGTCTTTCGGCCTGCTCTTCACGCCCTCAGCCATGATTATCGCGCAGGCGGTGCTGATCACGCCCATTCTGGCGGCGCTGACGCGGCAAGTGCTGGAAGGCATGTGGGAGGAATATGCCGAACAACTCCGGTCCTTCGGTGCGGGGCCGTGGCGCGCGGTGCCCACCCTATTATGGGATGGGCGCTTCATGCTGCTGACAGTGCTGCTGGCAGGGTTTGGCCGCGCGGCGGCGGAAGTGGGCGCGGTGATGGTGGTGGGTGGCAATATTGAAGGCTTCACCCGCGTGATGACCACCGCGATTGCGCTTGAAACCAGCAAGGGCGATTTACCGCTGGCGCTCGCGCTTGGGGTGGTGCTGATGGCGATTGTGCTGGGCGTGAACGCACTCGCACAAGGTGTGCGCGGCATTGCCGCGCGCTGGGCGGGCTGACATGCGCACCCCTGATTCCATCCTGCCGCTACGCACTGAAGGCTTGGCTTTTTCCGCTGGTGGTGTCGAAATTCTGTGTGATGTTTCGCTGACAATAACCGCAGGCGCACCGACGCTGCTGATTGGTGCCAATGGCGCCGGCAAAAGCGTTTTGTTACGCCTGCTGCATGGTTTGCTGAAGCCCTCGGCCGGGCGTGTGTTTTGGTCCTGCCCGGCCGAGCATGCCGCGCGGCGTCAGGCGATGGTGTTTCAGCGCCCGGTACTGCTGCGCCGATCCGTGCTGGGCAATACGCTTTACCCCATGATTTTGGCTGGTGTGGCGCGGGGTGAACGCGAAGCGCGTGCGGCAGAAGCTTTGGCGTTGGTTGGCCTTGCCGATCGCGCCGCTGATCCGGCGCGCAAGCTTTCCGTGGGTCAGCAACAGCGCCTTGCCTTGGCGCGTGCTGCTGCCTTGCAGCCAGAATTGCTGTTTCTGGATGAGCCTTCCGCCAGCCTTGATCCCGCCGCAACCCGCGCGGTGGAGGAGATTGTGCTGAAGCTCGCCGCGCGCGGCACCAAGATTGTCATGACGACGCATGATCTGGCGCAGGCGCGGCGGCTGGCGGGCGATATCCTCTTTTTGCATCGCGGCAGCGTCTTGGAACAGGCGCCAGCTGAGGCGTTTTTCCGACAACCCGCTTCAGCGACCGCGCGTGCCTTTTTGCGTGGCGAATTGGTGTGGTGACGCTTTTGAAGGAAGGGGAAGCAACATGATGGGCATTTTCCGACGCGGCGTTTTGCCTGTGCTGATCGCAGCTTTTGCGCTGCCGGCCCTGGCGCAGGAACGCAGCATTACGGTCGCTTCCACCACCAGCACGGAACAATCCGGGCTTTTTGGCCATATCCTGCCAATCTTCACGCGCGAGGCCGGCATTGCTGTGCGTGTGGTTGCACTCGGCACTGGGCAAGCCTTGGATGTCGGGCGGCGCGGCGATGCGGATGTTGTTTTTGTGCATGATCGCGCGGCGGAAGAACGCTTCGTTACGGAAGGCTTCGGCGGGCCGCGGCGGCATGTGATGTTCAATGATTTCGTGATCACCGGCCCCGCAGCCGATCCCGCGCGCATCGCTGGGCTTGGTGATACGGCGGAAGCGCTGCGCCGCATTGCTGCCACGCGCGCGCCCTTCATCAGCCGAGGTGATCGCAGCGGCACCCATGCGGCGGAGCTTCGCCTGTGGCAATTGGCCGGCATTGATCCCGGAAGCGGGCGCGGCCAATGGTATCGGGAAGTGGGCCAGGGCATGGGGCCGGCCTTGAATACCGCCGCCGCGCAGGGCGCCTATATCTTGGCTGATCGCGCCACCTGGCTGAGTTTTCGCAATCGGCAGGATCAGCGTATTTTGATCGGGGGCGATACGCGGTTGTTCAACCAATATGGCGTTATGCTGGTGAATGCGCAGCGCCATCCGCATGTGAAGGCCGCCGATGGGCAACGCTTCATTGATTGGCTGCTGTCACCCGCCGGGCAGGCCGCGATTGCATCCTATCGCATCAATGGGGAACAGCTTTTCTTCCCCAATGCGGATAAGCCGGAACCGGTTTCGTGAAACGGCGCTACGTCACCGCGACGCGCGCTTCGGCGCGCGCCTGACGGCCTTTTTCATCGGTCCAGATGAATTCAAAATGGCCTGGCTTGTCCAACCGCACGAAAAACACGTGATAGGGGTTGGTCGCAGTGCCATTCTGGAAATCGGCAGCAAAGAGCGTCTCACCATTCAGCCGCACCATCAGCCGTGTCAGCATATCGCGCGGCAAGGCGCGGCCTGCTTCATGGCGCAGCCCGGTTTCCATCGGGTGTTCAATCAAGGTGCGGATTTCAATGACCTCACCGGCGCGGGCGCTGCGCGGGATGCGAATGCGGGGCTGTGATGGCAGCGCGCTCATGAAAGGCACCCCCCAGCACCCACGCGCAATTCCGCGCTGGTACGCAGAACGCGCCCGGTGCTGGTTTCGGCCAGCACGATCAGGCGCTGATCTTCCGCGAGGCGAATGCGTGTTTGCACTTCAGCGCGGGCCAGCATCGGCGTCAGCCGGAAGGTTGCCACACCTGGCGTTGGGTTGCGGGAAGCAAAGACATGAATGGCGGTGATGTGGTCCTGCGCTGTCATCGGGCTTTCCACCAAAATGCCAAGCGGCACCTGGCCGCCATTTTCCGCAAGCGTGGGCACGCGGAGCAGAATGCCGCCATCGGTCACGGGCTTGTCGGCAACCGCGTCCCGGATCGCGGTGTTCAGCGCCTCATCCGCCCGCGCCGCGGCGGCGAAGGGCAGCGCGAGTAGCGCGAGGCAGGTTCTGCGAGCAATCATCAACACCTCCATGCCGCACCGTGGGATAAGGGATGGCGCAGCAAGAAATTCTCTAATGAAGGGCGGTTCAAAGCCTCGTCGATAATTGATATGACGGCTGAATTTTCCAGACGCAAGCGAAAATTTTTAATGCTATCAGCGGATTAGATGGGATAAAGGGCTTGCTGCCTAGGTGGTGAAATTTGGAAATTCTTTCTCAGCGATCCAGGCGAAATAGTGGGCGCAAATGCAGCCCCACCCAATTACCCGCGAGCCCCGGCAGGATCCAAAGCCAGCCATGCAGGCTGCCGGAAGCAATCCCCGCCACATAGGCGCTGATATTGCAGCCCGAGGCCATGACGGCGCCATAGCCAAGCAAGAGCCCACCCAGCACGGAAGCGCAACCATGCCGCCAGGGCAGGCGCCATTGCGGCTTGATGCGCGCGGCAAGTGCCGCGGCGAAAAACGCGCCGAGCATCAGGCCGAGATTCATGACACTGCTGCGCTCAGCGAGCAGCGGGCGGAGAAAGGCTTCCGTGCGTGTCGGGTCTTCCCAAAAAGCCCAGAAGGCCGGTTCATCCCAGCCAAATTCCGCGACAATGCGCGACCCCCAGAGTGGGAAAGACGCCGTGATCACCCATGGTCGCCCCGCAGCCCAAAGCGTGATGATGTTGAGCGCGGCAAGAAGAATGGCGGCCAAGCCCCAGGACCAAAGCCGTGGTGATGCCGCTAATGGCGTGCTGAAGATCGGTTCAACACGACCATGGCGGCGTTGTTCGATCACGCGCGAAGCCAGCGCGACGCAAAGGAAAATCATGAGGCTGCCGATCATCGTCGGCCATAGCCCGATCAGCTCTGGCAGGGATGTCGCGGCAAGCGCCGGCAGATCGGCCCATCTTTCGGAATCATAAGCGGCGATGGTGGCGCCGATGATGAAAAATATCAGTGTCAGCAACATGCGCGTATTGCCACCACCTGCGGTATAGAGCGTGCCGGAAGCGCAGCCGCCACCCAATTGCATGCCGATGCCGAAGATGAAGGCACCGATGATCACGGCAACACCAGCAGGAAAGACAATGCCGCGCACCGGCGCACCGGCGAGTGTTCCGGCATGAATGGCGGGCAGCATGATGACAACCAGAATGCCAAGCATGAGCATTTGTGCGCGGAGCCCCGCCCCGCGCCCTTCTGCCAATGCCTGGCGAAAACCACCGGCAAAGCTGAAGGCGCCGCGATACAGCGCGAAGCCAAGGGCGGCACCCACCGCCCAAAGCAGCGCGTGATTGTCGCCGTAATTCAACGCCAGCCCAAGCGCACCTGCCAGCAAAAGCAAGGCTGCGATGGTGGCGGGCAGGGCTTGGGGCAAGACGCTCAGCCTTTCGTGTTAGAAAATGAATACCGGAATGAGCGACGCCACCAATGCCAAGGCCATGGCGTAATTGAAAAGCCGAAATGCGCGCTCGGAGGTCAGCAGCCGGCCAACCGCCACACCAAAACCGCACCAAAGCGTACAGGATATGACGCCAGAAAACATAAACGCAGCCGCCACGCGCGTAGCCTCGGACCAGACAGGCGCCTCGGGCAGGGTATAGGCGGCGAGTGCGCCAACCGCCATGATCCAGGCCTTGGGATTGACCCATTGAAAGCCCGCCGCTTCGAAAAACCCGATGGGCTTTGCAGCGCCAGTGCCCTTGCCGCGACCTGCGGTCGCGATGCGCCAAGCGAGGTAGAGCATATAGGCAGCCCCGGCATATTTCAGCGCCAGATGCAACCAAGGCAGGGCAGTGAAAACCGTGCCCAAACCAAGTCCAATCGCGAGTACCATGGCCGGAAAGCCAAGAATAATCCCAAGCATATGCGGCACGGCCCGCCGAAAGCCGAAATTGGCACCGGAGGCCGTCAACATGGCGTTGTTCGGCCCTGGCGTGCAGCTTGTGGTCAAGGCGAAACCAATCAGCGCCCAAAAAAGCGGATCATGCAATGGCGATAACCTTGCGGTTGGGATGATGACTAAAATGCTCGCCTAAGGCGTTTCGACCATGCTTGCAATAAGGGCATGCGGGCGCAACCTCGCCGTAATTGGTGTGGGCCTGAAATGGCGCAAGCGTGCGGCGGCGCTTCTATGCGAATGCTTGCAAACACGGCATAAAGCACGAAGCAACAGGAGCAATCGCATGATTCCCCGCCGCGTTCTGCATGGCCTATTGGCCGCACCCTTGCTGGCGCGTATTGCCTCGGCGCAGGACGCTTTCCCAATGCGCGGCATTTCCATCATTGTGCCATTTCCTCCAGGCGGCGGCACGGATGTGCTGGCACGGATTCTGGCGCAGCATTTTCAGGAGAGCTTCAAGCAGCCGGTTGTCGTTGAAAATCGCGGCGGCGGTGCGGGGCGCATTGGCATGCAGCAATTGCTGCGCAGCGCGGCCGATGGGCATACGCTGATGGTGACCTCTACCGGTGGCATCATGGGGCTTGCGGGTGCCCATGATGCCTTCAAGGTTGAAACGGCCTTGACGCCAGTGACGCTATTGGCCGCACCGGCCTATGTGGTGGCGGTACATCCAAGCCTTGGCGTGAAGGATGTCGCGGGCTTGATCGCGCTCGCCAAGCAAAGGCCGGGTGCTTTCAGTTTTGGCAGTTCCGGCACTGGCGCGGCGAGCCATTTGGCGGCTGAGCTTTTCGCCTCCATGGCCGGCATTGAAATGCTGCATGTGCCTTATCGTGGCACGGGGCCTGCGTTGAATGATCTGATTGGTGGGCGCATTCAATTGATGTTCGCGCCACCGCAGACGGTCGCCGCTGCTGTGTCATCGGGCCAAGTGCAAAGCCTGGCCATGACGGCAGAGCACCGATCCACATTATTGCCCGGCATACCAACGGTAAATCAAAGCGGCCTGCCGGGCTATTCGGCTGTCGGATGGTTTGGGCTGTTCGGGCCGCGCGACATGCCCGCTGCCGTCACGGCAAAAATCGCCACCGAAGCCGCGCAAGGCATCACGATAAATACCACGCGCCAACGCCTGGCTGTTTTGGGCGCAGAGCCGGAACCAATGGCCCCTGATGCCTTTGCGCGCTTCATTGATGCTGACATTTCCAAATGGCAGCAGGTTGTGCGAGAGCGCGGCATTACTCTGGAGTAGAAAATCCCATGATCAGATTGGCAAGTTTCCTCGCCCCCGGCGATCTGCGCCCAAGGCTTGGCGCGGCAGAGGGCGCGATGATGCGCGACTTGACCGCAGCGCATGGTGCGGATTGGGATATGCGCCGCGTGCTGGCGCTGCCGATTGCGGAATTGCGCGCCTTTGTCGCGGCGGGAGGGATCATGCTACCGGCACAGCAGTGCCATTTATTGCCGCCCATACCTGATCCGGGCAAGATTTTTTGTGTGGGGAAAAACAGCAAGGTGCATCGCGCAGAATTGGTCGCGCAGGGCATGTTGAAGGAAGACCCGAAGGAACCGACAAGCTTTGTGAAGCTGACGGAAACCCTGGTGGGTGAAGGGGCGCGCGTGGCACGGCCGGAAGGCATCACGACCTTCGATTACGAACCCGAATTGGCCTTTATTATCACGCGCCGCGCCTTTCAGATCAGCCGGGAAAACGCCCGCGCTCATGTCGGTGCGATCACCGTGCTGAATGATTTGACGGCGCGAGAGATTCAGAAGCAGGAAGTGCAGCTTGGCACGAAATTCTGGGTCTCCAAAAACATGCCGCGCTTCACGCCGGTTGGGCCTTATGCGGTACCACTTGCAGACATTGCCGATCCCTATGATTTGTGGCTGACCTGCCACGTGAATGGCGAACAGCGGCTGCGCGTGAATACGGATGAATATATCCATCGCATTGAAGGCATCATCGCGCATTTCTCGCGTTTCATGCCGTTTGAGGTGGGTGATGTGATCGCGACCGGCGCGCCGCGCGGCACCGTGATTGGCCACCCGAACGCGGCGGAGCTCTATCTGAAGCCGGGCGATACCTGTATTGCCGGGCTGGAAGGTGTGATGCAGATCACCACCCATATCGTCGCCCCTGGCGAGGTGTAATGCCGCCGACCGCTTGACCTTTCCCCTGATCCGGGTTGCATTTGTGCGATGCGGACATACGCCAAGCAAGAAGGAATTGGGAAAATGAAGCGTCGGGCGATTTTATTGGCAGGGGCAGGAATTTTGGCTGCGCCAGCGGTTCGCGCACAAAGCCAGGCGCCCTGGCCCAATAGGGCCGTGCGCATCATTGTTCCCTTTGGCCTTGGCGGCGCGGCAGATGTTGCGGCGCGCTTTGTGGCTGAACCGCTTTCAGCGGCGCTTGGTGTGCCCGTGGTGATTGAAAACCGTACCGGTGCGGGTGGTTCCATCGGCACCAATATGGTCGCGAAATCGCCCGGTGATGGCTATACGCTGGTCGCACTTGGCAATACTGCCGCCGTGAATGAAACCCTGCAACCGGGGCGCGGCTTTGTGCTGATGCGCGACCTTACGCCTGTGGCGCCGATCAATATCGCGGATAATGTTCTGGCGGTGCATCCTTCGGTTCCTGCCAATTCGCTGCCGGAATTTTTGGATTTGCTGCGCCGAGAGCCGGGCAAATGGAATTACGCCCATTCCGGCCCCGGCACGCCCTATCACCTTGCTGGCGAAATGCTGAAAGCCATGGCCAAGGTGGATATGGTGGCGGTGAGTTTCCGTGGATCAAATGAGGCGCGCACAGCGGTGATTTCTGGCCAGGTGCCGATCATGTTCGATGGCATTCCCAGCATGGCGCCGCATATCAATGCCGGTACGGTGCGCGGCCTTGCAACAACGGGCCGGCAGCGCGACCCAATGCTGCCCAATTTGCCGACCGTTGCCGAAACAGTGCCCGGTTTCGAATACCCGATCTGGATTGGCCTGATGATGCCAGCCACAACGCCGCGCCCGATTGTGGAGCGTTTGCATGCGGAAATCACCAAGATCATGCAAAGCGATGCGGGCCGCACCGGCATGCAGCGCATGGGCGCGCGGTCCATGGTGATGACGCTTGCGGAATATGAAGCCTATTTGCGCAATGATGTGGATACGCTCGGCAAATTGGTGCGCGATGCGGGCATCAAGGCGGAATAGGCCATGACCAGCTTCACGCTGAATGGTGCGGATGTCATTTTGGATTTGCCGGATCACGCGACGTTATTGCACGCATTGCGCGGCCCTTTGGGGCTTTCCAGCCCACGCTTTGGCTGCGGCGCTGAACAATGCGGTTCCTGCATGGTGCTATTGGATGGCAAGCCCGCCTATGCCTGCGCGCTTGGCATGGATGCGGTTGCAGGGCGCAAAATTGTGACGGTTGAAGGCCTGGGCTCGGATGGCGCGCCGCATTCTTTGCAGGCGGCTTTTGTGGCAGAACAGGCCGGCCAATGCGGCTATTGCCTTTCGGGCATGTTGATTTCTGCCGCTGCCTTGCTGGCCGCCAATCCTGACCCGGATGAGGATGCCATTCGCACCGCCATGGAACCGCATTTATGCCGTTGCGGCAGCCATAATCGCATCATTCGCGCCATCAGGCGCGCAGCACGGGAGATGGCGGCATGAGTCATGGTTTTGGCGCCGCACTCAAGGTTGATGATGGCAAGCCGCGCTTGCCGGGTAGCCTGCATCTCAATCGCCGCCTGTCGCAATGGCTGCATGTCCGCGCCGATGGTGTTGTGGAAGTGAAGCCCGGCAAGGTAGAACTGGGGCAAGGCATCCTGACCGCCTTGGCGCAGATTGCCGCTGATGAATTGGATGTGGCACCGGAACGCATCCGCATCATCAGCGTGGTTACGCCGGATAGCCCGGATGAGGCAGTGACGTCTGGCAGTCTTTCCGTACAGGATTCCGGCAGCGCCATTCGCCATGCCAGCGCCGATGCGCGGCGTATTTTTCTGTCTGTCGCGGCACAAAGAAGCGGTGTGGCGTTTGAAGCGGTCACTGTGACAGATGGGGATTTCATCGGCCCGCACGGCAAGATTGGCAGCTATTGGCAATTCGGCGATGCCGGGCTGTTGGAGGTTGAGGCATCACCGGAAGCGCGCGCCAAGCCCATGGAAGCGCGTCGTCTTGTGGGTATTTCAGCGCCGCGGCGCGATTTGCCGGGTAAGCTGCATGGCGCGCCCGCCTATGTGCATGATTTGCGCCTGCCCGGCATGCTGCATGCGCGAATTATTCGCCCAAATGCACGCGGGGCTGTGCTTGAAGCGCTGGCGGATGGCCCGCTGCCAGGTGATGCGCGGCTGGTGCGGGATGGCAATTTCCTGGCGGTATTGGCAAGCACTGAATGGGATGCCGAAGCTGCTGCGACACGCATCGCAACCAGGGCGCAGTGGCAGGAAGCCGTTACGCTCCCTGAACAGGCGCAACTCGCGGATTGGTTGCGGGATGCTGCGACGCGTGGTGAACGCAAGGTCACCGAGGAACGCGATGCGGACATACCCGCCGCTGTGCATCGGCTGAAACGCAGCTTTCATCGGCCTTATCTGGCCCATGCCTCGATCGGGCCTTCCTGTGCTGTGGCGCGGTTTGATGGTGATCGCGTGGAAGTCTTCAGCCATACGCAGGGGCCTTACAATCTGCGCACGGATATCGCGAAAACGCTGCGCTGCGCTCCGGAGAAAGTGATTGTGCGCCACATGGAAGGCGCCGGCTGCTATGGCCATAATGGTGCGGATGATGTGGCGCTGGAAGCGGTGCTGATTGCGCGCGCGGCAGAAGGTAAGCCCGTGCGGCTATTGTGGTCGCGTGCGGATGAACTCGGCTGGGCACCATTTTCGCCGGCGATGCTGGTGGATATTGAAGCGTCAGCGGCGGCAGATGGAAGCTTGCTGGGGTGGCATGCGGAAGTGATCAGCAATGGCCATTCCGGCCGGCCTGGTCGCTCTCCCGTACCGACCTTATTGGCGGCCTCGCAGCTTGCTGAGCCCTTTCCAGTGCAGCCTTCCATCAACCCGCCCCTGGCGGCAGGCGGCGGCGCGGAACGCAATGCGATTCCGGGGTATCGCATCCCGAAATTGCATGTTGCCACCACAAGATTACTGGACATGCCCATCCGCACCTCAGCACTGCGCGGCCTGGGCGCGACGCTGAATGTCTGGGCGGTGGAAAGCGTGATGGATGAAATGGCGGCGTTGGTCGGCGAAGATCCGCTTACCTATCGCCTGCGCCATTTGGATGATGCACGTGGCCGCGCCGTCTTGGAAAAAGTGGCCGGCATGGCGGGTTGGCAGGGGCGCGAAACACGCGAAGGTTTTGGCTTTGGCATTGCCTATGCACGGTACAAGAATACCGGCGCTTATGCTGCGGTAATTGCGGAAGTGGAAGCGCGCGAACGCATCTTCTGTCGGCGCCTATGGATCGCCGGTGATTGTGGAGAGGTGGTGAACCCCGACGGTGCGGCCAATCAGCTTGAAGGCGGCGCCATTCACGGGGCTTCGATTGCATTGGTGGAGGAGGTGCGCTTTGACCGCCAGCGCATTACTTCCGATTCATGGGAAAGCTTCCCGATCCTGCGCTTTTCGGAAGTGCCCAAGGTGGATGTTGCCTTGATCAACCGGCCCGAAGCACCGTTCCTCGGCGCGGGGGAGGCAAGCCTTGCCCCAACCATCGCGGCGATTGCCGGGGGCATTCACGCTGCCCTGGGCGCCAGGCCGCGGCAATTGCCATTCTCGGCGGAGAATATCGCCAAGGCCGGATGATCTGGACGCGTGCGCCAAGCTGTATCAGGCTGTGTGCAGCTTTTGCTTTTCTGGAGATACCACATGGGTTCGCTGCTTTTCTCGCCATTGACCATTCGCAGTGTGACGATTCAAAACCGCGTCGTGATGCCGCCGCTTTGCCAATATTCAGCGATCGAAGGTTTGGCGAATGATTGGCATATGGTGCAGCTCGGCCGCTTCGCGGTGGGTGGCTTTGGGCTGATTTTCACCGAAGTGACTTCCGTTATGCGCGAAGGTCGCATTACCCATGGTGATCTTGGGCTTTGGTCGGATGCACATATTGAACCGGTGCAGCGGCTTGCGCGCTTCATCAAGGCTCAAGGTGCGGTGCCGGCGATGCAGCTTGGCCATGCGGGGCGCAAGGGTTCTTCACAACGTGCCTTTGAAGGCAATGGACCTTTGGGTGCGCCTGAGGCCGCCAAGGGCGAAAAGCCCTGGCCATTGGTGGGTCCGACAGCAACGGCAATTGGTGAAGGCCATGTGCAGCCCGAAGCACTGACCAAGGAAGGCATGGCCGATATTCGTGAAGCCTTCGCCACCGCCGCACGCCGCGCCTTGGCCGCCGGCTATGAGGCGATTGAGGTGCATTGCGCGCATGGCTATCTGCTGCATCAATTCCTCTCGCCCTTGTGCAATACGCGCAATGATGAATATGGCGGTGATCTTGCCGGGCGCATGCGCTTCCCGCTTGAAATTGTGCGCGCCGTGCGGGAAGCTTGGCCGGAAAATCTGCCGCTTTTTGTGCGTATCTCCGCCGTTGATGGCGCCGATGGCGGGTGGGAAATGGAAGATAGCGTCGCCTATGCGCGTGAATGCCAAAAGCTTGGCGTTGATGTGATGGATTGTTCTTCAGGCGGCATTGGCGGCAGCGCCACCGGCAGCAAGCGTGTGCCACGCGGCTATGGTTTTCAGATTCCTTATGCCGCGCAAATCCGCCGAGAGCTTGGCATGAAATCCATGGCGGTTGGGCTGATCATTGGCCCGCATCAGGCCGAAGCGGCTTTGGCTGCGGGCGATGCCGACCTGATCGCCATCGGGCGTGAGGGTATGAACAACCCGAATTGGCCGTTGCATGCGCGCGCCGTGCTGGAACCAGGCACGACCGAGGAAGTTTTCGGCTGCTGGCCGCCGCAACATGGCTGGTGGATGGAAAAGCGTGGTGCAGTGATGAATGCACTCGGCATCCCGCCGGTATGATGAATTTGCAATGAGACTAAGGAAGGAAACGAAGCATGAAACTCGCCTATTCACCCAATAGCCCCTATGTGCGGAAATGTGTTGTGCTTGCGATTCAGCGCGGCATTGACAAGCAGATGGAGCTTTGGACGATTGGCACCACCGATCCCGCGCTGGTGAAGGTGAATCCGCTTTCGAAAGTGCCGACGCTGGTGCTGGATGATGGGACTGCGCTGTATGACAGCCCGGTGATTTGCGAATATCTCGACAGTGTCGGTGATGGGCCGAAGATGTTCCCCCCCGCAGGCCCAGCGCGTTGGAAGGCGCTCCGTCAGGAAGCGCTTGGCGATGGCATTCTGGATGCAACGCAGCCACGCCGGCGCGAAATTGCGCTGCCACAGGATGAGGGACGGCAGTCCTACATCGTGCTACAGCAGGGGAAGGTGAAGGCCGCGCTTGCGGTGCTCGAAGCCGAAGCCGATAGCCTTGGCATGCTCACCAACATTGGCGAAATCACCATTGCCTGCGCCTTGGGCTATATGGATTTCCGTTATCCGAATGAACCCTGGCGGCCTGGGCATCCCAAGCTTGAAGCCTGGTATACGAAGGTTGCGGCCATGCCTGCCATGACGCGCACGGTCCCACCCGGTTGACGTAACGCATTTGGTGCGCTGCGGCCTGCGTTTACGCGCGGGTGGCAGCACGCCATGCTTTTGAAATGTCCATCCGCCGCGCCACCCAGATCTGATCACCCAATTCGGCGAGCCTTGCCAGCACTTTTTCAAAGGCGGGGAAGCGCGCTGGTCGCCCTGCAATGCGCAGATGATATCCGATATTGAGCAGGCGCGGCTTGCCCTGGCTTGCTTCGGCCAGCAACACATCCAGCGCATCATTCACATACTCCACCATCTCACTGGCGCGCACAAAGCCATTGGGGTGGAAGAATTTCATGTCATTGGTATCAAGCGCATAGGGTAGTACCGAAAGCCCTGGGTGCTCAGGATCATCATAGGGCACATCATCATCGAATGCGTTGGACACCCAGGCGAAGCCGCGTTCCTGCAGCAAGCCGCGCGTCCAGATACTTTCCGAACCGCGACAGAAAAACCCTTTCGGTGCTTCGCCACACGCCTTGGCGATGGCAGCGATGCAACGATCAAGATCAGCCGCCTCTTCTTCACGCGATGCGTAATCAGCCTGCGGACGCCAGAGCCAGCCATGCGCGGCGGCTTCATGGCCGCGCCTGGTCACCTCGGCGGCGAGTGAGGGCGCGCGTTCAACTGCGCGACCGCACATCAGGAAGGTTGCGGGAATCGCGTGACGGTCAAGCGCATCCAACATGCGCCAAAAGCCGGCGCGCGTGCCATAGGCAAAGATCTGCTCCTGCCCCATATCGCGCACGCCTGGGGCAACGACGCTGATAACCTCGCCCATGCGTTCGCATTGCGGATCTCCGTCGCCCACCTGTTGCTCCGCTCCTTCTTCGAAATTGACAGCGACGGAAACGGCAAGCCGCGCGCCATTGGGCCAGCGCATATCGGGCCATTTGCCGCCATAGCCAACCATATCGCGTGTCATGTGAAATCTCCCCTGCGCGCATGGCGCCCGAACCAGCACAGCGCTGCACCGGCAAGCGGCAGCGTCGCCAATATCGCGAAAGCGTTGCGATAGCCGTGCAGTTCCTGGCCGAGCACGGCGATCAATGGCGGGCCGAGCACGGCGCCAGCGAAGCTCAGCGAAATCACTGCACCGGATGCAGCACCCGCTGCACCTGGTGGTGCAAGGCGCACACTTTCTGCGACCAATACGCCATTCCAGCCGGCAGTACTGGCGCCAATGGCAATGAACAGCAGTACCAGAAGCAGAGTTTGCGCGCCGCCAACCAAGGGCAGCATCATCAGAAAAATTCCGGATAGAGCGCCAATCAGCATCAGCGCACGCTGACCGCCCATGCGTGTGTCGGCCACCAAAGCCCAGCCAATGCGCGAAAGCCCGCCCACCACCTGACAGAGCCCCACAAGCGCGCCAGCTGAGACGGAATCCCAGCCATAATCGCCAATCAGCATCGCAACCATATGCGCCCCAAGGCCAATCTGCACCAAGGCATAACAGGCAGCCGCAAGACCAATCACGCCAAGCGCAGGCGATTTCAACAGCAGCAATGGTCCTGCCTGCACAGCAGGCGCGCCGCGATCCTGATCCCAATCCGCGCGCTTCAATTGCAGCCCAATGACCATCATCAGCAACATCGCCGCCGCAATCAGCATGGCGTTGCGCCAGCCCAGGATCTCTGCCGTGCCAGGCAACATCAAGCCTGCCAATGCAACGCCAAAAGGCACACCCATTTGCTTCAGGCCAAAAACCATATTGCGGCGTGATGGTGGCGCAAGCTTGCCAAGCAATTGTGAGGCAGCCGGGTTGGTCAGCCCATAGGCCAGCCCAATCAAAATCGTGGCTGGCACCGCAACGGCAAGCTCAGCAAAACTCAGCATGGCAACGCCAATCGCCGCCGCCAGCAGCGCGATTTGTGTGGTGCGTGCCGGCCCCCATGTCGCGAGCCAGCGCGGCCCATAAGCAGAAGCGAAAACCGCGCAGAGATAAACCAAGCCCACCTGATAGCCGATACTGGCCCGCGCCATACCGAAATCCGGCGCGCCATAGGCCACCAAAACGGGCAGCGCGTAAACCGCCATGGTCGCCAAGGTTTGTGAACCCGCCAACAGAAAAAGCGCGAGCGTGAGGCCGTGAGAGTTACTCATGCCGCAGTCCCCATCACGCCTGATGCAGGCCCCGCCGATAGGTTGAAGGTTCCATGTCCTTCACCGATTTCGCACGTTTTTCGAGCCAATAGCTCTGCGCCGGCGGCATGGCGTCAAAAGCCCCATCCACGCCAAGCTTGCGCGCGGCATCGGTTGGCCAATTCGGATTGTAGAGAATCTCTCGCCCAATCGCGACAAGATCAGCATCGCCGGCTTGCAGAATCGCCTCGGCCTGATCGGCATGCACAATCAGGCCGACCGCCATGGTGGCGATGGGTGCCTCGTGGCGCAACCGCCGCGCATAAGGCACCTGATAGCCATAGCCAGGCCGCGCCGCTTTTGGCGGACCGCCCGTGATGCCACCCGATGAACAATCTACCACATCAACACCAGCAGCGCCGACAAGTGCGGCAAGGCGAATGCTTTGTTCCACATCCCAGCCGGCATCATCTTCGACCGAGAAACGCATGAAGAGTGGTTTATGCGTGGGCCACACCGCGCGCACTGCTTCCACGACTTCAAGCGCAAAGCGCATGCGGTTACGCTCCGAACCGCCATAATCATCATTGCGCCGATTGGCAGAAGGCGAGAGGAATTGATGGATCAGATACCCATGCGCCGCGTGGATTTCGAGCACATCAAAACCCGCAGCATCGGCGCGCCGTGCGGCATCTGCCCAATGCTGCACCAGCTTTGGAATTTCATCGCGGGTGAGCGCACGCGGCATGGGGTCACCCGCATCGCCGATCTCGGCACTCGGTGCCACCAGTTCCCAAGCTTCCCAATCAGTAATCGCAGGGTTTTGCACGAGTGGCGCGCCACCTTCCCAGGGACGAAAACGCCGTGCCTTGCGGCCGGAATGGCCAATCTGGATTGCCGGCACTGAACCATTGGCACGAATCAAATCCGCCATACGTTTCATGCCTGGGATGAAGGCATCATCCCAAAGCCCGGTATCGCCAAGTGTGCCGCAGCCGCGCCGTTCAACCTTGGTGCTTTCCACCATCACCATGCCGGCACCACCCGCGGCGAAGCGACCTGCATTCATCAAATGCCAATCGGTGATGAAGCCACGATCCGCTGCATATTGGTGCATCGGCGCGACCACTACGCGGTTTTTCAGCGTGACGCCGCGCTTGGTCCAAGGTGTGAAAAGCAGGGGCAGAGTCATGGCGGTATTGCTCTCCAATAAATTGGAAGTCTCGATTCAGGCGACCGGTAGTGGCGGCATCACTTCGCCGGATGCACCGCCATCCAATGTCGGGCGATATCCACGCGGCGCGTGATCCAGACATCGCGCTTATCCGCCATGTAATCCAGCAGCCTTTGCAGCGCGACCGCGCGCGCCGGGTGACCAATCAGGCGCATATGCAGCCCAACCGACATCATCTTGGGCTGCCCCTTGCGGCCTTCTTCATAGAGCATGTCGAAAGCATCACGGATATAGGAAAACCATTGATCGGAGGTGCCCATCCACCCGGCATATTTGCCGTCATTATTCGTGAGCGAATAGGGCACGATCAGATGTGGTTTGTCGTTCACGCGGGTCCAGATCGGCAATTCATCGCCGTAATAATCGCTGTCGTATAGAAAGCCGCCTTCTTCCACGACCAGCCGGCGCGTGTTCACGGAAGGTCCATAGCGGCAATACCAGCCATCTGGCCGATGCCCGACAGTCTTTTGCTGGCTATCAATCGCTTTGCGGATGTGGTCGCGTTCTTCTTCGTCTGACAGCTCGAAATGCTTGACCCAACGCCAACCATGGGAACAGACATCATAGCCCGCGGCCTTGATGGCGGCGGCTGCTTCCGGGTTGCGTTCCAACGCCAGCGCGCAGCCAAAAATCGTCACTGGCAGGTTGCGTTCCTGAAACAGCCGATGCAGGCGCCAAAAACCAACACGGCTGCCATATTCAAACATGCCTTCGGCGGCCAAATCGCGGCCGGACTTCACCTGATTGAGGCCATGCGCTTCGGTCAAGCCATTTTCCGTTACTCCATCGCCAAGTTCGAAAGATGGCTCACTGCCTTCCTCATAATTGATGACAAAATTCACCGCGAGCTTTGCGCCGCCTGGCCATTGCGGATCGGGCGGATTGGCGCCGTAGCCAATGAAATCTCGCGTGACTTGATAGGTCATGGCATCAAACCCTTTCAGGGGAGGGGGCGTTTTGAAGCGCGCGCCAAATCTTTTCGGGTGTCGCAGGCATATCGGGCGCAGTGGCACCGCGCAGCGCCAGCGCATCCGCAATGGCGTTCATTACTGTTTGCGGCGCGGCGATGGCGCCCGCCTGACCAGAGCCCTTGACGCCGAGTGGATTGGATTTCGTGGGCGTGCCTTCCAACAAAACTTCAATGGCCGGCACATCATCCGCACGAGGTAGCGCGTAATCCATCAAGGAACCGGTCAGCAATTGGCCTGACTCACGATCATAAAGAATGTCTTCCAGCATGGCCTGACCAATGCCCTGCACCAGCCCGCCCTGGACCTGCCCTTGCGTAAGGCGTGGATTTATCAGGCGCCCGTAATCATCCACCGCGACATAGCGTGTGAGCCGCGCATGCCCGGTTTCCGGGTCAATCTCAACCTCCGCGACCTGGCTGCCATTGGGGAAGGTCACGAGGTCAGAGGTATTGTGACCCGATGCGGTAAGCCCAGGCGTCATGCCTTCGGGAAGGCTTGTGGAATCTTCTGCTGCACGCGCGATTTCTGCCAAGGTGATGAAGCGCTCTCCATCCGGTAGGGCGAAGCGCCCATCTGCGAAAACAAGCGCAGTGGGATCGGCTTGCAGCAAATGCGCGGCAATCAGGCGCGCCTTTTCCATGAGCGCATCAAGTGCCAGAACCAATGCACCACCGCCCAAATGCAGTGAACGCGCGCCGCCATGGCCATTGCCATTGGGCAACAGTTGCGTATCGGCTTGCTGCACCTGCACCTCGGCAGGGGTCAGTCCAAGCCGGTCTGCAACAATCTGCGCATAGCTGGTTTCATGCCCCTGGCCATTGCTTTGCGTACCAATCGCCGCGCGGGCCTGCCCGGATGTATCCACGCTCACCGAAGCCCATTCACCCGGCGCACCGCGCGCGGTTTCCAGAAAACAGGCAATACCGCGGCCAAGCAGCATGCCGCGCTGCGCTGCCTCCGCGCGCCGCGCCGCAAAGCCCGCTGCATTGGAAACCGTGGCGAGTACTGCAAGATTGGCGGCGAAGCGCCCGCCATCGACGGCCATGCCCATGGAGGTACGATGCGGCGCATCGGGCAGCATATTCATCGCGCGCAAGGCTGCGGCATCGCGCCCCAGTTGGCGCGCGGCGGCATCCACCAGCCTTTCGATGATGTAATTCGCCTCTGGCTTGCCGGCGCCGCGATAGGCATCCACTGGCAGGCTATTGGTGAAGGCGCCGCGCACTTCCAGATGCATGGCGGGGATGGCATAAACACCGCCCATCGCGGTGGAAAAAGCATTGGTCGGGCAATGCGGACCAACGGCGGAAAGATAGGCGCCCATATCGGCAATGCTGCTGATGTCCAGGCCCAGGAAGCGGCCATCACCAGCCAAAGCCAGCCTTGCATTGGCGCGTAAATCGCGGCCATGCACGGCGGCGGCGAATTCCTCGCTCGGTTCCGCTTGCCAGGCAATGGCGCGGCCAAGTCGCCGCGCGGCCCAAAGCGCCAACACATATTCTGGAAACAGGAAATTTTTGGCGCCAAAGCCGCCGCCCACATCGGGGCAGACAAGATGAAAGGCATCTTCCGGCAGGCGAAACACCGTCGTGAGTTGCCGGCGAATGCCATGCACGCCCATTCCGGTGAAAATCAGTTCAAACCGCTCATCATCAAAACGCGCCAGCGCTGCACGTGGTTCAATCGGCACGGCATGAACGCGGTTATTGAACAGATCAAGACTGACAATATGATCGGCCTGTGCGAAAGCCGCATCGGTGGCAGCGCGATCGCCTTTCAAAAAACGAAATGCCTCATTGCCTGGCGCTTGCGGCCAGATTTGCGGTGCTTCCGCGCCAAGCGCGGATGCACCGTCAATCACGGCGGGCAGGGGATCGTAGCTGACCTCAATCGCCTCCGCCGCGTCACGAGCGGCGGTAGCACTAGTTGCGATAATCAGGGCAACAGCCTCACCCAAATGCCGCACGCGATCCATCGCCAGCACGGGTCGCGGCGGCACGACCATGGGTGCCACACTCGCGACCACTGCTGTGCAGGGCAAAGGTGCCAGATCATCGGCGGCAAGATCGGCGGCAGTGAAAACACCCACCACACCTGGCATGGCGCGCGCTGCTGCTGTGGTGATCTCATGCAATACCGCATGGGCATGGGGTGATCGCAGCACCACAGCGTGCAGCGTATCCGGTGGAATGATGTCTGAAACGTAACGCCCGCGCCCAGTCAGAAACCGCGCATCTTCTAGCCTTGCAATGGATTTGCCGCTGAACATCAAGCGCCTTTGCTCAAGCGCTTGGCGACGAATTCAAGCCTATCCTGGCCCCAGAACATATCCTCACCAATCACATAGCAAGGCGCACCAAAGACACCGCGTTCCAACGCCGCAGCGCTATCAGCCTTGCGCTGTTCCAGCCAGCGCGGGTCTTCCGCCAGGCGCAGCAGCGCATCCGCATCCAGGCCGCAGTCGCGCATCAGCGCCGCGAGGGTCGCCGTGTCGCCCGTATCCTGTTCTTCCTGCCAAAGCGCCTTCAGGATGCGGTGCGCCAGGCGAATGGCCGGTGCATGGCCTTGCGTTTCGCGGAGCGCGATCACACTTGCCGCGCCCGGCATTTCATTGGCTGGAAAATGCTTTGGATGAATATTGATCGGGATACCCAGCGCATCGCGCCAGCGCTGCAATTCCTGCAAGCGATAGGCTTGGCGCTGCGGTGAACGTTTGGGCAGCGGCAAGCCGCCGGAACCGGCAAAGATGGTGCCGAAATCCACCGGCCAGATGCGGAGTTCCGCGCCATGCTGCGCTGCGAGTGCTTCAATCCGCGCTGCGCCCAAATGGGTCCAGGGCGAATTCAGCGAAACATAATAATCAATCAACTGGGGCATGGGGTTTCCTCAAGCGATGATGGGGCAGGCAGTGGCGGCGCGTACTTCTTCCAGCGTCACGTCCGGGGCAAGATCACGCAATGCGAAACCCTCACCCATGGGCGCGAAAAGCCCAAGATCCGTCACTACCAGCGTCACCACGCCTGCGGCGGTAATCGGCAAGCTGCAGCGCGGCAGCAATCGGGAAGCGCCATCGCGCGTGCGATGTTCCAGCATGATAAAAACGCGCTGGGCACAGGCGGCCAAATCCATCGCTCCGCCAATGCCGCCACCCTTGGCACCTTTCAGTTTCCAATTGGCGAAATCACCATTGGCCGCGACTTCATAGGCACCCATCACCGTCACATCCATCCGCCCACCACGGATCAACCCAAAGCTATCCGCGTGATGCACAATGGAAGCACCAGGGTTCAGCACAACATTCTGCCCGCCCGCATTGACCAGATTGAGGTCTTCCGTACCCGGCGCGCAGACCGCGCCATAACCAATAACGCCGTTTTCGGCATGAAAGATGATATCGCGATCACCCATGGGTACATCGGCAATCATGGTCGGCATGCCCACACCAAGATTGACCACCCAACCTTCCTGAAATTCGCGCACCAGCCTTTCGGCCATTTGCATGCGTGTCCAGCTCATTTTGCGGCCTCCCGCTTGCGGGTCCAAAGTCCCATGGGGGGAGGCGGTACGCGGATCAGCCGATGCACCACAAGGCCAGGCGTATGCACATCATCCGCGTCTATCGCGCCGGCGGGCAGGATATCTTCCTCCACCTCCACAATCGTGGTTTTTGCTGCCATTGCCATCAAGGGATTGAAATTGCGCTGGCTGCGATGAAAGCGTAGATTGCCCGCTGCATCTGCCCGCGCCGCGCGAATAAAGGCAAAATCCACCGGCAGCGCATATTCCAGCAAATAGCGCCGGCCATTGATTTCGCGTGTTTCGCGCCCTTCGGCCAATTCAGTGCCCACCGCGGTTGGCGTATAAAAGGCGGGAATGCCGGCGCCGGCAGCGCGCAACCGTTCGGCCAGCGTGCCTTGCGGGACGATTTCGGCGGCGACTTCGCCTGATTCGTAATATTTTGTGAAGGGCAGCACATCGGATGCGCGCGTCGCGGCGGTGAAGGCGCAAATCACCTTCGCCACCTGGCCGTTTTCCACCAGCATGCCGATATCGGGCATGCGCGGCTTATGCGCGCCGCCTGTGGTATTGGCGATGCAGGTCAGGCGCTTGGCGCCGCGCCGCGCCAAGGCGGCAATCAAATTATACGGCGTGCCAGGGCCTGCGAAGCCGCCAATGGCAATCACGGCGCCATCGGGAACATCCGCCACTGCCGCATCGAAATCGGGATAGGTCTTGTTGCGCGCCATGCGGAGCCCCTTTGCTAGTCCGGCTTATGCTTCGCCGAAGTGGCGCCGATGGCAAGGGGGGTTCACGCCTTGCGCGCCCTGGTTTCAGTCACGGCAATATAGAGTCCCGCGCCAATGATGATGCTGGCGCCAAGCCAGGTCCATTCATCCGGCCAAAGCCCGGTAATCGCATAACCAACCGCGATGGCGCCGATCATTTGCCAATATTGGAAGGGGGCGATGACATTGGCCGCGCCATAGGTCATGGCCTTGGCTACGCACCAATGGCCCGCCGCACCCAGAACGCCTAGCGTCAAATGCCAAAAGACATCCGCCCAATTATTGAAGGGCACCCAGAAGAAGGGAATGACGCAGCACATCACCAAGGCGCCGAAAAGCCCGCTATACATCACCGATGTCTCGGGCCGATCAAGCCCCGCCACTTGCCGCGTCAGAATTTGGTAGATGGCATAACAAAAGGCGCTGGCCACAATGCCAAGGGCGGCAGGTTGGAACACCTCAGACCCAGGACGGATCACCACCAGCACGCCAAGGAAGCCCACCAGCACCGCAGCCAGGCGCTTCCAGCCGATCTGCTCACCCAACATGGGCAGCGCCAGCAGCGTCACGAAAAACGGTGACATGAAGGAAATGGAAGATGCCTTGGCCAGCGGCACATCCTTGACCGAGAAAAAGAAGAAGGTGGTGGAAGCCAATAACAGCAAGGATCGCGAGATCTGCACCCCAGGCTTGCGGCTTTGCAGCACAACCAACCCATAACGCGGGACAATCAACGCCAGCACAATCAGCAAATGCCCCGTTGTGCGCGCCCAGATGATCTGTTCTGAGGGATAATCCCGGCTTAAGACCTGCACAATGCCATTCATGATCGGAAACAATGTGCAGGCCGCACACATGAAGAAAATGCCAAGCAGCAAGCTGGTCTGACGCGGCGGCACCGCGGTGGTGGTCATGAGGCTTGCGCCCTCCCGGAGGCTTCTCGCCGGGGGCAGGATAGGGCAGAAGCCGGCACGGGGGAAACAGCGGTCCTTGGCGACTCGGCTGGGTGAAGGCGCTGCCGGGTTGGATAGGCGGGCCAGATGAACGCATCGGCAGCGCCCAATGCACGAAAAACAGGCGATGCTGGCGGGATTCGCCCCCAAGAACCGCCCAAAGCATTGGCATATGCCTTGCTGCCCCCATCTGCCTGAGGCATTGAGACGGCTCAAGTTGCCCCCAGCGAGGAGAATCCCCCCATGAGAACCAGATATCGGATTGAACGCCGCGCAATGCTCACCGGCGGCACGGCCCTTGTGCTTTCAGCGGTGGCCGGCGCGCGGGTGCCGCTGGCGCAGACACTCGAAAAGCTCTCCTTCCAGACGAATTGGCGCGCCCAGGCGGAACATGGCGGCTATTATCTAGCGCTGGCCAATGGGCTTTATCGTCGTGCCGGCATTGAATGTGAGCTCCGCATGGGTGGCCCGCAGCAGAACCCAGCGCAGCTTTTGCTGGCGGGGCGGGTGGACATGATCATGTCCTCGGGCTTTCAGGCGCTGAATTATGTGCGCGAAAACGTGCCCTTCATGGCGATTGGCGCCATCATGCAGAAGGACCCGCAAGGCTTCATGTTCCATGCCGAAGCCGGCTTCACGAGCCTTGAGCAAATGCGTGGCCGGCCCATTCTGGTGGGGGCTGGCGGACGCGTGACCTATTGGCCTTTCCTGCGCCGCCGCTTCGGCTTCACCGATAGCCAAATCCGCCCCTATACCTTCAATATCCAGCCTTTCCTCGCGGATAAGCAGGCCATTCAGCAATGCTTTGTCTCCTCCGAGCCCTTCGCGGCACGGCTTGGTGGTGCTGATCCGCGCGTGCTGCTTTTCGCCGATGCAGGCTTCCCGAATTATCAGACGACGATTGATATCTCGCGCAGGCTTGTGGATGAAAAGCCTGATCTGATCCAGCGCTTTGTGGATGCCACCATGCAGGGTTGGACGCAGTATTTGCGCGGGCAGGATGTGGCGGCGGCCAATGCGCTCATCATGCGCGACAATCAGGAAATGACGCAGGAGAAGATTGATTACGCCGTCCGCGCCCTGAATGAACGCGGCATTGTCTTCTCCGGCGATGCGGAACGCCTTGGCATTGGCGCCATGACGGATGCGCGCTGGGAAGCCTTCTATACCGCCATGCGCGATGCGGAAGTGATGCCGCCTGGGCTTGATGTGAAGCGCGCCTATTCGCTGCGCTTCGTCAATAGGCGGGTCGGCTTGGCTTGAGCCCTCGGCGCCCGCTGCTTTCGCTCACTGGGGTTTCCAAGCGCTACGCGACGGGAACCCTTGCATTGGATGGCATTGATCTGACAATCATGCCAGGCGATTTCATCGCTCTTCTGGGGCCTTCGGGCTGCGGCAAATCCACGCTGCTGCGCCTGATTGCGGGGCTGACGTCGCCAAGCGCTGGTACCATGGAATGGCCCATGGCCACGCATGACGCCACTGGTGAGGTTGAGCGTGATATCGGCTTTGTGTTCCAGGAACCCACGCTGATGCCCTGGGCCAATGTGATACGCAATGTCGCGCTGCCGCTTGAATTGGCCGGCAAGAAACGACGCGAAGCCGAAGAACGCGCCGCCGAATGGATCGCCCGCGTTGATTTGAAGGGGTTTGAGAAAGCCTATCCCCGCGCCTTGTCTGGCGGCATGCGCATGCGTGTTTCCATCGCGCGCGCCTTGGTAACCCGCCCGCGCATTCTGTTGATGGATGAACCCTTCGCGGCGCTCGATGAAATCACGCGCTTTCGGTTGAACAATGATCTGGTGCAGCTTTGGGCGCAGGAACGTTTTACGGTGATTTTCGTGACCCATTCGGTGTTTGAAAGCGTCTATCTGGCGGAGCGCATTATGGTGATGGCCCCGCGCCCGGGCCGGATTGCGGAGGAAGTCGCCATCACCGCGCCGGCGGAACGGGGCGAGGAATTCCGCACCTCCCCCGAATATGCCGCGCAATGCCGCACCGTATCCCTGGCGCTTTCTTCTGCCATGGGAGGTGCCCATGAGTGAGAGCACTAAAGCCACACCCGCCGCTGGCAGTTTTTTGGAAGGCACCTGGCTGCGCATTCTGGCGCCCACCCTGCTCGCGCTGCTGTTCCTGGGCGGCTGGGAGATGATGGTGCGGGTGCGTGAAATCCCGCCCTACATCCTGCCAGGGCCGATTGCGATTTGGCAGACGCTGCTGCGCGATTGGGGATCGCTTTCCGTTTCCCTACTGATCACACTGAAAATCACCTTCATGGCGCTATCGGTGGCGGCGATTTTGGGGCTGGTGCTGGCCATTCTTTTTGCGCAGTCGCGCATCATTGAATTGTCGCTGTTTCCCTTCGCGGTCATCCTGCAAGTCACTCCTATTGTGGCGATTGCGCCGCTGATCATCATTTGGGTGGATGACATCGCGATATCCTTGCTGATCTGTGCCTGGATCGTTGCCTTCTTTCCGATCCTGTCAAATACGACAGTTGGGTTGAATTCGGCGGATCATAATTTGAAGGATCTGTTCAAGCTTTATCGAGCATCGCGTTGGCAGGTGCTGACGCGGCTATTGCTGCCCTCCGCCCTGCCTTACTTCCTGGCAGGCTTGCGGATTTCCGGTGGCCTTGCGCTCATTGGCGCCATTGTCGCGGAATTTGTCGCGGGTACTGGTGGCAGTGCTTCGGGCTTGGCCTATCGCATTCTGGAAGCAGGGTATCAGCTGCAAATCCCGCGCATGTTCGCGGCCCTTGTGCTGGTGTCCACTACTGGGATTGCGATTTTCCTTTCACTCAGCCTGCTCACGCATCTGCTGCTGCGCCATTGGCATGAAAGTGCGATGGGTCGGGGGGATCGGCGATGAGCGCCGCCATGGCGAAGACCCGCGCTGCCTTGGCCGGCGCAGGCAGTGATTTCTGGTTACGTGATGCGCGCGCCCCGGCGGCGGTACTGGAAGGCGCGGCCGCTCTGCCCCTCGACCGTGATGGCATTGCGCGGTTTGACCTTCGGGTTGAGCAGGGGCGCATTGCCGCCATCGCGCCGTTGGGCTCTACCCCCGATGGGGTTTCCCTGGATGGTGGGCAGATCTGGCCCGGCATGCTGGATGCGCATACGCATTTGGATAAGGGCCATATCTGGCAGCGCGCGGCCAATCCGGATGGCACTTTCTTCGGAGCGCTCACCACCGTGATGGCGGATCGCGATGTGAATTGGTCTGAAGCCGACATGCGCGCGCGCGCTGAATTTGCGTTGCGTGCGGCTTACGCCCATGGCACGGTTGCGGTGCGCACGCATTTGGATAGCTACATGCCCCATGCGCCCAAGGCCTGGCGCATGTTCCGCCAGCTGCGCGATGATTGGGCAGGCCGCATCACTTTGCAGGCTTCCTCCATCGCGCCGCTTGATCGGTTTGCGGGGGATGAGGGCGCGCAGCTTGCCGATATTGTCGCGGAATCCGGTGGCGTCCTGGGCATGGTGACGCGGCTTTCCGGTGGCGTTCATGATGACATTTCGCCTGACTTCCAACCCATGCTAGACCATTTCTTCGCTCTTGCCGAAGCGCGCGGGCTCGATCTTGATTTGCATGTGGATGAGAGCGGGGAGACTGGCGCGCGTGCCTTGCGCGAAATTGCGCTGACCGCGATGCGGCGCTGCTTCAAAGGGCGTATCCAATGCGGCCATTGCTGTTCCCTCTCACGCCAGACAGATGAATTCGCGCTGGAAACCATCAAGGCCTGCGCCGATGCCGGTGTTGCCATTGTGGTGCTGCCCATGTGCAATATGTATTTGCAGGACCGCGAGCCAGGACGGACACCGCGCTGGCGGGGTGTGACGCTGGTGCATGAAATGCAGTCGGCGGGTGTTTCTGTCTCCCTCGCCTCCGATAATACGCGCGATCCTTTCTATGCCTATGGTGATCTCGACATGGTGGAGGTGATGCGCGAAGCGACCCGCATCCTGCATCTGGATCACCCCTATGGTGATTGGCCGCTTTCTGTCGGTGCGCGGCCAGCGGCGGTGATGGGGCTGCAAGGGGCGGGCATGATCTGTACGGGCGCCCCGGCTGATCTTATCCTGTTTCGCGCGCGCCACATGACTGAATGGCTATCACGCCCGCAAGTGGATCGGATTGTGCTGCGCAATGGCGAAGTGCTGGATGCGGAAGTGCCGGATTGGCGCGAATTGGATCACCTTTTCGAGTAGTTTTTTGATCGCATTTTCCGAGTCGCCAAGTGAGTTCACTTGGCTTGAAAATGCTCTACCACCGGCCAAGCCGCGCCTTCACCTTTGCCAAAAATGCCGCGCGTTCCGGCGCGGTGCGCTGATCCATTCGTGTCAGCATCAGCCATTCCACGCTGCACCCGCGAGCGCATAACCGCCTGAGGCCGCGATTGATCAGCTTCTTGTCCGGCCAGCCAATCAACCACAAAAACCACAAGGGCGAACCATAGGTTGTCACTACACCGATGCGCGTGATGTTCGTCAGCAGCGCTTCTATCGCTCCATCGCCGAGCCTGAAGGCAACCCCAGGCGCCCAGATGCGATCAAACCAGCCCTTCAGCATGGCGGGCAGCCCGTACCACCAAGTGGGATAGATGAGCAGCAAAGCCTCTGCCCTTTGCAGGGAAGCGACATGATCCGCGATATCCTGTGAATGCAGCGACAGATCCAGATAATTGCGATGCTCGGAATCGCTTAGCGCCGCGTTGAAGCCTTCCGTGTAAAGATCACGGCATTCCACTTCATGCCCGGCGGCTTCCAGCATTTGCCGTGCCGCATCGCGCAAAGCCGCCGAAAAACTCTCCGCTCGCGGATGGCAATGAATCAACAACACCCGCATCGCACTGGCCTAATCCAACTTTTCCTCAATTTCGGGCGCATCCGGGTCGCCATACATGTAATGCGTGCGCGGGCGATCGGGCGACCATTCCGGATCATCCCAGGCGAGCATCTTGCCGGGATTGAGCAGACCCAATGGATCGGCTTCCTTCTTGAAGGCCAATTGCCGCGCATCCACGCGCTTCATGCCGCCTTCTTCCAATGAGAACGCATGCGGGTTGAAGACCGGGCAGCCATTGGCTTCATGAATGCGAATAATCTCGGCCAAGCGTTCCTCGCTGGTATAGCGGACCAATTGCAGGCCGAAGCAGGTGACATGCCCGCCGAAACGCACGAATTCCAGATGCATCGGCACTTCATCACCGAGCAGCGCTTCCATTTTTTCCACCAACGCCATGTGGCCCGGCGGCGGAAACAGCGTTTGCAGATAGGTGATGCCGCGATCAAGTTTCAGCGCCTGCAGCGTAGTGTGGTTCCAGGAATGTTCGTAAAGCGGCACCACCGCTTCTTCCGTAGGGCAGCGATAGAATTCCGCCTGCGTCGCGCCGTGCTTGGCCTTCAGGGCTTCAAAAGCTTCCAGGAAGGGCGCCGCGATCATCAGCAGCGCAACACTCATGCCCGCTGGAATACGGCCCTCGAAATGTCGGAAATATTGCTGCGGCGCGGGCGCGGCAACCACTGTCGCAAGCTTTTTCACAATGCCATCGGCCAAAGTCACAGCCTCCGCAAAGCGGGCTGCTTCCACGAAGCTTGGGAAGGCCATCATCACATCCACCCAATCATGCGCGGGGGCGAGGGGCATTTCCACCTCAGTAATGATGCCATTGGTGCCATAGGCGTGATTGGCTTTTTCAATCTCCGCGCCGCGCAATTCCAGAATGCGCGGCGTTTCTTCCATGGTCACCACACGCAGGCCAAGAACATTGCCAGGCTCCCGAAATGACCCCCACATACAGGAACCCGCACCTGCCGAACCGCCAGCCACAAAACCACCAATGGTCGCTGTGCGCTTGGTAGAAGGATGAAAGCGCAATTCACCGCCCACTTGCAGGCGCGTTTGTTCATCAAGCTGGATCAACCTGGCGCCGGCCTGCGCACGCATCATGCCGGGCTTCGCCCAAAGCAGCTTATCGAGCGCCGAGACATCCAGCACCACGCCGCCAAAAAGCGGCATGGCCTGGCCGTAATTGCCCGTACCGGCACCACGCGGTGTCACCGGAATGCGCCGCGCATGGCAGGCAGCAAGGATGCGCACCACATCAGCCTCATCCCGTGCTTCGGCCACCACATCCGCGCTTACGCCATTCAATTGGCGCTTCAGCACGGGGCTGTACCAGAAGAAATCACGGCTGCGTTGGCGCACCAGCGCAGCATCCGTCACCCAGCGAATATCAGGCAGCGCGGCCATCAGGTCGGCAATATCGTGCTTCATGGGGCATCACTTTCTGGTTCATCAAAACTTTTCATCTTGCCGGGGTTGAACAGGCCCAGCGGATCAACGCGGCGCTTGAAACCAAGCTGATCGCCTGGCACGCGGCGATAGCCAGAACCTTCTTCGATGGTGAAGAAATGCGGATTGGCAATGCCCGCACCGGCGGCTTCAAAGCCAGCGATGATCTCGGCAAGCCGCGCATCGTCTCTCCAGCGAATAACCGGTAGGGCTGTCATGGTGGTGCGTCCGCCAAAGCGCACGCATTCCGTGTGCATCCAAACCTCATCCGGGAAGGCTGCGCGCACTTTTTCAACCGACTCCAAAGTGCCTTCGAAGGGAAAGCGGCATTGCAGATAGGTGACACCGCGATCCCGCTTCAACACCTGAAGTGTCGTGTGGTTCCAGCAATATTCATAGAAGGGACTTGCCTCAGGATCGCGTTCCGCTGCCACCGTATCCTGATCTGCCACAATCCGCCCACCATGTTCGCGCACCATATCGCGCAAGGCAACAAGGCCGGAAGGTGCGACCATCACCAGCGCCAATGCATGATCGGCGGGCACCACATCCGCGATTGCACGGAAGAAGGGCGGCAGGCGTGCATCAAACACGGCACACATTTTCTTCGGGATGCCATCAGCAAACGCCAGCGCCAGCGCAAACCGCCCTGCCGTCGCGAAATCCGAAAACATCACCGCGATATCCCGCCAATCCTGCGCCGGCGTGAGCGGCAGGCGCACGCGCGTAATGACGCCCGTGGTGCCATAGGTGCGATTGACCGGATTCGCCTCATCACCTTCCAGATCGAGCAGTGCGGGCGGGTCTTGCAGCGTCGCCACACGCACACCCAGCAGATTGCCGCGTTCGCGCATGGTGCCATGGGTGATTCCACCAACACCGGCACCGCCGCCAGCGACAAAACCCGCAATGGTCGCGGTGCGTTTGGTGCTGGGCCAAAGCCGTAGCTCCCAGCCGCGTTCGCGCGCCCAGAGGTCAAGATCAATCATGCGCGCACCGGCTTCGGCTTCCAGTACGCCATCCTTCAGCGCAATCGGCGCTGTCATGGCGGTAGTGTCCAGCACGGCACCGCCATTTAGCGGCACGCATTGGCCGTAATTTCCCGTCGCACCACCACGCACCGTAATCGGCACGCCATGGCGGCGCGCGGCATTCAGGATGCGCATTACCTCATCTTCATTCTGCGGGCGCAGCCAGATATCCGCGCGCTTGCCATCCAATTGGCGCTTCAGGATGGGGCTATACCAATAAAAGTCGCGGCTTTTCTGGCGCAGCAGTGCGGCATCGGTGGATTGTTCAAGGCCACCCAATTCGGCGGTGAAGGCAGCGATATCAGGCATCGGGATCGGGCTCCTGCTCCAGCCAGTTCGCAATATCCATGCCAGCCACCTGCTGCCAAAGTGCCGCCATGCGCTGCGCCGCGTGATCCAACAGCGCCTCCCCAATTTCCACCGTGGCGGCCGAGGCATTGCCGACCGCGCCCGCCCCGCCAAGATCCTGCGCCTGCCAGGCCGGCGGCGCACCGGCATCGGGCGCCATGCTTGGAGTGGCTGTGGAAACACCCTGCCAGCGGCTGACGAAATTCCGCGCCTTCTCCATGCGCACCAGATCAGGCTGAAGCGCCAGCATCACCGCCGTTTCATCGCGCCCGGCATGAATGCCAAAGCGCGCTTCCACCGGATCGCGCAAGGCTTCCGGCTTGCCCATGCGCGCCCACATGGCATTCACCACGAAAAGCCCGTGCTCAATGCGCAAGCGCCGCGCCGCGATATCAAGTGCTGAGACATTACCGCCATGGCTGTTCAAAAACACCAGCCGCTTCACACCGGCACGCGCGACCGAAGCACCGATATCACAGATCAGCGCAAGCAATGTCTCCGCGCTGGTGGTGATGGTGCCCGGAAAGCGCAAATGCTCCACCGAAAGCGCCACCGCCTGGGTTGGCAGCACCAGCACCGGCAAATGATCCGGAATGACTTTCAGCGTGCGCGCGACAATGCCCTGATTGATTGCAGTATCCACCGCCACCGGCAAATGTGGCCCATGCTGTTCAATGGCACCAACGGGCAAAACCGCAACCGTATTGGCGGGAAGGGCGCGGAACTCCGGCCAGGTGAGGTCCTGCCAATAACGGCTGGTAAGGGGCATGGGGGGAGACTCCGCCTTTGCTTGTTGCAAGGCTGGTATCGCGGACCCCCATCAGAGTCCAGGGTGTTTGGGTGGCCTCAGGGTCGGCCCAAAATTTCCTGATTATGCTGGCCGATGCGCGGCGCCGGACGACGAGACAATGGCCGGCTACGATTGAAGGAAATCGGCAAACCAACCACGCGCGGGCCGCCTTGCGGAAGGGCTTGCATCATGTCCATGGCAGCGAATTGCGGGCTTGCCGCGAGCTCCGCAATGTCATTCACCGGGCCGCTTGGCACGCCCTCAGCCTCCAACGCGGCCAGCCAATGATCGCGCGGCTGCAGACGCAGCGCATCCGCAATCAAAGGCAAAAGTACCGCTTTGTTGCGCACGCGCGCGGGGCCGGTCGCGAAGCGCGCATCGCTCGCCCATTCCGGATGGCCGAGCACCTTCGCGCACCGCGCCCAAAGCCGATCATTCCCTGCCGCGAGGCATAGAGGCCGATCGGCGGTGTCAAACACCTGATAGGGCACAATCACCGCGCCACCCGTGCCGTGGCGCTTTGGGATATCGCCACTCGCCAGGTGATTATTCAAATGGCCTTCCACCCAATGCACGGCGGACTCGAACAGTGACGTATCCACCAGGCAGCCCTTGCCAGTGCGGTCCCGCTGGCGCAAAGCCGCCAAGGCACCAATCACACAAAACATACCCGTCGCCTTGTCATTGATCGAAGCGCCGCAAAACGTCGGCGGGTCTTCTGGCCGGCCCGTAACAGACATCATGGCGCCATAGGCTTGCAGCAGCGGATCAAAACCGGGTTTTAACCGCATCGGCCCTTCGTGGCCAAAAGCCCAGATGGAGCAAAAGACCAGCCGAGGATGGCGCTTGAGCATCGCTTCCGGCCCGATGCCGATTTCATCCACCACGCCAGGGCGCAGATTCTGAATCAGTACATCCGCCGTTTCCACAAGCTTGTGCAACGCTTCAACATCTTCGGGCTTTTTCAGATCAAGCGTGATGGAACGCTTGTTGCGATTCTGCCCGTGGAAATAGAGCGAGGTTTCACCATCCGGCCCGAAGGGAGGTCCCCAGGCGCGCGCATCATCGCCGCCATCGGGCTTTTCCACCTTGATCACATCCGCACCCATATCGGCCATGATGACGCCGGCGAGGGGGCCTGCCAAAGCCTGACCCACTTCAATCACGCGCATGCCGTGCAGCGGCAATTCCATTATTGTCTCCCCCGGTTTCTGAGCATTTTCAGGCCAAATGGCTTCATTTGGCGACTCGGAACATGCGATCAAACAAAAGTCCAGAGCGTGTCCCGTGAACGGATGTGAACGGGATGCGCCTTAAAGCATGGGTTCCAGCGGCGGGCGGCCACGCATGAAATCCGATGCCTTTTCAGCAATCATCATTGTGGTGGCGTAGGTATTGGCCGAGGTCATGTTCGGCATCACGGAAGCATCCACCACGCGTAAGCCTTCCAGCCCATGCACGCGCAACCTGTCATCCACCACAGCGGTTGGGTCCGTATTCGGCCCCATGCGCGCGGTGCCGATCAAATGATAGGTGGTTGACCCATTGCGCCTTGCGAAATCCATCAGCTCATCATCGGAATCGATATGCGGGCCGGGCAGGGCTTCCGCTTCCAGGAAGGGGCTGAGTTCTGGCGTATTGAGCAAGCGCCGGATCAGCCGAATTCCCCCCAGATGCACGCGCCGATCCATGGGATCAGACAAATAATTCGGCTGGATTTCGGGATCATCAAATACATCGGCCGTCTTCGCGCGCACCCAGCCGATACTTTCCGGCCGATGCTGCCAGGCGCCGGCGGTCACGCCCGGATAATCATCCAGCACATAGACCTTGCCTTCCGCATAAGACCCCGGCGTGAAGACACATTGCAGATCGGGTTGATCCAGCCCTTCAAAGGATTTCCAGAAAACATAGACATGCGATGGCACGGTGGCGAGGATGGAAGGCCGCCCCATCGCCCATCGCGCCACCTGCCCGGCAAGCTTCACACCACGCGCCAATTCATTCAGTGTGGTGACACCTGGCCTGGCGCGCATCACGACGCGCGTTGCATAATGGTCGCGGAAATTCTCGCCCACACCACGCAATTCATGCAGCACCGGCACGCTAAGCTTTTGTAATAGCCAGCCAGGACCAATGCCGGATACCTGCAACAATCGCGCGGTATTCGCGGTGCCGGCCGAGATGATCACTTCCCGCCGCGCACGTACTTCACGCGGTGTGCCGCCGCGCCGGTTCAAATAGCGCACGCCAATCGCGCGCTTGCCCTCCAGAATAATCCCGCAGGCCCGCGCATTCGTGCGCACATCAAGCGTCTTGCGTGCCATGGCAGGATACAGAAAGCCGCGCGCGGCCGAGATGCGTCGCCCGCGATGAATGGTACGCTGAAAATACCCAACCCCAGCCTGATTGCCATTATTATAATCCGGGTTGCGCGGAATGCCGGCAGCGACACAGCCGGCGATAAAGGCTTCCGATACGGGATTGAACAAATCCATATCGGTGACAGGCACGCCACCATCGCGCCCGCGGCGTTCCTCACCAAAGCCGAGGCGTTTCTCGCTCCGCTTGTAATAGGGCAGGCAATCCGCATAGCCCCAACCGCGATTGCCGCGCTGCCCCCAGCTATCCTGATCCCCCGGCTGACCACGATTATAGATCATGCCATTGATCGAAGAACCGCCACCCAGCGTGCGGCCTTGGACGGTTTTCACGCGACGCCCGGCGGTATTCTCGGTGGGCTCAGTGCTGAATTGCCAGGTGATGTCGGGATTCACCAAAGCCTTGATAAATCCTGCAGGAATATGAATGAAGGGGTTGGTATCGGGCGGGCCGGCTTCCAGTACGCAAACGGTGGTTTCCGGGTCTTCCGTTAGCCGCGCTGCAAGAATGGACCCCGCCGCCCCTGCACCCACAATCACGTAATCGAAGGTATCGGCATCCGCTTCAGCCATGGTTGCTTCCTCATGCGTTTCGGCCCGAAGCCTAGCAAGGATTGGTTGGGATGCCAGCCCAAGACAGGCGCGCCATTTTGCCCCATGATGCCGCGAAAGCCTTGGGGAACAGACAGCCATGACCAACCCAGTCGCATTTGCCGCACCGCCTCGCCGTGCCGGCTGGCTTGAACGCCCCGATGCGCGCATCCGCTATGAGGTGACGGGCGAAGGCCCCACCATTGTCTTCGCGCATGGGCTGGGTGGCAATCTCATGTCCTGGTGGCAGCAGGTCGCGCATTTCGCGCCGCGCTATACGTGTGTTGCCTTTTCCCATCGCGGTTTTTTCCCTTCTAGCGCGCCGACGGCAGGGCCAGATCCCGCTGCCTATGCCGCTGATCTCGCGGCCCTGGTGGATGAGCTCGGCCTTGGCGATATTCGCATCATTTGCCAATCCATGGGCGGCTGGACCGGCATTGAATATGCGCTGCTGCGCCCGGGGCGCGTGAAGGCTTTGGTGCTGGGGGCCACCACCGGTACGCTCGACCCGCGCCAGATGCGCGAACCAGAGCGATCACGCCTAAAGACCTGGCAGGAAGAAAGCGCGGCAGCGCGCGCAGCGGGGCTAAAGCGCCATATCAACCCGGCGGCCGGCGCGCGCATGGCAGCGGAACAGCCGATGCTGTATCACCTCTATAACCACGTCTATGGCCTGACCCAGGGCTTTGATCGTGAAGCGGTGCGCGCGCGGCTGCAGGCTGGGCGCAACCGCGCCCCGGAGTCCTTCGCTGCCGCGCAATGCCCGCTGCTGTTCATCCCGAGTGAGGAAGATATCGTGCTGCCGCCCTTCGCCGCGCGCGCCATGGCCAGCGCCATTCCTGGCGCGCGTTACGCCGTGCTGCATAAGGCTGGCCATTCCGGCCATTTTGAGCGCGCGAGCGCCTTCAACGCTTTGGTGGATGCTTTCTTTGAGGAGATTGGCGCATGAATGCCATGACACTTTCGATTTGTGTGGATGATTACCCGCATACCATGGCGCTGCATCGCGGCGAGACCGCGAGTGCCTCGCTTAGCCTTGCGATGCAGGTGGTAAAGCCCATCAGCAAGGCTTTCGCGCCCATGGTGCGCGAAGGGCGTTTTGACATCAGCGAAATGGCGATTGCAACTTTTCTGATGGCGAAAGCCGCCGGCCGAGATTTGGTGCTGCTGCCTTTAGTCGTCGCGGAACGCTTTCAGGAAACCGCGATGTTCTGCCGCGCGGGGAGGGGTATTGAAGCCCCCGCCGATTTGGCCGGCAAGCGGATTGGCGTGCGCGCTTATAGCCAAACCACCGGCATGTGGATCAGGGGCGTTTTGCAGGAAAGTTTTGGGCTATGCGCGGATGCGATGCGGTGGGTGACGTTTGAAGACGCGCATGAACCAAGCTTCCGCGACCCGCCCTGGGTACAGCGCGCACGTGCTGACGAAACCTTGAACCGTATATTCGAAAGCGGTGCGTTGGATGCTGCCATCATGGGCTTCGAATTACCCGCTGGTGATGATGTGCGCACCGTCTTCCCGGACCCTCCCGCAGCGGGTGCGGCGTTTCAAGCGCGTTATGGCTTCAAGCCCGTCAATCATCTTGTGGTGATCAAGGGCGCCCATGCGCGTGATGCCGCGCTGGTGGCTGAAGTGCTGCGCCAATTCAACGCGGCTGGTACCGCGCCCCGCAGCCGCGCCGCGCTGAACCCAGCGCTGGAATTGGCATCACGCTGGTGCGCCGATCAGGGGCTGATGGCGCGCCCGCTCAGCCTTGACGAAATCTGGGCGGGCCTGCCGGCAGCGGTGGCGTGATGGCTTAAGCGACCTTGGCGCCGCGTACCAAGTGCCCAGGCAGCGCGCCGGTTGCTTCCCCTTCGCGATAAACGGGCGTGCCTGCAACGATAGTGGCGACATAGCCTTGCGCCTTTTGGATCAGCCGCTTGCCGCCGGCGGGCAGATCGTAATGCATTTTGGGCATCTCCAGCGCCAGTCGGCCGAAATCAATCACATTGATATCGGCCTTCTTGCCCGGCGCCAGAATGCCACGATCCTTAAGGCCGAGCGCATGCGCATTATCGCGCGAAATGCGCTTCACTACGAATTCCAGCGGCAGGCGCGGCCCGCGCGCACGATCCCGCGCCCAATGCACCAGCATATGCGTCATGCAGGACGCATCGCAGATATAACCAACATGCGCGCCACCATCGCCAAGCCCCATCAGCGTATGCGGATGCGTCACCATATTGCGGATCGCGGTCAAATCTCCATCCGCGTAGTTTAGGATGGGCCGGTTCAGAATGGCGCGGCCATCCTTTTCCATCATCATGTCAAAGCAAAGTGCCGCCGGGTCCATACCACGCGCCGCCGCCATCGCCGCCACTGATTTTTCGGGCGGAGGCTCATAATCAGGCGGATCGCCAAGCGCAAAAATCTTTTCCCAATTATTCAGCCGCACGCGTAGTGCCGGGTCTTCCGTGGGTTCGGCCAGGATGCGCGCGCGCAAGGCTGTGTCGCGCAGCGCAGCGATGCGCTTTTCAAACGGTAGATGCGCAATCGCCTGATAGGAAGCGCGCATCAGGAAGGGGTGCTGCGAAAGCTCAAAGCCGAACATCAAGCCAACGGGCCGACCCATTACCTGACCATACATGGGCACACCGGCCTCATGCGCGGCTTCCACCTTATCCAGCAGCCAGCGCCACAGACCTGGCTTGGATTCCCGTTGCAAGATGGAGAATGTCATTGGTCGGCCCGATGCCGCAGCGATGCGTTGCAGGCGCGCAAATTCATCTTCAGGATCGTCAAAATCCGAAATCACCTGCATCCAGCCCGAACCTTGCGCGCGAATGGCGCGCGCGATGGTCTCTAACTCGGCCTCTGGCGTGCCGAGGGTTGGGATATGCCGACCATCCAAGGTGCGATGCGCAATGGCGCGCGATGTCGAAAAGCCAAGCGCGCCGGCAGCAAGTCCCTCAGCGGTCAGTCGCGCCATCTCAGCGCATTGTTCGGGTGTCGCCACCGCATGCGCCTCGGCCGTTTCGCCCATCACATGCACGCGCAAGGGCGCATGCGTCACCATGGCGGCGACATCCATGTCATAGGGCCGCGCATCAAGCGCATCCATGTATTCGGGGAAGCTTTCCCAATTCCAGGGCAGGCCTTCGGTCAGCACAACCTCCGGCAAATCCTCCACACCCTCCATCAGCTTCACCAGCATGTCGCGCCGATCCGGCCTGCAGGGCGCGAAACCCACGCCGCAATTGCCAAGCAGCGCCGTGGTCACGCCATTGATGGAAGAAGACAGCAGCCGGCTGCTCCAGGTGGCTTGGGCATCGTAATGCGTATGGATATCCACAAAGCCCGGCGTAACGATTAGCCCCTTCGCGTCAATCTCCTCCGGCGCGCGGGCGGAGATTTTGCCTATTTCCAGGATGCGCCCATCGCAAATGGCGATATCGGCTTCATAGGGTGGCGCACCTGTGCCATCCACCAGCGTGCCACCACGAATGATCAGGCTTGCGTCGCGTGCCATGGGGGTTTCCTTTAGGTTTTCAGGATGATTTTGCCAAGATGCGCATTGGCCTTCATATGCGCGAGCGCTTCGACCGCTTCATCAAGCGCAAAGACGCGGTCAATCGGCAAATTGAATACGCCTTCATCCACGCCATTGCGCAAATCGCGCTTTGCCACGCGTTCTTCTTCGCGGATTTCGGCGACACTGCGCGTACGATGCGTGACCCCGATATAGGCAATGCGGCGCGTGGCGTGTAGATCAAAGTCGAAATCGCTACGCGCCCCGCCAAGCCGCCCGACATTCACAATGCGGCCCAGAATGGCGGTGGCGCGCATGGCGGCATTGATGGTCCCGCCCGAGACCTGGTCAATCACCAATTGCACACCGCGCCCTTCGGTCAGCGCCAGCACCTGATCCGCCCAATCGGCGTCATTGGTGTTCACCGCGTGATCCGCACCGAAGTCTTTGAGCCGTGCCCGCCGTTCGGCATTGGTGGAGGTGCCAATCACCAGCCCCGCGCCCATATATTTCGCGATCTGCATGCCCATTAGCCCAACGCCGCTGGAGGCACCCAGGATCAGCACTGCGTCACCCTTGGCCAAACGGCCATTGGAAATGAGCGCATCATGCATGGTGGAAAGCGCCACCGGCAACGTCGCGGCCTTTTCCCAGGACATGTTGCGGTCCGGCACCGGTTGCACGCGACCCATATCGGCAATGGCATATTCCGCATAGCCACCGGAACCGGCGCACATCACGCGATCACCTGGCTTGATGCCAGCAACGCCGGCGCCCACTGCGGCAACCTCACCAGCGAATTCCAGCCCCAGAATGGTGCCGGCACCCCCCATGCGGCCATGCGCATGCCCAGCCGCAACGCCAAGATCAGCGCGGTTGAGACCCGCTGCGCGCACCCGCACCAATACCTGCTCTGGTCCCGGCACCGGGCGCGGTGCCTGCTGCACTTTGACGCCCTCAGCAGTCACCACCGCGGCCTTCATGGTTTCGGTCATGCTACTATCCCCTTGCACCTGTCAGGCCCTGAATACGGATGATGCCATCGGGCACCGGTTGCAGTCCTTGTATCGCGGCGCCCACGCCATGCAAGACGCGTGGATGCCACAGATAGATATAAGGCCGATCCGCCAGATAGATCCGCGCCGCTGCCTCATAAGCCGCGGCACGCGCTGCCGGATCAACACTCTGACGCGCCGCGTTCAAAGCCGTGTCCAGCGCCGGATTGCAATAGCGCCCACCATTCAAAGCCTGGCCACAAGCGTTGAAGTTATACAGATTCTGGTCCAGATCGACACGGCCTGACCATTGGATGATCAGCGATTCAAACTCGCCGGCCGTCCATTGGCGGAGCAAGGTAGCGGTTTCGATGACTTGCAATTCAATATCAATGCCAGCTTCCCGCGCCATGGCTTGGATAACTTCGGATGCTTGCAGGTAATCTGTGGTGTTTGGCACGGAAAGCTTCATCCGCACGCGATCATGCCCGGCTTCACGCAGTAGCGCACGCGCCCGCGCCACACCGCGCGGCGGAATCGGCTGGCTATTGGCATAAAAGGCATGGCCCGGCGGGACTGATTGATTGCCCGGAAGCCAAAGCCCCTCAAAAGCCACATTCACCAGCGCTTGCCTGTCAATGGCGCGTTCCAGGGCTTCGCGCACCCGCGCATCCCGCCCCAAGGGCGTATTGGCTGCCGGCCCATGCGCGACATTGATCGCGATGTAGAAGGAAGCGAGTGACGGCGCTTCCACCAACCTTGTGCGCCGATCCGCGCGAATGTCCGCCACATCGGAAGGGCTGATGCGTTCCACCACATCCAAGGCGCCAGCACGCAAATTCGCCATGCGGATCGTGGCATCAGTGATTGGGCGATAAGTCACGCGCTGCGCATGCATGGCAGCCGCATTCCAATATTCATTGAAGCGTTCTAGTTCGATCCTGTCCTGGGCCACACGGCGCGTGAGGCGAAAGGGGCCGGCGCAGGCTGGTTCGCGCTGAAAATCAGCACCCAATACCTGCGCCTGGCGCGGTGAAACCAGCATCCCGGCACGGTCCGTCAGCGCCGCCAGCAAGGGGGCAAAGGGCTCGGATAGCCGGATGGTGACCTCCATCGGGCCGGTCGCCGCCACTTCGCGCACCGGGCCCAATTCCGCCTTGCGTGTGGATGCCGCGGTTTCGATATGCCGACGCAAGCCAATCGCCGCCGCTTCGCCATCCAGCGCCGCGGCATCATGAAAGCGCACACCGGGCCTGAGCGTCAGCACCAGCGCGCGGCCCTGATCTTCCCAGCGCCAGGCGGTGGCCAGCTGCGGGACGATGTTCAGCTTTTCATCAATATCCACCAGCTTGTCGCACATGGCGGCAAAAACCTGCCGCGCCGCGACACTGCGCGACAATGTGGGGTCCAGGACATCGGGGTCTGAAGCAATGCCAATACGCAAATGCTGCGCGCTGGCGGGCAGGGAAAGCAGGCCCATCAGGGCAAGGGCGAAAAGGCGGATCACGGCGTGGGCTCCGGCGTTATTTGCCCTATCTCACCGCCTTCGGCGCCTTGGTGCAACGGTCAGCGCGGCAAGCCCGGATTCAACCGCCACATGGCGAAATTGAGCGCCCCGGCAAAGCTCACCCAGGCCAGATAGGGCACCATCAGCAATGCCGCGCGGACATCAATCGGCCAGAAGACGATGATGCAGGCGAGGATGGAAAGCCACAGCAGGCAAAGCTCGGCAAAGGCCAAATCCATCCGCCGCATACCAAAAAATATGCCTGACCAGGCGGCATTCAGCACCAATTGCAGCGCATAAAGCCCAAGCGCTAGCTCGCCGCCGGCAAAGCCCACGGCTTCCCAAATCAGCCAGCCGGCAATCGCGATCATCAGGAACAGCACCGCCCAGGCTGGGGCGAAAAGCCAATTGGGCGGGCACCAGCTTGGCTTTTTCAGCGCATCATACCAGGGGCCCGGGGTGAAGATAGCACCCGACATGGCCGCGGCGAAGCAGGCGCCCAGAAAGCCCAAAAAGCCGTAAATCGAGGACCATTCCATACCCTCTTATAGAACAAGGTTGCAGCTTGCAGAGGGGTAATGGCATGCTTTCAGTGGAAACCGGGGGGACAGCCGCCATGGCGCAGCACGAATCGGATTATGTCATTCTGGGTGGGGGTTCGGCCGGCTGCGTGCTGGCGACGCGGCTTTCGGAAGACCCCGGCACGAGTGTTACAATGCTGGAAGCCGGCCCCTGGGATCGCAACCCCTGGATCCACATCCCCATGGGCTTTGCGCGGCTTTATGTAACGAAGAAATTTGATTGGAACTACCAGACCGAAGCGGAAGGGGAGCTTGGCGGTCGCAGCGTCTATTGGCCGCGCGGGCGCGTGATTGGTGGCTCGGGCAGCGTCAATGGCCTGGTATTTCTGCGCGGCAGCCCGCGCGATTATGATCGCTGGTCGCAATCCGGCGCGCGCGGCTGGTCTTATGAAGACTGCCTGCCCTATTTCAAGCGGCTTGAGAATTTCGCAGGCCCGGACAGTGAATTTCGCGGCAAGGATGGCCCGATGTGGATTGGGGAGGTGCCTGAACCCTCAACCGGTTGTCGCGCCTTTGTGGAAGCCTGCGTCAAGCTTGGTTTTACGCGCAATCGTGACAATAACGGTGATTGGTATGAAGGCGTTGCGCCCAATCAATTGAATGTGCATCGCGGGCGGCGCTGGAGCCCGGCGGTGGCCTATCTGCGCCCTGCCTTGAAGCGGCCCAATCTGCGCGTGGAAACCGAACGCCTGGGCCAGCGCATCCTGATCGAAAATGGCCGCGCCATTGGTGTGGTGGTGCGCGGCCCGGCGGGTGAGGAAACCTATCGCGCGCGGCGGGAGGTGCTTTTGTCATCCGGCGCCATCGAAAGCCCGAAAATGTTGATGCTGTCTGGTATTGGTGAGGCGAACGCGCTGCGGGAGATGGGCATTCAGGTGCAGGTGAATGCACCGGAAGTGGGCAAGAATCTGCAGGATCATTTCATGGTGCGCTTTGCCTATCGCGCCAAGCCTTGCGGCACCTTGAATGAGATCCTGGCCAACCCCATTCGCGCTGCTGGGCTTGGGCTGGATTGGGCACTGCGCCGTAAGGGCCAGATGGCGGTGGGCGCTTCGGAAGCGAGCCTTTTTGCGCGTGTGCTGCCGGGATCGGAAGAACCCGAAGTGCAATTCCAATTCGTCAATTTCAGCCTGGGCGGCAATCAGGGCGCTTCGGCGAATGCACTTGCGAAGCATCCTGGCTTCACCTTCAATTTCTGCGTCTGCCGGCCGGATAGCCGCGGAGATTTGACGCTGCGTTCGCCGAATGTGGCCGACAAGCCAGTGATCCGCGCGAATTACCTGACCGCGCCTTCCGATATCCGCATCATGCTGGAATCAGCCAAGCTTGGGCGGCGCATCGCGGCGACCGAGCCCTTCGCCGGCCTGATCGAAAGCGAACAATTCCCCGGCCCCAGCACGGATTCCGAGGATGAAATGCTGGATTATATCCGCAGTGCCGGCACGACCGTTTATCACCCTTGCGGCACCAATCGCATGGGCGCGGATCAACGTTCCGTCGTGGATGAGGAATTGCGTGTGCGTGGCGTGCAGGGCTTGCGCGTGGTGGATGCTTCGGTCTTTCCGCTGGTGCCATCCTCAAACATTCATCCGGCAGTGCTGATGCTGGCGGAGCGCGCATCCGACCTTATCCGCCGCGCGGCATAAAAGGGAGCATGATGACCCAATTCTATCCTGGTCGCCGGGCGCTGCTGTCGGCGATGTTGGCAACCCCATTCCTTTCGCTTTCGGTTCAGGCACAGGGTGGCGATTGGCCTAATCGCCCCGTACGCGTGGTGGTGCCCTGGCCACCTGGTGGCGGTGCCGATACCACGGCGCGCATGATTTTCCCGAAGCTCGCGCAAAAGCTCGACCAACCCTTTGTGATTGAAAATCGTCCCAGCGCTTCCGGCAGCATTGGTGCCGCGGAAGTCGCGCGCGCCGTGCCTGATGGCTACACAATCCTGCATGATGCAACACCGCTTGCGATCAATCCCTTCCTGATCAGAGTTTCCTTTGATGCGCTGGCCGATCTCAAAGCGGTCTTCCTGCCCATGCAGGTACCGATGCTGCTGGTGATGCACCCAAGCCAACCCCCGAAATCCTTGGCCGAGGTGATCGCACTCGCCAAGGCGCGGCCAGGGTCGCTCGATTGGGCGTCATCGGGCAATGGATCGGCGCAGCATTTGGCCCTGGAACTCTTCACGCGTGCGGCAGGCATTACGGTGAACCATGTGCCCTACCGCGGCGGCGGGCCGGCCATGACAGATGTGGTGGCCGGCCAGGTCGGCTATTTCTTTGGTAATTCGAATGTGTCGCTGCCCATCGTGCAAGGCGGGCGCGTGCGCGCCGTGGCGCATACCGGGCGCGGGCGCATCGCGGCCTTCCCGGACCTGCCCGCCATTGGCGATACGCTTACGGGTTATGAGGCGTATGAATGGAACTGCATCCTGGCGCCCACCCGCACGCCCTCCGCCATCATCGAAAAACTGAATGCGGCCTTGAATGAGGTAGCGCAGGACCCGGAAGTCGTCGCGCGCTACACCCAGCTTGCCATGGTGGTGCAGCCCAATTCCGCGGCTCAGGCCGAAGCCTTTCTGCGGAGCGAGACGGAGAAATTCGGCCGCGTGATCCGGGAAGCGAATATCAAGCTGGAATAGCGGGGCTCTTCACCCCGCCAGGAATTTCTCCGCCGCGCTGGCAAGCACCTGGCAGCCCAGCGCCAAATCCTCATCCTTTGTGTCTTCCGCCCAATGATGGCTAATGCCGCCAATGGAAGGCACGAAGATCATGGAAGCGGGCATCAGCCGCGCGATATATTGCGCGTCATGCCCTGCGCCTGAGGGCATTTGCTGCCACAAGCCCGGCGCATGGGCTTCCGCCGCCTGTTCCAGCGCCTTCATCATGGCCGGGTCGCAAATGGCGGGCGTTGCGCGGCTCATTTGCGTGAGAGTCGCAGGGCATTTCTCCCGCCGATTGCTTTCCTGCACCAAGGCGCGCAGCCCTGCTTCCATGCGTTCCAGCACGGGGACGGAGACATCACGGAATTGAAACAACACGTCTGCGCTGCCGGGAATGATGGAAGGCGCGCCGGGGTCAAGGCTGATGCGCCCGGTGGTCCAGGTGCTGCGCGGGCCACAAATGCGCGGAAATTCCTCATCAATCGCGGCGAGCAACCGCACGGCGGAAAGCCCGGCATCCTTGCGTTCCGCCATGGTGGTGCCGCCAGCATGGTCTTGCTGACCTTGGAACTGAATACGCCATTGCCATATGGCAACAATCCCGGTCACCACACCCACACGCAGCCCGGCACTTTCCAACTGCTTGCCTTGTTCGATATGCATTTCATAGAAACCCTTATGCCGTCCGGGTTCCAATTGCAGGCGCGGCTTGCCGGCAAGCCGCGCCGCTGCCAGCGCATCACGCAGCGGCGAGCCATCATTGCGGCTGCGGCTGCGGTCAATTTCTTCTTCAGTCAATTCACCAATGATGGAGCGGCTGCCAAGAAATCCGCCTTCGAAATGCCCTTCCTCATCCGCGAATGCCGCGACATCCACGGGCAGGCCAGCGCGCGCCAAGGCAACGCCGGCCATCACACCCAGCGCACCATCCAGCCAGCCGGCGTAATTCTGGCTTTCAATATGGCTACCCACCAGCAAATGCGGCCCGGGCCCCTTGTGTCGGCCATAGACATTGCCGATCCCATCAATGCTGGCTTCAAGCCCACCTTCACGCAGTTTTTCGATCAGCCAATGGCGGCTTTCCATATCCTGCGGGGAAAAAGTCGGGCGATGCACGCCGGTCTTATAGGCGCCGATTTTGCGCAGATCATGAAGATCGGCAAGGAAACGCTCAGCATTGATTTGCACCATGGCGGGAACCCCTGGCTGACGAATCTTACTTTTGCTTAATACCAAAAAATTCTTAGCAAGAAAATCGCTCGGAAACCACTCCCGTTAACTGTTCGACAACCAGAAGTGGGCTTTTCTTAAGCGCGTCACAACAAGCGTGACTCTGAGGAGCGAAAAATCCATGCCTACCAACCGTCGCATTAAAACACCCGAACCCGCTTTCACCTGCGTTGCGCTGCTGGAAACAAGCGCCGGCGCTGAACTCCATATGCGTGACGGGCAGGGCAGGCTGCTCCGTCTGCCGCTCCGTGATGCCGATCATGGCAGCCATTTGGCGATGCTGGCGGCCTTCAGCAGCCCAGCATATGCCCGCAGGCAACGTGGCCGCCACCACTAAAAAAGCCCTACAGGGTCAGCCCACCATCCACCACAATGGTCTGCCCGGTCACCATGGCAGCACCTGCCAGCAGAAACACCACCACTTCTGCCAAATCCGAAGTCGTACAACGCCGCTTCAGCAAGGCTTTTTCAATGCTGCCGCGGCGCTGTTCTTCAGTCCATTCAATCATCCAGGTGGAATCCACTGCACCTGGCGCCACTGCATTCACGCGCACTTCCGGCGCCAGACCGCGCGCCAGATTCTTGGTCAGGCTCACCACACCGGCCTTGGTCGCGCCATAGGCCATGGAAGAACCGGCGTGATTAAGGCCAGCGATAGACGCCACACTCACCACCGCGCCACCGGCAACGCGCAGTGCGGGTGCCGCTGCCTTGGTGCAGCGAAACACGCCGAGCAGATTAACCTGCAGCACCGTATCCCATAATTCTTCTGTCAGCCGGTCAAATTCATTGGGTGCAATCGTAGTTTTCGTCCCCGGCGTCCCGGCATTATTCACTAAATAATCTAAACGGCCGAGGTCAGCGACTGCCTGATCAACCATGCGTTTGCAATCCGTCGCATCGCCAACATTGCCGGGGGCCGCAATCACGCCGCGCCCCATGCCGCGCAGCCGCGCCACTTCAGTCGCGCCACGCTCATCCCCCATCAAATGATTGATCGCGACCTTGCAGCCATTGGCTGCAAGCATTTCGACAGTCGCGAGGCCAATGCCGGAAGCACCCCCCGTCACCAGCGCGGTCTTGCCTTTCAGATCATAGCTTGCGGTCATTGGTCACGCTCCATTCCTTCTCGCTCGGGGGGCAACGCAATAGGCGGCTATGCGCCCCTGTCATGGTCTCAGCCATGGCGCTTCCCTTCCCTTGCTTTCTGGGTTTAGCCTGCCTGTGTGAGCCCGCGCCGACAAGCGGGCGGGAGGAAACAGATGCAGAAATGGCTTTCGGCGCTAGCGGCGCTTCTCTGGGCTTGGGCTGTGCCTGCTACGGCGCAAATCTCAATGGTGGTGAATTTCTCCGCCGGCGGACCATCGGATATCGTCGCCCGGCTGATGCAGAATGATATGGCGGCCGCTCTCGGCCAGCCTACGGTGGTGCGTAATGTGGTGGGCGCGGGCGGCACCATCGGTACGGCGGAAGTGGCGCGGGCGCGGCCCGATGGGCAGACGATTCTGCTCTCCCCCATCGGCCCCATCGCCATCCAGCCACATTTTCGCGGCAACCTGACCTATAGGCTCGAAAACTTCGCCGCGATTTGCCAAGTGGCTGATAGCCCCGTGATCATGTTGACGCAAAAGAATTCGGGGCTGCGCCGCGTGGCCGATGTGATTGCGCGTGCGCGGGCCGAAAATGGCGGCATGCCCTTTGCCTCTACCGGGGCGGGCAGTATTCCGCACATCTCCATGGTGGCGCTGATGCGCGCGGCGAATATCCAAATGAACCATGTGCCGTTTCGTGGTTCGGGTGAGGTGATGCTGGCGTTCCAACAGGGGCAATTGCAGCTTTTCACCGACCAGACCTTATTGATCCGCCAATATGATCTGCACCCGATTGCCTTCCTGACCGCGGCACGCAATCCGAACTTCCCCGATGTGCCCACCATGCGCGAAGAAGGCCATGACCTGGTCTATACGATTTGGAGCGGGCTTTACGCTCCCGCCGGCACACCAGAACCCGTCATGGCGCGGCTCGAAGCCGCCTGTGAAAGGGCAGTGAAGGCCGAGGGCTTCATTGAAGGCATGAAGCGCGTGGCCCAGCCGATCTTGTATCGCAATCGTGCCGAATTCGCCGCTTTCTCGCGCTCCGAGAGCGAAAAATTCCGCAGCCTGATTGAAGCAACCGGGCTCCGTTCCGCCGAATAAGGCCCCGAGCACCGGGGCGGGCCGGTTGCGCCGGGGGCGGCTTCGCGCTACCGCCCCCGCGTGCTGGCTCAACCACCTCCTTTGCGGCTGGATGATTATGATTTCATCTTGCCTGAACATTTGATCGCGCAGGCGCCCATCCGCCCGCGTGATGCTGCGCGCATGCTTGTGGTGCGCCCGGATGGCGTGGAAGATCGCGGCGTGCGCGATCTGCCCGCATTGCTTGGCGCCGGCGATGTCATGGTGGTGAATGATACGCGCGTGATCCCCGCGCGGCTGCATGCGCGGCGCGGTCAGGCGCGGGTTGAAATTATGCTGAACCGGCATGAGAAAGCGGGCATTTGGCATGCGCTGATCCGCAATGCCCGCCGCCTCAAGCCCGGCGATGAGATCGTGATTGAAGGTGCGGAGGATTGCACCGCGCGCGTGTTGGATGATCCAGAAGGCGGCGCCGCGCGGCTTGATTTCGGCCCGGATCAGGCGCGGCTCGCGGCTGCTTTGGAAAAGGCCGGTGAGGTTCCCCTGCCGCCCTATATCAGCCGCCCCGAAGGCCCAACCACTGAAGATACCAGCGATTACCAAACGATTTTCGCGCGTCGGCCTGGTGCTGTCGCCGCCCCCACGGCAAGTCTGCATTTCACCGAGGCGCTGCTGCACGCACTCGATGCGCGCGGTGTTGCGCGCGTGACCGTCACGCTCCATGTCGGCGCCGGCACCTTTCTGCCGGTGCGCACCGATGATGCGCGGGCGCACAAATTGCACGAAGAATGGGGTGAGATCACCCCAGAGGCCGCCGTACACCTGAACGCCGTGCGCGCGGCGGGCGGGCGTATTATCGCCATCGGCACCACCGCCTTGCGCTTACTGGAAAGCGCGGTACGCCCGGATGGCAGCATTGCGCCCTTTCGTGGTCTCACGAATTTGTATTTGTTGCCAAGCCATGAATTCCGCAGCGCCGATGCGTTGATGACGAATTTCCACCTGCCGCGTAGTACGCTTTTCATGCTGGTTTGCGCCTTTGCCGGTGATCAGCTTATGCGCGCGGCCTATAACCATGCCATCGCGCAACAATATCGCTTCTATTCCTACGGCGATTCATCCCTGCTGCTTCGCGCGGGTGTTGTTGCATGACACTTTCCTGGCAGCATGAAGGCCAAGATGGCGCGGCGCGGGCGGGTGTTTTGCACACCGCGCACGGCACGGTGCCCACACCCGTCTTCATGCCTGTTGGCACTGCCGGTACGGTCAAGGCCATGACCGCGGATGCGGTGCGCGCCACAGGTGCGCGCATGGTGCTGGGCAATACCTATCATTTGATGCTTCGGCCTGGCGCAGAACGTATCGCGTGGCTGGGCGGCCTGCATCGCTTCATGGATTGGCACGGGCCAATCCTGACGGATTCTGGCGGCTTCCAAGTCATGTCGCTGGCGGGTTTGCGTGAGATGGATGCGGATGGCGTTACTTTCCAAAGCCATGTGGATGGATCACGCCATCGCCTGACGCCGGAACGCAGTGTGGAAATCCAGCATCTGCTCGGCGCTGATGTCACCATGTGTTTTGATGAATGCACGCCCTTTCCTGCGACGCATGAACAGGCCGCGACATCCATGCGGCTTTCCATGCGCTGGGCGGCGCGCAGCCGCACAGCCTTTGTGCCGCGTGCGGGGCATGGCCTGTTCGGCATTGTCCAGGGCAGTGTTTTCGCTGATCTCCGCGCTGAAAGTGTCGCCGCACTCACCGATATCGGCTTTGAAGGCTATGCGGTGGGCGGGCTTGCGGTGGGTGAGGGGCAGGAAGCCATGTTCACCACTTTGGAATGCACCACGCCGCTACTACCGACCGAGATGCCACGTTATCTGATGGGTGTTGGCACGCCTTCCGATCTGATCGGCGCGGTGCGCCGCGGCATAGACATGTTCGATTGTGTAATGCCAACGCGCTCCGGCCGCACCGGGCGCGCCTATACGCGGGGCGGCGTGATCAATATCCGCAATGCCCGCCATGCCGAGGATAATCGCCCGCTCGATCCCGGCTGCACCTGCCCCGCTTGTCGCAACCATTCGCGTGCCTATCTGCATCATCTATTCAAGGCGAATGAGATGCTGGGGCCCATGCTGTTGACGTGGCACAATATCCAATTCTACCAGGATCTGATGGCGGAACTTCGCGCCGGCATCCTGGTGGGCGATCTCGCCGGCACTGCCGCGCGCATTGAAGCCGGCTGGCAGGCGGAAAAGGAAAATGCAGTATGAGCGATCTTTCACATCTGACCCAGCTCGGCCAGGCCGCCCAGCAACCACAAAGCCCGGAACAGGCGGTGCTTGAACGTGTCGGCAATCCACATGCCGGCCTGCGATATTGCATCCGCTTTACGGCGCCGGAATTCACCTCACTCTGTCCACTCACGGGACAGCCAGATTTTGCGCATCTGGTGATTGATTACGTGCCGGATGCCTGGATTGTGGAAAGCAAATCGCTCAAACTTTATCTTGCATCCTTCCGTAATCATGGCGCTTTCCATGAAGCCTGCACGCTTGATATTGCGCAGCGTCTGGTGGGCTTGCTCACGCCACATTGGCTTCGCATCGGTGGCTATTGGTATCCGCGCGGCGGCATCCCCATTGATGTCTTCTGGCAAAGCGGCGCGCCGCCGGAAGCGGTCTGGATTCCGGCGCAGGAAGTGCAGCCCTATCGTGGGCGCGGCTGACGCCATCAGGGCAGAGGCTGAGCGCCTCGGCTTCCATGCCATCGGCTTCGCCCCGGCGCGGCTGGGGCCAGAGGCGCGCGAAAGGCTCCAGGAATTCCTCGCGGCCGGTATGCATGGCGGCATGGGCTGGATGGAATCCCGCGCCGAACAACGCGCCGACCCGCGCGCATTATGGCCAGAAGCACGCAGTGTGATTGCGCTCGGCCTTTCTTATGCGCCTGAAACAGATCCTCTGGAAAGCCTGGCTTGGCAGGACCGCGCTACAATCAGCGTTTATGCCCGCAATCGCGATTATCATGATGTGGTCAAGAAACGCCTGAAGGCTTTGGCGCATTGGATGGTGACGCGTTTCGCCAATGCCGGCGTCAAGGTTTTCGTCGATACCGCGCCGGTGATGGAAAAACCCCTGGCGCAACAAGCGGGTTTGGGCTGGCAGGGCAAGCATACCAATCTTGTTTCCCACACCCATGGGTCCTGGTTGTTCCTCGGTGAGATTTACACCACTCTAGATCTCTGCCCCGATACGCCTGAAGTGGATCATTGTGGCAGCTGCACGCGTTGCCTGGATATCTGCCCAACCAAGGCATTCCCCGCGCCCTATCGCCTGGATGCGCGGCGCTGCATTTCCTACCTGACCATTGAACATCACGGCCCGATCCCGGAGGAATTTCGCAAACCGATGGGCAATCGCATCTATGGCTGTGATGATTGCCTCGCGGTTTGTCCCTGGAACAAATTCGCGGCTGTGCATGAGGAGCCCGCTTTTGCGCCACGCGCGGCGCTCACTGCGCCAAAATTGGCTGAACTCGCGATACTGGATGATGCCGCCTTCCGCGCCATGTTTTCCGGCAGTCCCATCAAGCGCATCGGGCGGAATCGCTTCATCCGCAATGTGCTGATCGCGATTGGCAATTCTGCCGATCCCAGCTTACATGGCGCCGCGCGCGCACTTTGCACCGATGCCGATCCAGTGGTGGCAGAAGCCGCAGCCTGGGCCGCCGCGCAATTGGAACACACCGCATGATGCAGGAAAAAGCGCTCGTCCTTTTCAGCGGCGGGCAGGATTCTGCGACCTGCCTCGCCTGGGCCTTGGATCGTTTCGCAGAGGTCGAGACCATCGGCTTCGATTACGGCCAACGCCACCGGATCGAACTTGATATTCGCGATGCGTTTCGCGCGGCGCTTCTGCAAGCGCGCCCGGAATGGCAGGCGAAACTCGGCCCCGATCATCTGATCCGCCTTGATGCGCTTGGCCAGGTTTCCGATACCGCGCTCACCTCAGAAGCCACCATCGCCTTCAACGCCGATGGCCTGCCCAATACATTCGTGCCGGGTCGGAACATGATTTTCCTGAGCTTCGCCGCCACCATCGCCTATCGTCGCGGCATCAAACATATCGTGGGCGGCATGTGTGAGACGGATTACTCTGGCTATCCCGATTGCCGTGATGACACGATCAAGGCGCTGCAAGTGGCGCTCAACCTTGGCATGGATCGGCGCTTTGTCCTGCAAATGCCGCTGATGTGGCTAGACAAGGCCGCGACCTGGCGGCTGGCGGAAAACCTGGGTGGCACGCCTTTGGTCACGGCGATCCTGGAACACACGCATAGCTGCTATTTGGGCGATCGCAGCCAGCGCCACCCTTGGGGCTATGGCTGCGGCACCTGCCCGGCCTGCGACTTGCGCGCCAAGGGCTGGGCGGCCTATGCAGCGCCGAAAACCCGATGAACCTCTCCCCCCGCCTTCAAGGCTTTGCCTTCCTGATCGGCTTCGCGCTCTGCATTCCCGCTGCCAATTGGATGATCGGGAAACCCGGCATCTTCTGTGTGCCGAATGGCTCCTGCCTCATTCCTGTAGTGCCCGGCATCATGGCGCCATCGGGCGTGCTGATGATTGGCTTGGCGCTTGTGCTCAGGGATTTGATGCAGCGCCGCCTTGGCCTTACCTGGGCCTTTGTCGCCATCGCGGCGGGCGTTGTGCTTTCGGCTTTATTGGCTCCGCCGGCTTTGGTGCTGGCCTCAGCGGCGGCTTTCCTGCTGAGTGAATTCGCCGACTTGGCGATCTATACGCCGTTGCAAAAGCGCGGCCTGGTGCTGGCGGTGGCGGCAAGCGGCGCGATTGGTCTTGTGGTGGATAGCGTGGTGTTTTTGCTTCTCGCCTTTGGCAGCTTGGATTTCCTGGCCGGCCAAATCATCGGCAAGGCCTGGATGGTATTGCTGGCCTTGCCCTTCATTCATTGGCTGCGCCGGCATGATGCACGGCGCGGGATTCAGCCAGCCTGATCAATCGGGGCGGATATTGAATTCGCGCACCACCGCGCCCCATTTCGCCACTTCGCCATCCAGGAATCGCGCTAGCCCCGCAGGGTCAGAGAGCACCAGGCGCGCCTGCTGAGTTTGCGTCATTTGCGTGCGGATGCGTTCTTCCGAAAGCGTCTCCCGCAGCGCGTTATTCATGCGCGTCACCAGTTCCGCCGAGGTCCCGGCGGACGCGAAAACGCCCCACCATGCTTCAGCCTGCAAGCCGGGAAAGCCGCTTTCTTCCACCGTCGGCAAATCACTCAGCGCGGGCAGGCGTGCGGGACCAAATTGCGCCACTGCGCGGAAAGTGCCGGCAGCGATTTGACCCGCCACGAGCGCGGCGGAGCCGATCATCATATCCACCGTGCCCGCCATGGTGTCATTCACCGCAAGCCCACCGCTGCGATAGGGAATATGCGTGAGCCGCGTGCCGCTGCGTGCCTGGAACTGGATCATGGCGAGATGACCGATGGTGCCATTGCCGGTGGACCCAAAGGAAACGCCATCCGGCCGCGCCTTTGCCGCCGCCACCACATCGGCCAAAGACCGAAACGGCTTATCCGCGCGGCAGGCAATGACATAAGGCGCACCGCCAATCAGCATGACCGGGTCAAGATCACGCGTCAGGTTGAAGGGTAGATTGGCGAGCAGCGCCGGCATGGTTGCGTGGCTATCAAACGTCAATAACCAAGTCTGCCCATCGGGCCGCGCCTTGGCGACAATGTCTGTCCCGATGGACCCCGCCGCGCCAGGACGGTTTTCCACCACAATCGATGCGCCAAGCCTTTGCATCAACCCTGGCGAAACCAGCCGCGCCACCGCATCCGTGGACCCACCCGGCCCGAAGGGCACGACAATACGAATGGCATTGCCCTGCGCTTGGGCCGGCAGAATGCTGGCCGCAGCCAAACCACCCAATGCAGCACGACGTGTAAACTTCATGATCCCGTCTCCATTTTTTGTTTGTGCCTATTCCATCAAATCCAGCACGGAAGGATGAAACATTTCTCCGGCTCCATCTGCCGTGCCGCCAACCCATCTTCCAACGCATAGCGGATCATGGCGGCTGTCTCGTCTCGGTTGCGCTTAAAGCCATAAGGCCAGGGATTGCCACCAAAGATCGCGCTTTGCACTTCCGCCTCTGCCGCAATCCAGGGCAGCGATACGCGCAGCACATTCACCAGCGACAATTCCGCAAGCGACGCTGCCTTGGAAGCGCTGAAGGCGCGGAACAATTCCACCGGCAACCAAGGGTGGTGTTCCGCCACATCCTTGCGCACCGCTAGGCAATGCATGATCGGGAAAAAGCCCGAAGCGCGGAACCAGTTTTCTTCTTCCCGCCGATAATCCGGGAAAAGCCGTGCAACTGGCGCGTTGCCCGTGTTGAAACAGGCGGGTGGGCGCGGCGCGATGAGCGCATCAATCCGCCCGGTAGCCAAGGCTTCTTCCAGCGATTCCCCCATCGGCTTCACCTTGAAGCCATCAGGCAGCGTAATCGCGACACGTTCGCCACCGGTGCGCCAGGAAATGCCCTTCGTATCCACGGCGTAATGATCGCACAAAATGCCGCGCACCCAAAGCGCTGCGGTTTGCTGATATTCCGGCAGGCCGATCGCTCGCCCTGCCAAATCAGCCGCACTATTGATGCCGCGATCCGTGCGGATATAGATCGCCGAATGCCGAAAGGCGCGCGAAAGAAATACCGGCACGCCAATATAGGGCGCATCACCGCGCGCACTGGTGACAATATAGCTGCCCATGGAAAGTTCGGAGACATCAAAGGCACGATCCCGCAGCGCGGACGAAAAATATCCTCAGGTTCACCAGGCAGGAAAGTGATGTCAGCGCCCGGCACCTTGAAACGCCCTTCTATCAAGGGGCGTGTACGATCGGTTGCGGTGCAGGCAAGGCTCAGGGAAATCATGGCAGGATCAATTCGCCTTCATGCCGGAAATGCGAATGCCTTCCGCCTGGCGCGAGACATCCTCGCGCAAGAATGCGCCAAAGGCAGCTGCGGTCATTGGGTTCACCTCAGCGCCCGCCCGCAATTGCGCTTCACGCGTTGCTGGCAGAGACATCACACGATTGATTTCCGCATTCAGCCTTTCGATGATCGGTGCTGGGGTTTGCGCTGGCGCCATCACGCCAAGCCAGATGCTGGCTTCATAGCCGGGCAGGGCTTTCGCCACGGTCGGCGCGTCCGGCAAAAGCGGGCTGCGCCGAGGCCCAGTGGTGGCCAGTGCGCAATCTCCCCATAGGCCGCCCGTGCCGCATTCGGTTCACCCATTTCGTCAAAGGCTATGGTGGGTTCCGCCATCGCCTGACCGACCTCCCGTTTTCGAGGACATCGGGTCAAAGGCCGCGCCACACAAGCGTGTGATGCGCAAAAACTGGGCCGGGCAGCACCTTATTGCCCGCCCGGCAGCCTTAAGCGCCCATTTCCTGGGCAGCGCCCCCTTCACAGCGCAGGGACGCGCTTGTGCCAATCCGTCACGCGCTGATAGGCATCAGCCACCGCCAGCACCCGCGCCTCGGCAAAGGGGCGCGCGGCCAATTGCAGGCCAATCGGCAGGCGGCGATCATCAAAGCCACACGGTACGCTGATGGTCGGCAGGCCCAAATAATTGAAGGGCCGCGTATTGGCCGAAACCGCCATGAAGCGTGACCAATTCGCCGCATCGGCATCAATATCCGTCTCAGCCAGGGTGGGCACACGGGTGCGCAGCGCCGGGGTCGCGACAATCTGGTGCCCAGCCATGGCCTCGGCGCAGAATTGGCGCAGCAGCGGGCCACGGCGCGACAGCGCTTCAATGTAGAGATGCGCCGGGATCGGGAAGCCACCATATAACCGGGACGACAGATGAATGGAATAATCCGCAGCCCTTTCGCGCATCCATTCGGCATGAATCGCCGCTGCCTCTGACCGGCTGACCAGCGCGGTATAGGCCGCAATGGCGCGGAGTGATGGGCAAGACAGCCGCGTGATTTTCGCCCCGCGATCGCGCATGGCATCAAGCGCGGCATCAAACGCCTTCACCACCACTTCATCGGCGCCATCGAAGAAATATTCCTGCGGCACGGCCACGGAAATGCCGCGCAAATCGCCGGTGAGCGCTGCCTCATAATCCGGCACGGCTTCGCGCGCGCTGGTGGCATCGCGCGGATCATGGCCGGAAATCACCCGCATGAAGCGCGCCGCATCGCGCGCTGTCTGCACCAAAGGCCCTACATTATCAGCAGAAAATGACAGGGGCATCACGCCCGCCCGCGAAACCCGCGTTTGCGTGCCCTTGATCCCCGTGACACCGCAAATCGTCGCCGGCAGGCGGATGGAACCGCCCGTATCTGACCCAAGCGCGCCATAGAAAAACCGTGCCGCAACGCCCGCGCCAGAGCCTGAGGATGATCCGCCCGTGCAATAGCCATGCTGCCAAGGATTATGGCAATGGCCGAAATGCGCATTATGCCCGGTCGGGTTCTGGGCAAATTCCGCCATATTCAGCGTGCCCATATCAATCGCGCCCGCAGCATCCAGCCTTTCCAGCACGGTCGCGGTGACTTTGGGGGCGAAATCGCGCCGGATTTTTGATCCGCAGGTCGAGTCCTTCCCCGCGCGATAATACATATCCTTATGCATCATCGGCACACCGCCAAGCGGGCCGAGCGCCTTGCCCGCCTTGCGCGCGGCATCCATCACCGCCGCCTGCTCCAAGGCGCTATCGCGATCAAGCCTGATCACGGAATTCACCTTGCCATCATGCGCAGCAATGCGTGCCAGACAGCTTTCCGTGAGCGCAGTCGCCGTCACCTCACCACGCGCCACCGCATCGGCAGCTTCCGTCATGGAAAGTTCATGCAGCGCGCTCATGCATCCTTCTCCTGCTCGGCGCGGAGAGCCGCTTCAAAGCTGGAAGGTTCGTCTTCAAAAACCAGCGTCTCGCGCAAAGCCGCCAATTCCTTGAGCAGGCCAATGTGATCGGCCAGGCCAAGCCGCGCTGCCTCATTCGGGCATTCAACGCCACTCCATAGGCGGATGGCTTCCATGCTGGGGGGGATGGGATCGGGTTTCATGCCTGTACCTCCTGCGGTCGCGCATGCTGCGACGGGAGAGAAGTCTTTGCAAATACGCTGCCACAGTGGCAGGCTGCGCCCCAGCAAGCATGAGGATCGCCGCATGAAAATCGTGGATATCAGGGCATTCCCAACCTCCTTCCCGTTGCCGCCCAATTCCGGGCCGCGGCTTGGGATTGGCCAGGCGGTGAAGCGCGATGCGGTGATGGTGAAGGTCATCACCGAAGATGGCATTGTCGGCTGGGGCGAAAGCCATCACGGCCGGGCGCATACCGCCATCGCGAAATTGCTAGAAACCACGCTCAAGCAATTGGTGCTCGGTATGGATGCCTTTGACACCACCGGCATTTGGGCGCGCATCTACAAATATCAGTTGGCAAGCCATGGCATGGGCGCCGCCACGGCCATGGCCATGTCGGGGCTCGACATGGCGCTATGGGATGCCAAGGGGAAGGCGCTCAATCTGCCGCTATACAAACTGCTTGGCGGTTCTGCGCGCCCGGTGCCGGCCTATGCCGGTGGCGTGGCACTTGGTTATCAGCCGCCAGCGCAGCTGCTTGATGAAGCAGCACCTCATATGGACGCAGGCTATAAGGCGGTGAAGCTTCGCGTGGGCGACACCGTGCGCGATGACATTGCGCGCATGGAAGCGGTGCGCGATGCCTTTGGCCATGAGCTTGAAATCCTGACCGATGCGAATATCGGCTATAATATCGCGCAAGTGCGGCAGGTAATGCCTGAGATGGACCGGCTGAATATCGGCTGGTTGGAAGAACCCTTTCCCGCGCATGATCACCGTTCCTATGCCGAGGCACATGGCTTCGGCAGCACGCCCTTGGCGGCCGGCGAGAATCACTTCACCCGCTTCGAATTCACCCGCGTCTTGGAAGATGATGTGATCCGCATCTGGCAGCCTGATCTCTCCAAATGCGGCGGCGTGACCGAGACCATGCGCATCGGCGCCATGGCATCGGGCTTCAAGATCCCGATCCACCCGCATTCATCCATGACCGGCGTCAATCAGGCAGCGTCCATCCATCTGCTCGCCGCGATTGATAATGGCGGTTATTTCGAAGCCGATGTCTCGCGCGCCAATAAGTTCCGCGATGAATTGGGCAGTGAGCCCTGGCGCATCGGAAAGGATGGCTGCGTGCGCCCGCTGGAAGCACCCGGCATTGGCGTAGAAGTGGATGAGGCTTTTCTAAAAGCGCACCCTGCCATCGAAGGCCCAGGCTACGTCTGACCCGGCGCGGTTTCCCGCGCCGGGATCAAGTCAAATGTAATGTTCCTTCAACGGCGCATAGCCGTTGAAGCCCTGCGACGCGTAAGTCGTCACATAAGCCCCGGTTGCCAGCAGCTCCACCCGATCACCGCAGGCCAACTTCAGCGGCATGCGGTAATTAGATTTTTCATAGAGCGTATCTGTGCTGTCGCAGGTCGGCCCGGCGATAGTCACAGGCCCATCCTCAGTGCCGTCATGCGGCGTGCGGATGTCATAGCGAATGGCTTCGCCCTCGGTTTCCGCGAGGCCACCGAAGCGCCCGATATCCAGATAGACCCAGCGCACCGGATCGCTGCCGCCCTTGCGGGAAACCAGCACCACTTCGCTCGAAACCAGGCCAGCATCGCCCACAATGAAACGCCCAGGCTCCACCACCATCTCGGGCAGGTCATTGCCGAAATGCTTGGTCATGGCGCCCATGATGGCCATGCCGAAATCATCAATGCCCGGCACTTCCGCGCGGTAACGCACCGGATAGCCGCCGCCCAGATTGACCATGCGGAGCTTCACGCCCGCTTCCTTCAAATCCGTGAACAGCATCGCAACCCGCGCGATGGCAACTTCATAGGTGGCGGTCTTGGTCTGCTGGCTGCCGACATGGAAGGAAATGCCATATGGGTCGAGCCCCATATCGCCGGCCTTCAGTATCAGGTCGCGCGCCATTTCCAATTCGCAGCCGAATTTTCGCGAAAGCGGCCATTCGGCGCCTTCATTCTGCACCAGGATGCGGCAATAAACCTGCGCGCCGGGCGCGTAGCGCGCCAGCTTTTCCAATTCCTCGATGCTGTCGAAGGCGAACATGGAAACACCAACCTTATGGGCAGCCGCAATCGCGGATGCCTTCTTGATGGTATTGCCATAGGAAATCGCTTCCGGGCGCGCGCCGGCATTCAGGCACGCCTGAACTTCTTCAAAAGAAGCGGCATCAAAGCTCGATCCCAGCTTCACCAACCGCTCCAGGATCGGCGCGGCGGGATTGGCCTTCACGGCATAATAAATGCGCGTCAGCGGCAGTGCCGCGTGCATGGCGCGGTACTTTTCCTCTACACGATCCACATCCACCACAAGGCATGGCGTGGCCGGCGCGTTGTCGCGCAAAAAGCGTGCGATTTTCGGTGTCATCGCAGCACCCTCCAGGCTCCAAAGGGGCCGCCCATAAAGGCGACGGCCCAAGGTTAACGAAACGGTCGAACGAACCAGCGACCAGTAAATTGCGGCCTGAGGGATACTCAGACGGGGTTGCCAGAACGCTTGACGTCGTTGCGTAAACCCTTTGGCCGGATGGGCCGGGGGCCAGAGGCACGTACGTACTGCGTCTGGCGCGCTTCTATGCCCTCGGCCCGCGGAATGCAAGTGAAATGCGCCCCCATGCCCGGTTTTTTTCCTTAAATCCCCCGGGGGCGCCCGGAATCATGCCCGAAACCCTGACGAGGGCCGGGTAATTCCGCCTGCAAGGCAACGCTTTGGCAGGAAGCTTACCGGGCAGGCCCGCGCGAATCCGCCCCGCGCCCCAACCAGCGCAGCACGGCAAACCCCGCCAGCATGATGAAAGCGACATGGCCAAAGGCGATGCCCCAGGCGGCCACACCCTCTCCGCCCGCCCAATCCAGCAGCACCCCCGCCAGCAACGGCCCGACAAACCCGCCCGCATAGCCCAACATGCTATGCAGCCCCATGGTCGCGCCGCGCAGCGCCGGGTCCGCCGCCTGCACCGTCCCCGCCGTCAGCGCCGAGCTATCCAGATAGATCGCCGCATTCCACAAAAACACCAAAAGCAGCACCACAAAGGGCGAGGCCCCACAGCCAAACCCCGCCACCAGCGACAACGCAGCGCCCGAGAGCATGGCAATCGCCACAATCCTGTCCCGCCCGAGGCTCTCGGCCAGGCGGTTCCCGACGAGTGAACTCGCAATACCGACCAACCCGGCAAGGGTGAACAATACAGTGGGGCCGGGCAGCCAGGCCGGCGGCGCCTGGATCAGGAAGCTCGTGGTCAGGAAGGCGACCGCCCAGGCGCGCAGCACGGCCATTTCCAGCGTATGCACCGAATAGCCCGCAATCCAGGCCATGGCGCGGCGATTGGCGAAAACCGGGCGGAAATCCAGCAACCCGCGCGGCGCGGCGCTTTTGGGTGGTGGTGCATCGGGCAGGATCAGCATGGCAATGGCAAAGGCGCCAGTGGCTGCCAGCCCCGCCGCCAGAAAAGCAAAACCCGGCCCCACCAGCGCATTGCAAAGCCCGGCCAGCGCAAAGGAAGATGCCCCGGCAATGCCCACCCCCGCCGCATGCCAGGAAACAGCGCGCGATTGCGCCACACCAGTCAGCGGATCAGCAATGGCTTTAAGCCCGGGCATATAGGCCCCCGCCCAGCCAATCCCGGCGAGTGCGCGAAAGAACAGCCCGCCCCAAAAGCCATCGGCGAAAAACGCAAAGCCCAGATGCGCCACCGCCGTGGCGCCCGTGCCGATCAGATAAATCCGCCTGGCCGGCACGCGATCCGTGAGCGAAAGCAGCACCGGCACCGCCGGCACATAGGCCGCGAATAAAACCCCAATCAGCCAGCCCGCTTCGGTGGCGGAAAGTGACCAGCGCGCCATCATCTCCGGCAAAAGCGCGGGCAGGGTGAAGGCACCCATTTGGGTCAGGATTTGCGCCGTGACCATGGCCACCACGAAACCCCGGCTGCCGGGGGACAGGGTCATGCGGGGATTAGGCCGCAATTCGCCCGCTTCGGATAGCCCGGCTTGATCCCTTACGCGCCGCGCCCGATGTTATGGTGCGTGATTAAGGGATGGACGCAATGCGCATGGTCGAAACCCCGGAAGCGCTCCGCGCGCTGATCGGGCAGGAATTGGGGGTCAGTGATTGGCTGGAAGTGACACAGGAACTGATTGATCGCTTTGCCGAGGTCACTAGCGATCATCAATGGATTCATGTGGATGTGGAACGCGCCAAGCGCGAGATGCCCGGCGGCAAGACCATCGCGCATGGCTATCTGCTGCTGTCGCTGCTGCCCAAGCTTGGTGCTGGTATCTACAAGCTTTCCTGGCCTACGCGGTCCATCAATTATGGCAGCGACAAGGTGCGCATCGTCAATCCGGTCAAGGCCGGCGCGCGCGTCAGGCTGCGTCAAAGCCTAGTTGCGGTGGACGATGGCGCGCCGGGCGCGCATCGCATCACCGTGCGCCAGACGCTGGAAATCGAAAATGAGGCAAAGCCCGCCATGATCGCGGATACCATCCGCATGTCTTTCACCTAAAACGCAAAGGAACACGCAATGAAACTCACCTGGTTCGGCCATTCCGCTTTTCGGCTGGAATTCGGCAAGTCGGTTGTGATGATTGACCCCTTCCTCACCGGCAATCCCGCCTTTGGCGGCGATGCGGAAGCAGCCAGCGCGGGTGCGACCCATGTGCTGCTCACCCATGGCCATGCCGATCACATCGGCGATACCGCCGCCATCTGCAAACGCACTGGCGCAAGGCTTGTCACCAACTATGAACTCGCCATGTGGCTCGGCAAACAGGGTGTCGCGGCGTTTGATCCCATGAACACCGGTGGCACCACGGATCAGGGCGAGTTTACCGTCACGCTGACCCAGGCTTTCCATTCCTCGGTTGAGGTGGATGCCAATGGCGTTTTCCATTGCCTCGGCCTGCCAAACGGCATTGTGGTGACGCCGAAGGACAAGCACGAGCCGACCGTCTATCATATGGGTGATACGGATATCTTCTCCGACATGGCGCTGATTGATGAGCTTTACGCGCCGACGGTCGCTTTGGTGCCGGTGGGGGATCGCTTCACCATGGGACCGCGCGCTGCGGCGCTTTCGGTGAAGCGGTATCTGCGCAATGTCACCACTGCTATTCCGTGCCATTACGCGACTTTCGGCATGTTGCTGCCGGATGCCTCGGGCTTTCAGGCGGAGATGGTTGGCGCCAAGGCCAAGGTGCTGGTGCCGGAAAAGGGCAAGGGGCTTAGCCTGTAAGCGCGCGACCTGGGCGGGCACCGTGATCCGGATCAAGGCGCCTGCCCAGGTAAACTGTCAGAAAGGTTACTGGTTAGAACTCTTGTTTTAATGGAAGGAAATCCTCATGCCATGTGACCGGCGCTGGCTTCTTTTGGGGTTACTCGGGCTTGGCGCTTGCGCTGCCACGCCCAGGGAAACGGCGTTCTTGCCGGAATTTCGCGGCTTTGTTTCAGTTGACCCTGTGCGCCATTCGATTGAGCAGGCCGCGTATATGCTCACCCATCGAAACCGGCTCATTGGTCAGCCGTGGGAAACCGCCCGCCTGGTACAGGCTTTGGAATTCCTCGCCGTGGAAGTGCCGAATGGGCCGGGCTGGAATGTTATGCTCCCCATGTCGCAACTGACCCTGCCGGCTGCGCGAGCCGAATGGCGTCAGGCCTTCGGCATCAGGCCGGACGCACGCGCGCAGGAGGTGATTGATAGCCTGACGGAACTCCGCACGGCCTTTGCCGAACAGCGGCCAGCCGCTGCACCTGCCGCCTTGCGCGCGCCGCTTTTCACCCCGGGTGGGCGGGAAGCGCTCACTCTCTTCGCTGATCCACCCGCCCTGCCGCGCACCACCCGCGCCTTGATTGATGCACGCCGGGAATTGGTCTCGCAGAGTGTTGAGCGGCGTTCGGGGCTTCCCTTTGTTATTCGCTAAATGGAGGCGCCCGCCGTACCAGACAAGGATACAAATATAACTGGCGACGTAAGATTCATTGGAAGGATATCGAAATGAGTCACGACAGGGGCATTTTTTTTCGCGAGGCTGATTAGCTTGGGCGCCTGCTCTGGCTCGCCTGGGACAGCCCGGCTGCCGGAATTCAACAGCTTCATCACGGCGGATGCTGTGCGCCATTCCATCGAACAGTGCGCCGATATGCTGACCAATTCGCGCCGCTTGACTGGTCAGCCTTGGGGAACCGCGCGCCTGACCCAGGGTTTGGAATTTCTCTCGGTTGAATTGCCGAATGGGCCGCGCTGGAACGTCATGCTGCCCCCGCCGCGCAGGACATGACCCAGCGCAGAGCATCGCGCGGGAATCCCTTGTCAGCGGAAGAGCGCGCGAAGAACGCCACCAAATCACGCGTGCGGGCGAAGGGCGAGCATCCGCTGCTGATCATCAAGCGGATTTTTGGTTTCACTCAAGTCCGCTATCGGGGCCTGGCGAAGAACTCGACGCGCTTTGCGGTTCTCTGTGCGCTTGCCCATCTCTACATTAAGCGGCGTGTTTTGATGCGATACTGTCACGCATGACGGGCGAATTGCGTCTGAAAGAGGGGAAAGACACCCCATTCCACCCCGAAAATGGGCAGGGAAGCGATCAACATTGGCAGGAACCTCAGCGAGATCACCGCGATCACGAAAAATAGACGCTAATTGCAGGGTTGATCAGGGGTTCCCTAGTTCAATCACCTTTCTTCGCGGATACGTCCGGTGCCCTTTGCCTGAAGCTGTGGAGCGACCACCGCATTGATGTCCCTATTGCCGCGCTTTCAGGTGGGCTTGGGGTTCGTATCTCGGCGCAGATCTATAATGAAATGGATGAATACTGGCGTCTGGCGCAGACCATTATCAAGCTTTCTCGATGAATGCGGCGACCATTCAGGCCTTCTCACCCGCGCCGGCCGCAAACCCCGCCACCAATTCGCGAATCCGCGCCGGGTCGCTTTGTTCCATCACGCGGCGCGCGAAGCGTGCGCAATCGCCAATATCCAGCCCACGCACCGCCTGCTTCACGCGCGGAATCGCGGAGGCATTCATCGAAAAACTGCGAATGCCAAGCCCGAGCAGCAGCGGGATCAGTTGCGGATTGCCAGCCATTTCCCCGCAGATCGAAACCGGCATACGCAGCCTGAGTGCCGCTTCAGTCGCGAATTGCATCAGCCGCAGCACTGCCGGGTGCAGCGGGTCATAAAGATGCGCCACTTCCGCATCACCGCGATCCACCGCCAGCGTATACATCGCCAGATCATTGCTGCCGATTGAAAAGAAATCCGCTTCCAGCGCAATCGCATCGGCAGCGAGTGCCGCTCCAGGTGTTTCAATCATGGCGCCAAGTAGCGGTAATTTTTCCGGCAGCTTGTCACCCCGCCGGCGCAGCCGCCGCGCGACACGATCAAAAATCTCGCGCGCCTGTTTCATTTCCTCAGGGATGGTGATCATGGGCAGCAAAAGCCGCACATTGCCGTCCGTCGCTTCCGCCGCAACACGCAAAATCGCGGCAAATTGCACTTCCAGCAATTCCGGCCGGCGCAGCAACAACCTGATGCCGCGCAGCCCAAGCGCCGGATTTGCGCCGGCATGAACGGGTGCCACGCCTTCAGCGAGTGCGGCCATATCCTTCTCACCGCCCCAATCCAGCACGCGAATGGTCACGGTATCCTGACCCATGGCTTCCAGGACCTGGCGATAGGCCGCGTATTGCGCTTCCTCATCCGGCAAATCTTCGCGATTCATGAACAGGAATTCGGTGCGCAGCAGCCCGATGCCTTGCGCGCCGGCCTGCGCAATCAACGGCAATTCCTGAGGAATTTCCAGATTGGCCTGCAATTCCACTTCCTCGCCATCGCTCGTGATGGCGGGCAGGCGCCGCAACCGGCTAAGCCGCGCACGTTCCCGCGCATAGGCCGTGAGTTTCTCGCGCGCCGCAGTCAGCGTTGCGGCTTCCGGATGAATGGCAATATGGCCCGCCGTACCATCCAGTACGAGTTGATCATTGCGTCGTACGCTTTCCGTCAAGCCTAACACGCCAAGCACGGAAGGAATGCCAAGCGCACGCAGCATGATCGCGGTATGACCATCCGCGCCGCCTTCATCGGTTGCAACACCAGCGATGCGCGCCGGGTCCAACAGCGCGGCATCTGAAGGTGTCAGTTCCTCAGCGATTAGGATGCACCCTTCGGGCAGATTCTTGAGGCTACGAAAGGGAGTCGCCGTCAGATTGCGCGTGATGCGCCGTGCAATATCGCGCACTTCCGTCACACGGCGCGTGAGACCCGCGCGGTCATCATCCTTGGCGGCCAGGATGGCGTCCGCAATCGCTTCTGCTTCATCGGTGATGGCGGTCTCGGCGGCCAGCAATTCGCCTTCGATCCTTTTGCGCGCTCCACGAATCAGCCGCGAATTGCCGAGCATGAGCAGATGCGCGTCCAAAAGGGGCGCGATTTCCTCCTGCGCTTCCTCAGGCAAAATCGCGATGCGTGTTTTCAGCTTGGTGACCTGCTTGCGCGAAAACGCGACCGCATCGGCCAGGCGCTGGCGTTCGGCTTCAATCGCTTCGGTCGTGATGCGCCGGCGCGGCGCTTGGGCGGGGGCCTCGCTGGTATCGAAAGCGGGACCCATTGCAATACCGGGCGAAACGGCAATGCCGCGCAATTGCGTCTCTCGGCGGCGCGGGGTTTTGCTGGCGCGCGGGCGGGCGGGCGTTTCAGTCTTCATTAAAACCCGCTTCCACCAGGGCGGCCACCGCGTCCAGTGCTTCCTTGGCGTCCCAGCCTTCGGCTTCGATCACAATTTCAGCACCGCGCCCGGCGCCCAGCATCATCAGTCCCATGATGGAAACCGCGGGCACGCTTTGGCCATCACGCAGCACATTCACGCAAGCGGAATAGCGTTCTGCCAAGGCAACCAGCTTTGCCGCCGCGCGCGCATGCAAGCCACGACTATTTGGGATGACAACAGAACGGCGTAGCACCATGCCGCCGGAAGAAGTGGCCGGGGTGGCTTCGTTCATTCCTTGGCGCTGCCATTGGGCTTGGCGCCCGCGACATCACGCGCAAGCGCGATATATTTCCGCCCCGCTGCCTTGGCGTGATCAAGCGCCTCATGCAGCGGTTCACTGCCGCGCACCTTCGCAAGCTTCACCAGCAAAGGCAGGTTCACACCTGCCAGCACTTCCACCGGCTTTCCCTTTTCCACCATTTGCATGGCAAGGTTGGAAGGCGTGCCCCCATACATATCGGTCAGCACGACCACGCCATCGCCCTGATCAACGCTTGAGATGCAATCGCGAATTTCGCGTCGGCGCAAATCCATATCATCATCGGGGCCGATGCAAACCGTCGCCACCGCCTGCTGCGGGCCGACAACATGTTCCATCGCCAGCCGCAATTCTTCGGCCAACCTGCCATGGGAAACCAGAACAAGACCAATCATAATGAGTGAGAAAGGGCCTCCTGGCCCGACGCGACATTCAAGCCGTCGCTGCTAGCCTGTCCGCCGGCAAGTTTCAATTCCCGATGCGCGAGGTCCACCCGCCAACCAGTATCGCGAAGATGCCCCGCCAGCCGTTCCGCGACAAGGACAGAACGGTGCTTGCCACCCGTGCAACCCACAGCGATGGTGAAATACTTTTTCCCCTCGACGGCGTAACGCGGGAGTAAAAGTTCAAGAAAACCCTTCAATCTCTGCAAAAAGGCCGAAAAATCCGGATCGGCTTCAATGAAGGCAGCCACCGGCGCCGCCTGGCCCGTCATGGGGCGCAACACCGGGTCATAATGCGGGTTGCGCAAAAACCGCACATCGAAAACCAGGTCCGCTTCCCGAGGCAGCCCCTTCGGATAGGCGAAGGACAGCACGGAAACCGCGAGCCCCGCTGCCGCATTTAGGGCAAAGCGGCCTTCAATCATGCGCCGCAAATCCGTCAATGGTAGCTCTGAGGTATCAATCATAAGGTCCGCGGTATCGCGCAGTGCCTCCAGCAGCGCCTTTTCCCGCGCAATGCCATCCAGCACGCGTGACCCCATGGGGCCACCCGGCGCCAGCGGATGGCGACGGCGCGATTCGGTATAGCGGCGGAGCAGCGCCTCATCCTCCGCCGACGCGAAAATGAGCGAGACATTGATGTCAGATCGCAAGCGCAGCCGTTCCAGAATGCGCAGCACAGCGGCGGCATCGAAATCACGCGTGCGTGCATCAATCCCGGCGACGAGCGGCAGCACGCCATCACCCACCAGCGATTCCAGAATGGCGATGGGCGGATTATCCACCGTCTCAAACCCCAAATCTTCCAGCACGCGCAGGATGGAAGCCTTGCCTGCGCCGGAAAGTCCCGTGACCAACACAATCTCTCGCGCGGCCTTGGTCATGCTGCGAAGGCCCCGGCTTTTTGGCGCAGGCGACCAGAGGCAGCGCCAAGCGCATGGATCACCTTTTCGCAGGCGGAATCTTCAAAAGCATGCAGGGCGATGCGCGGTACAGCACCTGAGGGGCCTTGCCAAAAGGCCGGTTCCGGCAGGCGCGGCACATCGGTGCGTGCGGCCAAATCTACCACCAGGCAAAGTCGCGCATTTTCCGCAACAGGCAGCCCAGTGAAAATCCCAAGTCCGCGAATTTCCAGCATGCCGCGCAAGGCGGGCGGCGCGCTGAGCACCCCGCCTTCCAGCACCACCTGATCATCCGCCAACAAATGCCAGCCGCGCCCGATCAGGCGCAGCACCAGATCGGATTTGCCCACACCGGATGGGCCGCGGAACAGCACCGCTTCTGACCCCCAAGCTGCTGCACTTGCGTGGATGAGCATTGTCTGCCGGCACCATCGCGCCGGCCCCCTTCCCGAGGCAGCGCCCTAACTGGCGCCTTTGCCTGGAAGGATGATGCCAGAAAGCCCAGCGCGCGGGAAGCGCTTGCCGGGGCGGGGCGGGCGGGGCAGGCTCGGCGAATGATTGCACAAAGCGAAATCAGCGCCGCCATGGCGCGCATTGCCGCCCATATCCGCCGCACCCCGGTGGTGCGCCTGGCGCCGCATGAATTGGGGACGGAACACCCGGTCACGCTCAAGCTGGAATTCTTGCAAGTGACGGGGTCCTTCAAGCCACGTGGGGCCTTTAATCGGCTGCTGTCAGGCGCGGTGCCGGCGGCGGGCGTGGTGGCGGCATCCGGCGGCAATCACGGTGCAGCTGTTGCTTATGCCGCGCAAAGCCTTGGCATGCCGGCGGAAATCGTCGTCCCTGCACCAACACCGGCAGTGAAACGCGCGCTGATTGAAAGCTTTGGTGCGCGGCTTGTGGTTGGCGGGGCGAGTTATGAGGAAGCGCGCATCGCCTCCGAAACCCGCGCGGCTAAGACCGGCGCCATGCTGGTCCATGCCTATGACCAGCATGAGGTTCTGGCCGGCCAGGGCACGATTGGGCTTGAATTGGAACAAGATGCGCCGGAGCTGACGCATGTTCTGATCGCGGCCGGAGGCGGCGGTCTGTTTGGCGGCATTGGCGCCTGGTATGCGGGGCGCGCCGGCCTTGTGGTGGTGGAACCGGCAGCCTGCGCGACACTCACCACGGCGCAGCAGGCGGGCGCGCCGGTGGATGTGCCGGTGGGCGGCATCGCTGCCGATAGCCTGGGCGCGCGCCGCGCCGGGCGTTTGGCGTTTGAAGTACTCGGCGCCACGCACGCGACCTGCGTGACGCTGCCGGATGAGGCGATCATCGCCGCGCGGCGTTGGTTGTGGGAGAAGCTGCGGATTATCGCCGAACCGGGTGGCGCCGCAGCGCTGGCTGCTTTGCTATCCGGCACCTGGCGCGCACCTGCCGGCGCGCGAATTGGCATTGTACTCTGCGGCGCGAACTGCGATCCGGGGGATGTGGTTTAGGACGCACCCCCGCGCGGGACCATGCCTTCTTCCCGCGCCTTGATCTGCAATGCCAAATATTTCGAATAGATGCGGCATTGCGCCAGGCTGCCGGCCATGAACCATAGCCCTTCCTGCGCGGTGGGCTTCCACATATTGGCCAATTCGCCATCCTCATCGATACCCCAGATGGGACCGACCTTGTCGGCAATGGCATCGCCCATTAGGCGGCGGACCAATTCCTGCTGCGTGTAATAGCCGGTCGCAAGCACGAGCAAATCCGCAGGTACAATCTGCCCATCCTTCAGCTTCGCCCCTTCCGCGACAAATTCGGTGATGTCGTCGAATTGCAAAAGGCCGATCTCGCCCTTGATTATCAGACCGGAACAGCCGGCGTCCAGGTAATAGCCGCCACCGCGCCGGCGATATTTCATCTGATGGCCGGTGCCATCTTCGCCAAGATCATATTTGAAGCCGCGTGCCTTGAGCGCTGCGATCAGATCCTTGTCCAGTTCCGCCATGCGTTGCACGGCCAATTGATAGCCGCGTATGATGAGCGGCGGCGTGCCGGAGGTTGCGATCAGATCGCAATCTTCTAAGCATAGGCCTTCATCATAAATCGCGTAATTCATCTTGGCACTTGGATCGATGCTGACAACCGTGGTGGAACCGCGCTGGATGATGGAGGTGGCGACATCATGGCTGTGCAGATCCTGCGCCACATCATGCCCGCTATTGCCGGTGCCGAGCACCAGCGCGCGCTTGCCGCGCCACGCCGCGCCGCTGGTGAAGCTGTGTGAATGGATCACATCACCCTTGAAGGCGTCCAGCCCCGGTAGCTTCGGCACTTTTGGGATGCCGCTCACGCCATTGGCAAAAATCACATGGCGCGGCGCCATTTCGCGCAGCGTCCCATCCGCGCGCCGCAGCTTGATGCGCCAATGCCCGGCCTTCACGTCATAGTCGCCGCCGAGGAATTCCGTGCCGGTCCAGACATTAATTTCCAGCGCCCAGGCGTAATGTTCAAACCAATTGGCCAGCATGTCCTTCGGGATATATTTCGGCCAGGTTGGCGGGAAGGGCATATAGGGCAGGTGGTTCACATGAACCTGGTTATGCAGCGCTAGTGAATGATAGCGCTTGCGCCAATTATCGCCGATGCGGTCATGCTTTTCAACGACCAGCGTATCCAGCCCAAGCTGGCCAAGCCGCGCCGCCACGCCAAGCCCCGCCTGCCCCGCACCAATCACCAGCACCACGGGGTCGCGATCCGTGAAAGCTTGCGCCTTGTCGCGTTGATCCTGCCAATTATCGCTACCGAAATTGTGCGAATAGGCTGCGCCGCTCGGCCGACGCTTGTCGGTTTTTTCTTCAAAACCCGTAAGCTCTTCAAGCGTTGTCAGCAATACCCAGGCTTGCGCAGGAACTTCCGCGGGCAGACGCAGCACGCCATCGCCACGCCCAAGCCTAGTCGCGAAAGTGAAAAGTGCTTCAATCACCTCCATACCCAGACGCTTGACGCGGCGGGGCGGCGTGCGCCCCTCCGCCAGGGCGAAATCATGCGCGCCAGTGGTGGACACTGCCTTTGCGAGCGCTGCCGCGATGTCAGCAGCGCCTATATGTGGCGTGATGTTCCAGGTGAAGGCGAGCAGATCGCGCCAGTGGCTTTCCGGCGCGAAAAGCATCGCAAGGCGCCCCGCGTCCTGTGCCTTCAGTGCCGCTTCAAAGCGTTGCAGCCAGGCGCGCACCAAAGCCACATCATCCGCGGCGGTGCTGAGCGCGTTATTGGTCATGTGGTTCATGGTAACTCTCGCTTGGGCGTTTCCTTGGGAAGGAGCGTAACCCATTCGATGCGATTGAAAAGCCCGCCAGTTTCACCTGGCATCAAAGCGCGTCAGTAGCGCGCGTAGCCGATTCGGCACGGGAATGGGGCGCTTGGTTGTCTGATCGGTCCAGACCCAGACAATCTCTCCGGTGGCGAGCAACCTATCGCCATCGGCATGAAAAATCGCCGGCTCGAAGGCGACGGAAGAATTGCCAATCCGCGTGGTGCGCACGCCAATCGCCAATTCCTCATCATGGCCAATGCCGACCTTGTATTCCACAAGGGCGCGCACGACGTGAAAATCCGCGCGACTTGCCTTGACTTCAGCGCGATTATCCCAGCCGGTGGCACGGATATAGGCGGAAACCGCCATATCATACCAGGTCAGGTAATGCGCGTTGAAGACAATGCCCTGAGCATCCACTTCATTGTAGCGAACGCTTAGGGGATAGAAGTAGCGAAAGCAGCTACGTTCCATGCTTAGGCAGACTTGATGTCTTTTACGATCGCCTTGGCTGCATTGACCATGATGGCGACTTCATTGGCGATGGTCACCAGCTTATAGCCTATCTTGATCATGCGCTTGGCATAGGCGGGCGATCCGCAATGCAGCCCGGCTGAGATGCCGCGCTTGCCGCATTCTGCCAGCAGCTTTTCGTAAATGCCCAGGATGAAGGGGTCTTCCACATCAAGCCTCGGTTCCAACCCGTAGGAGAAGGAAAGATCCGAAGGCCCAACGTAAATGCCATCAATGCCCGGCACATCCAGGATGGCGCCGATATGCTCAATCGCCTGCTTGGTTTCGATCATGGGAATGACCAGGATTTCGTCATTCGCGGTCTTTTGATAGGAACCGCCTTCACCATAAAGCCCGGCGCGGATTGGGCCATTGGAACGCGTGCCATGCGGCGGATATTTGCAATATTGCACCAAAGCGCGGGCTTCTTCGGGCGTATTCACCATGGGGCAGATCACGCCATAGGCCCCGGCATCCAACACCTTGCCGATGATGCCCGGTTCATTCCAGGGCACGCGCACCATGGGGGTTACGGGATGCGGCTGCATGCCCTGAAAGCAGGCTACGCAGGAAAGGTAATCCTGCACGCCATGCTGCATATCCACGGTCAGGCTATCCCAGCCTGATTGGGCGAACATTTCCGCCGAAAAGGCATTCGGGATGGCTAGCCACCCATTGGCCACAGCCTGGCCGGCCTTCCACATCTGTTTGACCTTATTCGGCATTGCCCTGTTTCCTCCTTGGGGACGCTGATGGGCGAAGGCTAAAGCATTTTCTAGCCAAGTGGAAACACTTGGCGACTCGGAAAATGCGACCAAACAACAGCCTAGTGCCTTGTGGCCGCGCAATGGCGCGGCAAGAAGGCGCTAGGCCAGAAAGGCGTGGGCCGGAAGATGCCCCCGCTGGACGTGCTGGACTGCAAGCGGCAAAAAGGCTGCAACCCGCCGCCAGCCCTACGGCACCGGCATGAGGAAACACCATGAATGCCAGCGCCCCCGCCATAGCTCAGGTCATTGCCAGCATCCGCGGCTTTCTGGGCGAAAGGCTGAGCACCGCCCAGGCCATGCGTGAACAGCATAGCCGGGGTGAGGATACCACGCCGCCGACACTTCCCAATGCGGTGGCTTTTGTGCAGACCACGGATGAGGTCAGCCGCATCATGGCGCTCTGCCATCAGCATGGCGTGCCGGTGGTGCCCTTTGGCGCCGGCACTTCGCTTGAAGGGCATGTCAATCCGGTGCGCGGCGGCATATCGCTCGATCTCTCGCAAATGACGGCGGTGTTGGAATTGAACACCGAAGATATGGATTGCCTGATCGAACCAGGTGTGACGCGCCAAGCCCTGAATGATTTTCTGCGCGCCGAGGGGCTGTTCTTCCCGGTTGATCCCGGCAGCCATTGCACGATTGGTGGCATGTGCGCCACGCGCGCTTCCGGCACCAATGCGGTGCGTTATGGCACCATTCGCGAAAACGTCTTGGGGCTGGAAGTGGTGCTGGCGGATGGGCGCGTCATTCAAACCGGCGGGCGCACGCGCAAGGCTGCCAATGGTTATGATCTGACACGGCTTTTTATCGGATCGGAAGGCACACTCGGCGTCATCACGAAAATCCGCTTGCGCCTGCACGGCATTCCGGAAGCGATCAGTGCAGCGGTCTGCCAGTTTCCAAGCCTTGCGGCGGCGGTGGAGACCGTCAGCACCGTGATGCAAAGCGGCATTCCCGTATCGCGCATTGAATTGCTGGATGAGGATCAGATGGAAGCCTGCATCCGCTATTCCAAGCTGGAAGGGTTCGTCGCGACCACGACGCTGTTTCTCGAATTCCATGGCTCGCCCGCTTCCGTAGTGGAACAGGCGGAAGCGGTGGAAGCCGTGGCGCGGGATTTAGGTGCCACCAGCTTTGAAGCCGCCACGGATGTTGAGGCGCGCAACCGGCTTTGGAAGGCGCGGCATGATGCCTATTGGGCGGCGATTGCGCTAAAACCCGGCCATCGCGGCATTACCACGGATGTCTGCGTACCCATCTCGCGCCTCACGGAAGCGGTGGTGAAGGCCAAGGAAACTGCAAAGGCATCAGGGCAGACAAGCTGCATTGTCGGCCATGTTGGTGACGGCAATTTCCATTGCCTGATCCTGTTTCCCGATAATGATCAGGCCGCACTCGAAAAGGCCTGGGCTTTGGACCAGGAGATCGTCGCGCAAGGGCTGGCGCTGGGTGGCACCTGTTCCGGTGAGCATGGCATCGGCCTTGGCAAGCGCGAATTCCTGGAACAGGAACATGGCGATGGGGCGCTTTCCGTCATGCGCGCCTTGAAGACAACGCTTGATCCAAAGGGAATTCTCAATCCGGGCAAGATGTTCCGGAATTGAAGATCGTATACATTTCATGAATCTGATCGCCCTTTCCATCATCGCCTTGACGATGGGGCATGTATTTTCGAACGCGGTGCGCACCCTGCCCGCGATTGCGGCCGATGTGCTGCAGCGTGATTTGGGTGTCACGGCCGATGGGCTGGCCGCGCTGACCGGCGCCTTTCCCGCGACCTTTGCGCTGGCGATGCTGCCGGTGGGGGTTGCCCTGGATCGTTGGGGCGTGAAGCCGACCGCGCTTTGCCTGCTTTCAATTGCAGCGCTTGGCGCGGTGCTGGGTGCCTATGCGGATAGCGCCTGGTCCATGCTGATTGCGCAAATGGTCTTGGGTATTGGCTGTTCGGGCATGTTGATGTGCCCCATTACCTTTGCGGCCAAGAATATGCCGGCACAGCGCTTCGGGCTTTGGGGCGGGATTGTGCAGGCTTTGGGCAATACGGGGATGGTGATTTCCGGTAGTCCCTTGGCCTTTCTGGTGGAATATTCTGGCTGGCGCGCGGGTTTTCTCGCCTGTGCTGGCCTCGCGATTTTTGCCGCGCTTTCTGTCGCCTTTGTGGTGCGCGAAACGCCGCCCGATGCCGCAACGCGGCGCAGCCTGAAGGATGATGCGCGCGATGTGATCCGGCTTGGCTTTTCGCGTGAATTGCGCGCGCCGATTTTCATGGCCTGGACGTCCTTCGCCGTGGTGCTTGGCGTGCGTGGCCTTTGGGGCGGGCCTTGGCTGATGGAAGAACGCGGTCTGTCGCGTGTGGAGGCGGGGCATGTGCTGTTGCTCTGCACCGTGGCGCTCATCATCGGGCCATTGCTGGCGGGCATTCTGGAACGGCGGTATCAGCAGTATCGCGGCGGCATTCTGGCGGCTGGGCATATCGGCGCGGTGGCAGCCATCGCGCTGATGGTGCTGGGTGGCGCGTTGGCTTGGCCGGTGGCAGCCGATGCGGTACTGCTCGCGCTGTTTGGCCTTTTGATTTCAACCCAGGTGATCTGCTTTGCCCTGGTGCGCGCCGCAACACCGCCGGAACGCGTGGGAAGGGCACTTTCAGCCATGAATGTCGCCTTTTTCGGTGGTGCCGCCATCATGCAGGCGGCTTCCGGTGTCGCGGCCAGCATCGGCGGCATTGGCGCGGCGCTGATGACCCTTGTGGTCGCGGTGCTGATATGCGCTATTCTGTTCCTGTTCCTGCACAGAAGTAACGCATGACAGAGCAGCGACCAATGCAAGATTCGGCTTAGCCGATAGGAGGATCCGAACGCGCCAATTCATTTTCCAAATAATTTTCGGTGTCTTTCTTGCCTTTCAGGCCATGGCGCAGGAAGCCTTTCCGTCACGCACCATTTCGCTGATTGCCGCCTATCCGCTCGGGGGCAATACGGACCTCATGGCGCGCGCCATCCAGCCGGAATTGTCACGCGCACTTGGGCAGACCGTGGTGGTCGTCAATCGCGGCGGCGCGGCGGGCACCATTGGCAGTGCGGAACTCACCCGCGCGCGGCCTGACGGTTACACCATCGCGATCTCACCCAATAATCCGCTGACAGCGCAACCGCACGCCATTCCGCTCAGCTATTCAATGGGTAGTTTTCGTTTTCTCTGTCTGGTTTATGACAATCCGCAGGTTGTCATTCTGGGGCGTGGCGCGCCTTTTCAGGATTTTCAGGGCCTGTTCGCCCATGGCCGTAGCGGGCGGGAATCGCTGATTTATGGCGCGCCCGGCAGTGCCAGCACACAGCATATCCTGATGGCTTCCCTGCTCCGCAAGGCCGATATTGAAGGGCTGATGGTTTCCCTCACCGGCGCCGGCCCCATGGGTCAGGCAGCGCTTGGCGGGCAGATCATGGCTTTCGTGGAAGCATTTTCCATCGCCGCTTCCACGGGCCTGACGCCTATTGCCGTTGTTGGACGTAATCGCCTGCCACATCTCCCCAATACGCGGACAACGGCTGAGCTTGGCTATCCGGTGCAGGGAACATCCCATGGCGGCTTGATTGCTCCTGCCGGCATCCCTGAGGCCGCCGCGCAGGCCATTGAGCGTGCCTGCGAAACCGCCGTGGGGAGTGAGGCATTTCGCGCCACCGCGCAGCGCTTAGCGTCCGTGCCGAGCTTTCTCCCTGGCGCGCAGTTTCGCGAGAGATTTGCCGCGGAAAGTGACGCGAACCGCGCCCTGCTGTGCGAACTGGGTCTGGCGCGCGAAGGGCTCCGCTAAGGCGGGGCAAATTGCTGCGGCATCTTGCTACGCCCGCCATTCCGTCGCAGATGAACCCCTGAAAAGGCAGGGGCAAATCCGCCCGCCGAAATGAATGGGTGCTGGGCCATGGATGGCATGAATGACACGGTGGGCCGCTTCGGCAGCGGCCAGGCAGTGCGGCGGCTGGAAGATGGGCCGCTCCTGGCCGGCGCCGGCCGTTTCACCAATGATGAAGCCCTGCCGGGCCAGGCGCATCTGGTGTTTTTGCGCTCCCCCCAGGCCCATGCGCGCATCGCTTCGGTTGATACCAGCGCCGCACGTGCCATGCCGGGTGTGGTCGCCATCCTGACCGGGGAAGATGTGGCGGCGGCGGGGCTTAAATCCCTTGGTGTTGCTTTGCCCTTCAAGCGCCCGGACGGGTCGGATTTGGCCGCGCCGCCGCGCCCGATTTTGGCGCATGGGATGGTGCGTTTCGTGGGCGAACCCGTCGCCGCCATCATCGCCGAAAGCGCCGCCGCAGCACGTGACGCCGCCGAAGCCATCATGGTTGATTACGAGGAATTGCCCGCCGTGACGGAACTGCGGCAGGCGATTGCCCCCGGTGCGCCACAGCTTTGGCCCGCCGCCGGCAATAACATCGTCGCCGAAACCCGTTATGGCGATCAGGCAGCGGTCGAAGCTGCCTTTGCGAAGGCCGCGCATGTCGTATCCCTTTATCTGGTGAACCAGCGCTTGGCGCCGGCTTCCATGGAACCGCGCGTCGTGCTTGCTGACTATGATGGTGCGTGTGATCGCTTCACCATCCGCATGAGCACCCAAATGCCATCAGGCTTTCGTGATCAGCTGTGCAAGGAAGTGCTGGATATCCCAACCGATCGCGTGCGCGTGCTGGTGGGGGATGTTGGCGGCGGCTTTGGCATGAAGACCGGGCTTTACGCCGAAGATGCGGTGGTGGCTTTCGCTGCGCGGCGGCTTGGTCGCCCGGTGCGCTGGGCGGCAGAGAGGATGGAAGATTTCCTCGCTGCGCTGCATGGCCGCGATACGGAAAGCAAGGCGGAATTGGCGCTGGATGCAGCGGGCAAGGTGGTCGGCCTTCGTGTGCGCACGCTGGCCAATATGGGCAGCTATACGCGCAATTCCGGTGTCGCCATTCAATTGCTGATCGGGCCTTGGGTTTCGACGAGCATTTACGACATCACGGATATCGATTTCCAATTCACCGCTGTCTTGACCAATACCGCGCCAACTGGCCCCTATCGCGGCGCCGGTCGGCCGGAAGCGATTTACATCATCGAACGCCTGATGGATGCGGCGGCCCGCAAGCTGGCGCTTGATCCGGCAGAGCTTCGCCGGCGCAATATGATCCGGCCAGAGCAAATGCCCTATAAGAACGCCATGGGCCAAAGCTATGACAGCGGCCGTTTTGAGAAAATCATGCACCAGGCCTTGGTGGCGGCCGATTGGCAGGGCTTTGCTGCCCGCGCCGCGCAATCAGCGAAGGCGGGCAAGCTTCGTGGGCGCGGCATTGCGGCCTTCCTGGAATGGACAGGCGGCAATGTATTTGAAGAACGCGTGACTGTTGCCGTGAAGGCCAATCGCGAAATCGAGATCTACGCCACCACGCAAGCCATGGGTCAGGGCATCGCCACCAGCTATGCGCAGCTTGCCGTGGATGTTTTCGGTGTGTCGCTCGAGAATATCAAAATCACCATGGGTGATTCGGATCGCGGCAGCGGTTTTGGCAGCGCGGGCTCGCGTTCACTTTTCACTGCTGGTTCCGCGGTAAAGGTCGCCGCCGACAAAACCGTGGACAAGGCGCGCGATCTGGCGGCCGATGCGCTGGAAGTCGCGCCGGTTGATCTGGAATATCTCGCCGGCGCCTTTCAGGTGGCGGGTACGGATCGGCGCGTTGGGCTTTTCGAATTGGCGGCGAAGCAACCGGAAGGGCGGATTTTTATTGATTCGTCTAGCTCGGTTGCCGGCCCCACTTGGCCAAATGGCTGTCATATCGCAGAAGTAGAAATTGATCCCGATACGGGCGAAGTCGCTGTCCCGCTTTATGTTTCCGCCAACGATGCCGGGCGCGTGGTAAACCCGCTGATCGTGGAAGGGCAGGTGGTCGGTGGTGCGCTGCAAGGCATTGGCCAGGCATTGTGTGAGGCAGTGATCTATGACCCCTCAACCGGCCAGCCGCTGACGGCAAGCTTTATGGATTACACCCTGCCACGCGCGGATATGCTGCCCACCGCAACCACGCTTTTGGATCAATCCATCCCCTGCCGCACCAATCCGCTGGGCGTAAAGGGTGTCGGTGAGCTTGGCACCATCGGCGCCACGCCGGCCTTGGTGAATGCGGTGGTCGATGCGCTGTCGCGGCATGGGCGCGGGGCGGTGGCGGATAGCGTGCAAATGCCGCTGACACCGCCCCGCATCTGGGCGCTGCTGCAAGGCTGAGGCCAAGATGGCTCTTGGCAGAAAACGCAGCCGGGAACGCCGCCAGCGCGCCACGCGCCGGCTGTGGCGCCTGTCGCAGGCGGTGATGGTTTTGCTTGTGTTCCTGGGCTTTGGTATCGTCACCTATCGCGGCGCGGAGGAAATCGCACGCGCCAAAGTCACAGCGCTGGACACCTGGCTGGCCGAGGCAGCGGAACGCGAAAGCGCTGCCGCCGCCGAACAAGGCCGCCTTGTCAGTCAACTTGCTGAGGCACGCACCGAAGCCGACACCTGGCGCGCGCGTCATGAGCAGGAAGTGCCGCGCCCGCCCTTCATCGATATGCTCGCCATTGCCGCAGAGCGTATCGCCGCCGGTGTTGCGCCTGAGCGGGTGATGGACCTGCTGCGCCTGGCCGATAATCCGCGCTGGTGCGAAGGCCGCCCGATCATCCGGCGCTTCGCCATTCGCTTTGGTGGAACACCTGCTGCCGATGAAGGCACCAGCTTCCTGGATGGCCTGTTGCGCATCACCATCGCCATGCCAGCGGGTGCCGAGGATGTGGCACGGCTGGCTAATGTGAGCGTCACCAGTACCTGGAATGGGTTCACGGAAAACCTGACCGGTCTGCCGCAACGCCTCGCGCTGCCGCTCGCCAATCTCGATTTGGACCTTGCCGTTACCGCCAGTGATCTGCGCGGCTTTGCCCAGGCAGCACTGGCGACTTGTCCGCGCGGCTAGTGGCGCTGGACAGCGCGACCAAACAGCGCAAGCATCCGGCAACATCACCGGAGGAAACGCATGAATCGCCGTGACACGCTGAAGGGCGCGCTTGCCCTTTCAAGCCTGACTGCCCTGCCAGCCCTGGCACAGAATCTTGATCGCCCGGTACGCATCATCGTGCCTTTCGCCCCCGGGGGCACTTCTGACATTCTGGCGCGGCTACTGGCGCCGGAGCTTACAAAATCCTTTGGCCAGAATGTCGTGGTGGAAAACCGCACCGGCGCCAGCGGGAATATCGGCGCTGATCTGGTGGCGAAATCGACCCCTGACGGGCATACGCTGCTGCTTATTGATGTTTCTTCCCTCACCACCGCGCCTTCACTTTATTCGCGCCTACCCTTTGATCTGAAGCGCGATCTGGCGCCGGTGACGATGCTGATCTACGCGCCCTATATCCTGGCGGTGCATCCTTCCGTGCCCGTGCGCAATGCGGCGGAGCTTGTGGCCTATGCCAAGGCCAATCCCACCAGGGTGAATGTCGGCCATTCCGGTATCGGCGCCGGCAATCACCTGACAGGACTTTTGGTGACGCAGCAATGGGGCGCTGATCTGACGCAGGTGCCCTATAGAGGCGGCGCGGCGGCACTGACTGCTGTAGCGGCCGGGGAGGCGCAGCTCATCATCAATGGCGCGACCGCCACTGGGCCTTTCTGCAAACAGGGGCAATTGCGCGCCATTGCGGTCACCGGCCCGCGCCGCCTGCCCGATTTCCCCGATGTGCCGACCTTCCAGGAATTGGGTTGGCCTGCGGCCGATAGCGGTACCTGGCAGGGCATATTGGTCCAATCCGGCACGCCGGCGGCGATGGTGGAGCGCCTTGCGCGTGATCTCCGCGCGGCCATGGCGGTGCCGAGTGTCGCTGAGCGCATTACCACCATCGGTGGCGAGAACCGGGTGGAAGGGCCGGATTCTTTCCGCAGCTGGATGGATGCGGAAATCAAGGTCTGGGCCCGGGTCATCCGCGCCAATAACATCAAACTCGACTGATGCCGGAAACCCCCGAGGGCCTGCTCGCCCGCCTCACTGCCGCCGGCATTGCCGCGGAGACGCGCCATCACCCGGCGGTCTTTACGGTAGCCGAAAGCCAGGATTTGCGCGGCACGCTGCTGGGCGGGCATACGAAAAACCTGTTCTTGCGGTCCGCCAAGGGCGATGGCCCCTTCCTGCTGGCCACCTTGGAGGAATCCCGCCAGGTTTCCATCAATGCGCTGGCCCGCATGGCGGGGTCAGGCAAGGTGAGCATGGGCAGTGCCGAGGAATTGCTGGGCGTACTTGGTCTGACGCCAGGCTCGGTCACGCCTTTTGGACTGGTGAATGCGTCCCCCGCCCGGATTCGTTTTGTCATGGATACCGGGCTGATGCGCCATGCGCGGATTTGGGTGCATCCTTTGGTGAACACGGCGTCAACCGGCCTCACCCCCCAGGATTTGCTCGGGTTTTTGGCTGGGCTTGGGCATGAAACGCGGCTGCTGGAACTTGATGATGCCTGATCCGCGTCTGGGTGGCTTGCTTCTGTGGCGATAGGGCGCATCTATGGGGCAGCAAGACCAGAAAGTGCCGCTATGGAAGTGATCTCCGACGCCTCTCGCCCACCGCAGGGCGCCGCTGCCGGCGCCATCAAGGATAGTGACCAGACCACCTTCATGCAGGATGTGGTGCAGGCATCCAATGATGTGCCGGTGCTGGTGGATTTCTGGGCCACATGGTGCGGCCCCTGCAAGCAACTGACCCCCGTGCTGGAAAAGGTGGTGAATACCGCCGGTGGGCGCGTGCGGCTGGTGAAGATTGATATTGATAAGAACCGCGGCCTTGTGCAGCAGCTCGTGCAAATGGGCCTGCCGCTGCAATCCGTGCCCACAGTGGTTGCCTTCTGGAAGGGGCAGATCCTCGATCTGTTCCAGGGCGCGCTGCCGGAATCGGAGGTGAAGCGCTTCATTGAAGGTTTGCTCAAGCAGGCGGGCGGGCAGATGCCGACCGCTGATTTGCTCGGCGAAGCCAAGGCCGCGCTGGAAGAAGGCGATGCCGCCACGGCGCTGCAAATGTTCGGCGCATTGGCGCAGCAGGAGCCGGAAAATGCCGAAGCCATGGCCGGCGTTGCGCGCTGCCTGATGGTGCTCAGGCAGGAAGAACAGGCCCTGCAGGTGATTGAAAGCGTGCCGGAAAAGCTCCGCAGCCATGCCGAGATCGCTTCCATCCGGAGCACCTTGGAATTGGCCGCCGAGGGGCGCGAAGCGCGGGCCAAGCTTGCGGAGTTCGAAGCGCGCCTGGCCGCTGATGCCAATGACCACGCGGCGCGGATTGACTTGGCCGTGGCGCTGAATGCCATGGAAAATCGTGCCGGCGCAGTGGATGCCTTGATCGAAGCCATCAAGCGTGACCGCGCCTGGAATGACGAAGCGGCGCGCAAGCAATTGCTTAAATTCTTCGAAGCCTGGGGCTTTGGGGATGAGGCCAGTGTCGCCGGGCGGCGCAAGCTTTCTTCCGTGCTGTTCCGGTAAGGCCGGCGGCACCGCGCATCATGCAACCCTTCAGCCCGCGTTTGGCAGACCTGCCGAGCGAAATCGCAGTCTTCCCCCTGACTGGGGCGCTGCTGCTGCCGCGCGGGCGCTTGCCGCTTAATATTTTTGAGCCGCGCTATTTGGCGATGACGATGCATGCGCTGGGCCGAGGCCGGCTTTTCGGCATGGTGCAGCCGGATGCGCGTGGCAAGCCAGCGGCGGAAGGGCCGGGGCTTTATCGCATCGGCTGCCTTGGGCGCATTTCATCCTTCAGCGAAACCGATGATGGTCGGTTGCTGATTACGCTGATCGGTGTGGCGCGGTTTCGCATTCTTGAGGAATTGCCTCAGGCGCCTGGTGGCTATCGGCGTGTGCGCGCGGATTACACGGATTTCGTGACGGATTTGCTGGAAACCGAACCGGCGCCGCTGGATCGTCCGGCTTTGCTTGGGGCGCTCAAGCCCTATTTCCTGGCGCGGGGGATTGAAGCGAATTGGGATGCGGTGGAACAAACCCCGGATGCGCTGCTGGTGACGATGCTGTCCATGGTCTGTCCCTTTGATCCGCCGGAAAAACAGGCCTTGCTGGAAGCGGCCGAGGGGCCTGAACGGGCCGAAATGCTGGTCGCGCTACTGCGTATGGGGGCAGCGGCCAACATGCCAAACCCTGGCAGCCTGAGCTGAAGAAGGAATTCATCGCATGACCGAACCCCAACCGAAAGGCGGCGCGCTTGACCCGAAGCTGCTCGAAATCTTGGTCTGCCCCGTGACCAAAAAGCCGCTGCGTTATGATCGCGCCAAGGGTGAATTGATTAGCGACGCGGCGGGCCTCGCTTTTCCTGTGCGTGATGGCATTCCGATCATGCTGCCGGATGAGGCGCGTAAACTGGACGCATGAACGCGCCCACCGAAATCCGTCTGCGCAAGGCGGAAAAAATCTTGGAAATTGCTTTTGCCGATGGCGCGCGTTTCGCGCTGCCGGCGGAATATCTGCGCGTGGAAAGCCCGAGTGCGGAAGTGCAAGGTCATGGGCCGGGGCAGAAGGTGATTGTGGCCGGGCGGCGGCATGTGGGCATTTTCGGGCTGGAACCGGTGGGCCATTATGCGCTCCGCATCAGCTTTGATGATCTGCACGATACGGGGATTTTCACCTGGGAATATCTGCGCCGATTGGGTGAGGAACAGGAAAGCCGCTGGGTGGAATATCTGGCGGCGCTGGCAGCGCGGGGCTTGAGCCGCGAACCGGCGCGGCGCGCGGGTAGGGTTTGATCCTTATCATGGCAGCGCTCCCGAAAAGCGTTTAGCCCTTTGCTGACTTCGTGAAGGAATGCGCCATGGACCGCGACCGTTACAATCGCCTTGCCATCCTGTTTCATTGGGTGATGGCAGTCCTGATCTTCTACACTGCAGCCGCGATTCTAATTACCGATGATCTGCCACGCGGCGCCTTCCGCGAATTCATCAAGACCACCGATAACAGCGTGGGCGCACTGGTGATCTTGCTGTTGGCGCTGTGGATTCTCTGGCGCATGATCAGCACCGCGCCAGCGCTGCCTTCGGCCATGATAGCGCAGCAGCAGCGTCTCGCGAAACTCGCACATCTTGGGCTTAATGCGCTGACGGCAGCGGTGCCTTTGCTTGGTCTGGCGACGCATTTTCTGCGCCGGCGTGGCTTGGAATTCGGCTTCTTCAGCATCGCCTCACCGCTTGTGGCCAACCGCACCCTATCGCGCAGCATCAAGGAAGTGCATGAATTGGCGGCCTATGCGCCGCTCGCGCTGGTAGCCTTCCACATCGCCGCCGCGCTGTGGCACCAATTCATCAAGCGGGATGGGCTGATGACCCGCATGGGTTTCAGCCGCCCTTTGCCAGCCGATCAAAGGCTTTGAGGCGCGCAATCAGCGCCGGCATCTCCCGCAGCGGAGTCATATTGGGCCCTTCGGACGGCGCGTGATCCGGTTCCGCATGGGTTTAGATGAATACCGAAGCGACACCCACCGCTACGGCAGCGCGCGCCAGCACCGGCGCAAATTCGCGCTGCCCACTGCTTGAGGTGCCCTGCCCGCCTGGCTGCTGCACGCAATGCGTCGCGTCAAACACTACGGGATAGCCAGTCTCTGCCATTATCGGCAAAGCCCGCATGTCAGACACCAATGTGTTGTAGCCAAAGGAAGCGCCGCGTTCGCAAAGCAAGACATCGTGATTGCCCGTACTCGCGATTTTCGCCGCGACATTCTTCATATCCCAGGGTGCAAGGAACTGCCCGTTCTTCCCATTGATCACACGGCCCGTGGCGCCCGCGGCCAGCAGCAAATCCGTCTGCCGGCACAAAAAGGCTGGGATTTGCAGAACATCCACTGCCTCCGCGCTTGGCGCGCATTGCTCAGGCGCGCGCACATCGGTCAGCACTGGCGGCCCGGTTGCTTCCCTCACCTCTGCGAGAATGGCAAGACCCTCCGCCATACCAATGTCGCGCGCGGCGGAAACGCTGGTGCGATTGGCCTTGTCGAAGAAGGATTTATAGATCAGCGGCACACGGGCAGATGCCGCGGTTTCCTTGATCGCAGCAGCAGTTTCCAAGGCATGGGCGCGGCTTTCAATCTGGCAGGGGCCGCAAATGAAAACCAAGGGCAGATCATTGCCGAAGGTCACATTGCCCGCCTTCACATGGCGCATCATACCAGCCGTGCCTGACGCACCGCCGCGGCAATGAAGCCCGCGAAAAGCGGATGCGGCTCAAAGGGTTTGGATTTCAGTTCCGGGTGGTATTGCACGCCAATGAACCAGGGATGGTCCGGGTATTCGACAATCTCCGGCAGCTCGCCATCGGGTGACAGCCCTGAAAAGCGTAAGCCGGCTGCTTCAAGCTGATCACGATAGGCGATATTTACCTCATAACGGTGGCGGTGGCGTTCCTGGATTTCCGCCGCATTGCCGTAGACGTAGCGCACGAGCGATCCTTCCGCAAGATGCGCGTGATAGACGCCAAGCCGCATGGTGCCGCCCAGATCAGCACTCGCATCGCGGCGTTCCACCTGATTGCCGCGCTGCCATTCGGTCAGCAGACCAACGACGGGTTCGGCGCAAGGCCCGAATTCGGAGGAAGACGCGCCCTTCAACCCAACCAGGTTCCGCGCCGCTTCGATCACCGCCATCTGCATGCCAAAGCAAATGCCAAAAAAGGGAAGCTTACGTTCGCGCGCAAAGCGCACCGCCTCAATCTTGCCTTCCGTGCCACGCTCCCCAAAGCCACCAGGCACAAGAATGCCATGCACATGTTCAAGCCGGGCGAGCGCTTCCGCATCATTCTCAAAAATTTGGCTATCCACCCAATCGAGCTTCACACGCACATGATGCGCAATGCCACCATGGATCAGCGCCTCCGAAAGCGATTTATAGGCATCCAGCAGATTGGTGTATTTGCCGACAATCGCGATATTCACCTCACCTTCCGGGGCCTTGATCGCGTTTACAATCCTTTCCCAACGCGACATATCGGGCTCACCAAAGGCGGAAAGGCCGAAATGGCGCAGCACTTCCACATCCAGCCCCTCGGCATGATAAGCCAAGGGCACTTCGTAGATGGTGCTAGCATCAAGCGCAGGGATCACACTTTCCGGGCGCACATTGCAGAATAGTGCGATCTTGCGCCGGTCATTCTCCGGGATCGGGCGATCACAACGGCAGAGCAAAATCTGTGGCTGAATACCAAGGCCCAGCAATTCCTTGACGCTATGCTGCGTTGGCTTGGTCTTCAATTCGCCGGCTGAAGGGATATAGGGCACTAGCGTCAGATGCATGAAAATGCTGCGCTGCGGGCCGAGTTCATTGCCCATTTGCCGAATGGCTTCCAGGAAGGGAAGGCTTTCAATATCGCCAACCGTGCCGCCCACTTCGACCAGCACGAAATCATAGCCATCGGTTTCAGTCTGGACCACTTCCTTGATCTTGTCAGTAATATGTGGGATCACCTGCACCGTCCCGCCCAAATAATCGCCGCGCCGTTCAGCGGCGATCACATCCGAATAGATGCGCCCCGTGGTCCAATTATCGGCCTTGCGCGCATGCACGCCGGTGAAGCGTTCATAATGGCCAAGATCAAGATCGGTTTCCGCGCCATCATCGGTGACGAAGACCTCGCCATGCTGATAAGGGCTCATGGTCCCTGGATCGACATTGAGGTAGGGGTCCAGCTTGCGCAGCCGAACCTTGTAATCGCGCGCCTGCAACAGCGCGCCGAGCGAAGCGGAAGCGATACCCTTACCGAGTGAGGAGACCACGCCGCCGGTGATGAATACGAACCGGGTCATGGGCGATCTTGATACCCCATCTCCCGATTCGGCGCCAGAAGGGGCTTCTTTCCACCCTATCGGCTGCCCCATTAGCAGAATTTTGACATTTGTCGCTTTTACGACGTCGGCGAAGCCGCTTTGCCGGCAACACTATGGAACAGTAAAATCCTCATTCTGGTAGACGCCCGACCCGATGGCTCCCAGATCGTGATCCCGGAAGTCGGCAATCTTGTGCGTCTCACCCGCGATGAGGCGGGTCCCATCGTGACCGCTTATGCCGGCGAATGGGGACGCATTGTTCGGGTGACGACCCGCAATACGCTTGATATCCAGCTTGCAGGCTTTCACGCCCTCGAGGCGTCGCAATGGCGCTGGTCAGCGAATTTCCTGCCATCAATGTGGTCCCCTGTAATGGCCGCGGATCGCCGACCGATGGCTGGCATTTGGGGTCTTGGGCAGAACGTCGCGGCGGTGCCCGTACGGGCAGTCGTGGTTAGTTGTATGGCCGAGTGTCCCTGAATGGCCCTGACACTCGGATCAACCCCAAGCCGCGGCAGGGGGGTAGCACCCAGCCTATCACTTTGGAAGCCTTGTCTAACCGCATCTTCACTTTGCTGAAGCCAGAAATCGGCGTTTTGCCGGTTGTGCTGAAAACTAAATCTTGTCCATCCATCCGCGTCACTTTGCCTAGAGCTTCCCGCGCTGCATCTGACAACGCCACGGCATGCGCGGCACCTTTCTTCATGCGTGACCCAGGGCAGGCCCAGGTGGTCATATCGTGTGAGATTTCGCTCTATTTCATCGCGGCCACTTCTTCCCGCCGCATGAGACAGAGCATCAGTACCCGAATGAAAGGCCCATACGGCTCGAGCACGCCACATGCCGCGTTCCAAATTCTGCCAATTTCATCATAACTCAGAAGCCGTTCCCTGGGCTGAGATTTCACGCCAGCGGGAAGGCCCTGGAAGGGGTTAGAGGCCAGCTTGCCCCGCTTCACCGCCCAGGCGAAACAAGCCCGGCCATAGGCCCTCACAGGCCTAGCGGTTGCGTGTTTCCCGGCCTTGTCATAAGCATCTACCACTCGGAGCACCTGGGCGCGGTGCAGTGCCGATGCGGGCCGCGTTAAATCTTTGGCGATAGCAATGCTCAGGGACCGGATAGCTTCTACCCGGTAACGCTCACGCCTTTGCGTGAGATGCAGCTTTTCCCAATCATCCACGAGGGTTTGCAAGGTGAAGGCGGCTTCCTGTTTGGCGGCTTGTGCAGCGGCTTGTCGAGCCATCCTGACCGCTTTGGGGTCTATTCCCCTCGCAACATCGCCCAGTCGTACCTGGGCGGCTTGTCTGGCTTGTTTGAGTGTAATCTGCGCAAAGGCGCCCAGGACTTCGCGCCGCTTATCCCGCGTGAAAGCGTCGCGCCATTGCAATACGAAAACCTTGCCGCCTTGCTTAGTCAAACGGACGCCCAAGCCCTTTTGCTCAGTATCAAACACCATGGCGTCGCGCTTGCCTGCTGGGCATACCATTGCGGATATCGCGCCTTCAGTCAGCCTCATGGGCATCGCATCATCCCTTCAAAGTTAACCGCTCACCGTGCCGAATAAGAAGGTTTCCCAGCGGACCCAGAGCGGACCGAGCGGACCCGATTCTTCTGGTAATTCGTGGCAGCTCATGCGGGCATTTTATTTTATGAGCCTCTGTAATTAAAAGGGTTTTGGCAGTATGTGGCGGTGGGTGGCGGATATGGCTTTCCTATTTGAAATCAGAAGGTCTGGGGTTCAAATCCCTCACCCGGCACCAATTAAATCAGGTAGTTAAATTTGTTTTGGTCTTTGTGGTAAGGGCCTTGAATCGGACATTGATCGGACATTTGGCCCAATAAGCCACCCCGTGTCCTTACCTCTGGAAAATGCCGCTACAACGCTACGCCCGGGTTCTTGGTTGCTTTCGCGTGCGCAGGCCGTCCCAATGGCCAACGTCGGCATGACCTTAAGCGTAGCGGCGTAGCGCCTTTTCCGGGAGATGAAGGGAGGGGGGGGGTAGGCACCCGAGGGGCTGGAAAAACTACCCCGGCATGCGATGGGGTCAGAAAGGCCCCACCAGCCTCGCGCGTGTTTTTGGAGTTCGCCCCCATCCCCGTTGCCACAACCTCAACCATCAGCCATCAAAGCAGAGGACTCTCCGTCTGAGTGGATACATTCACCGGGACACGTCACTGCGGAGTTTGTAGCAAAGCGATTTCGCTTGACATATAACCGGGTCCGAGCCCTTTTCCTGCTGATTAGGACTGGAGGAGATGTGCTACCTCCTTGGGAAAAGTCGGGGAGGGGTCGTGTCATGACACAAGACGTCGGTCCCAGTCCGCTAGGGCGCCGGGACTTTCTCGCGGCTACGATAGGGACGTTCCTCGCCGGCTGTGCTCAGGAGGATGGCCCAACCGCCGACATGGCCGGACCCAAATTGGTCGAGATCGCTCCCGGCATACACACTGTTCGCGGGCCTTTGTCTCCCTTCGATCCGCGTCATCCCGCAGTTAACTTGCGGCTTCCCCAGGGCGTGACGAAACCACCGCTGCTGATCCTGGTGCACGGGGGTGCAGGCGCGCGCGACCAGGCCAATGCGATGGCGCTTTTCCATGCGCATGGCGTCGCCGTGCTGGGGTTCGACGCCTACCGGGTGGCAGGCCTAGAGCGTAACTCGATTTTCTGGATTCGCAACGCAACCTATGAAGCGCGTCAGCGGATGATCTACTCAGCCGCCCTGGGCGCCTATCGCTGGGCGACCACCCTTGAGAGCGTCGACACCACCCGCATCTTCATCCATGGTATTTCGAACGGCGCCGATGTGGCCGCAAACCTCGCGGCAGTTGTCAGCCCCGCCCATGTCCGGATGGTTTTCCCGGAGGGCTTGGCTGGCGCAGGGCTAGGGCTACCAGATCGGCTGAACGTCCCCTTGCG
>Ga0194119_10000276_pt1 | contig 100484 bp, 107 predicted proteins | sample TA2MahC100mmetaG_FD_148620 | JGI IMG/M metagenome (GOLD analysis project Ga0194119, IMG submission 148620) | Freshwater microbial communities from Lake Tanganyika, Tanzania - TA2015018 Mahale Deep Cast 100m | ecosystem: Environmental > Aquatic > Freshwater > Lake | place: Tanzania: Lake... | reverse complement strand
AAGCCGCGCGCAACACGCGTCTCAGCAAGACGTCGGATTTTGGTTCGGGCTGTTCCGCCGATGGCAACTTAATCGTCGAAGCGACGATCTATGACAAATTTCTCGCGCAACTGATCGCAGAGGGCGGATACCTCGCGTCGCCGGAAGAAAAACAAAAACTGCAAGCGGTGTTGTGGGACGCGCAAGGGCACCGCACGCCGGACACCATCGCGATTTCCGCGCAACGGATCGCGGCGCGCGCCGGGTTCGAGATTCCGGCGGATCGCAAATTCATCATCGTCAAAGAAGATCGGATTGGCAAAGAGTTTCCATTCTCCAGCGAAAAACTGTGCGTCGTCGTTTCCATTTTCAAGTACAGCGGTTTTGAGAACGCGCTCGCAATGGTCAAACAGCTTTTCGAAGTGGGCGGCAAGGGACATTCGTGCGGCATCTATTCGTTCGACGACGATCACATTCATCGGCTCGCGCTGATCGCGCCGGTGAGCCGGATAATGGTGCGCCAGCCGCAATCGAAAGCGAATGCCGGCGCGTTCAATAACGGAATGCCGATGACATCGAGTCTGGGTTGCGGGACCTGGGGCGGCAACATCACCTCGGAAAATATCCACTTGAAGCATTATATGAACGTGACCTGGGTCAGTCGCCCGATTGCCGATGACCGACCATCGGAACAAGAATTGTTCGGTGAATTCTATAACACTGAAATTTTGTGAGCAGGGGAGAACATAATGCAAGGTAACACCTTTGGTCGCGTGTTTCGCGTGACGGCGGCGGGCGAATCGTACGGACCCGCGCTACAAATCATCGTGGACGGCGTGCCGCCCGGCGTGCCGATCACCGAAGCGGAAATCCAGCGCGATTTGGATCGCCGCCGTCCCGGGCAGAGCGCGATCACGTCGCCGCGCCAGGAAAAAGATCGCGTGCAAATCGTCGCGGGGGTGATGGAGGGCTACACGACCGGCGCGCCGGTCGGATTGATCATTTACAACGTGGACACGAAACCGTTCCACGTCAAGCAGTACGCCAAAGTGATGGAGCGCGTGCGCCCCGGTCACGCTGATTACACGTTTCATATCAAGTACGGTCGTTTCCGCGATTGGCGCGGCGCGGGCAGATCGAGCGGACGCGAGACCGCGTGCCGCGTGGCTGCCGGTGTTATCGCGAAAAAGATTCTAGCGCGTGAAGGAATCCAGGTCGTCGGATACACGATTGAGATCGCCGGTATTCGCGCGCGTCCCGATTTGACCTGGGACGAGATCGTCAAGAACACGGAGACGAATGTCGCGCGCTGTCCCGATGTGGAGACGAGTGAGTTGATGATCCAAAAGACGCTCGCAGTTGCGCGGCAAGGTGATACGGTGGGCGGCGTCGTGCAAGTGATCGCGCGCGGCGTGCCGGCAGGTTTGGGCGAGCCAGTCTTCGACAAGTTGAGCGCGTCGCTCGCGCATGCGATGATGAGCATCGGCGCGGTGCGCGGCATCGAATTTGGCGACGGATTCGAAGAGGCGCGCAAACTCGGCAGTGAGAACAACGACATTCCATACTATGATCAAAACGGCGTCGTGCGCTTTCACACGAATCGGTGCGGCGGAATGTTGGGCGGCATCAGCACCGGCGACGACATCGTCTTTCGCATCGCGGTCAAACCGACTTCGACGATTTCGATCGATCAGCAAACCGTCAACGTGATCAAACAGCAAAACGAAACGCTCTCGGCGGAAACACGCCGCGATCCGACGATTGTCCCGCGCGTCGTGCCGGTCGCAGAGGCGATGACCGCGCTCGTGTTGGTGGATCATCTGATGATGTGGAATGGCTATCGCTCGCTGTACCACGATTGGGAAGGCGAGCAGGTGGGACGCAATATTTTGGAAATGCCGGATGATGGAGAGTAAATGCTACCTGAACTTGCAACCGCGTTGACGGAACTGGACGACCTGATCGATCAGGCAAAACAAATTATCCAAACGATGGATCCGGCGGGATTAGATTACGCGCCCGGCGCGGAGATGAATTCGATTGGCGCGATCGCAACACACATCGCCGGTTCGCTGAAATGGTACCTGGGCGAGGTGATCGCCCAGCGCGATATGCGGCGGGACCGCGACGCGGAATTTCGCGCGCGCGGCAAAGACGCGCGTACGCTCGCGCAAATGCTGGACGAGGCGCGCGAATTCGCGCGCGAGATTCTGGAGACGATCACGCCCGCGATGCTAGACGAGACGCGCCAAGCGCGCACGCGCACCGTGATCGTGCGGCAAGGTGTCATGCATATCGTCGCGCATACCGCGCAACACGTCGGGCAGATCGAAATCACCGCGCAGTTGTGGAAGATGAAACGTGATGCGTGAGACGGGATGCGTGTCGCGTATTCCTTGTTGCGTGTCGAGGAAGTTGAATGAGTTATTTGGCAATCCAAAAAATGGAATCGTTTTCCGGCGCAATGATCGCGCCGCCGTCGAAGTATCACACGCATCGCGCGTTCATTCTCTCGTCGCTTGCGGAGGGTGAGAGCGCGATCACAGGCACGTCTGAATCGCTCGACAATATGTCTACGGTGCGATGCTTGACGAAACTGGGAACGCGCTTGACAAAAACGCCGGATGGTTACATTGTGCGCGGCGGCGCGTACCAAACGCCGGATGATGTGTTGGACGTCGGCAATTCCGGTTCGACGATTCAATTCTTGATGGGACTCGCGGCTACAGTCCCTGGCGCGGTCGTTTTCACCGGCGACGCGTCGATTCGCTCACGTCCGCAAAAGAAATACCTCGACGCGCTCAATCGCTGGGGCATCGAAGCGTTTTCCACGCGCGGTGACGGGCATCCGCCGATCGTCGTCAAGCATCGCGATCCGCGCACGCTGCCCGCGCAAGTTAAAGTGGATGGATTGATTTCGCCATGGACGACCGGCTTGATCTTGCTCGCGCCATTTACCGGACACGATGTCACCGTGCGCGTTACTGGCGCGATTCAAGAATCGTCGTACGTCGCGATGACGATTGATATGCTCAAACGCCTGAACATTCGCGTCGACGCGGCGCCGGATCGCGCGACGTACTTTGTGCCGGGCGGGCAAACGTATCGTCCGGCGCCGATTCACATTCCCGGCGACATCGCGCTTGCGTCGTTCGGGCTTGCGCTTGCCGCGCTGAGCGGCTCGCGCTTGCGGTACGAAAATATCGATCTTTCGATTGTGCATCCCGAAGCGGCAATCGTTCCGGCGTTGCAACGGATGGGCGCGGATGTGCGGATTGACGAAAAAGCGCGCGCGATCGAAATCGTTGGCGGCAAACGCTTGCAGGGCATCGAAATAGATTGCGGTGACGCGCCGGATATGGTGCCGATTCTGAGTGTGTTGCTTGCGCTTGCCAAAGGTACGAGTCGCATTCATAATGCCGCGCAACTGCGCTACAAGGAATGTGATCGCCTGGCGGCGATGATGCAACTCAACCAGATGGGCGCGCGCGTGACGGAAATTGCCGACGGCTTGGAATTCGAGGGCGTCGAAAGACTACGCGGCGCGACGATTGATTCGTTCAAGGATCATCGCGTCCAGATGAGTTTCGCAGTTGCCGGTTGCATTGCCGAGGGTGTGACGTATGTGTCGGATGCGCAAGCCGCCGGTGTTTCGTATCCTGGGTTCTTGCGTGATGTGAAGAACCTGGGGGCGAAGATAGAAGTTGAGGAACGTGTCTAATTTGTCATTCTGAGCGAAGCGAAGAATCTCGCGATTGTGAAATGGAGACCCTTCGCTTCGCTCAGGGTGACAATCACCCGAAATATTTTTTCAGGAGGAGAAAAGATGAACAAACGTGTACTCGTTTTCGTGCTGTTGGCGTTCGCCGTGCTGATTGTCGCGTGCGCGCCCGCGCCGACGCCTGCGCCCACTGCCGCGCCGCCAACCAAAGCGCCCGAGCCGCCCAAGCCCGCGCCGACGGTCGCGCCAACGGCAGTGCCCGCGACCAAAGCGCCGGAGCCAACCAAGGCGCCGGAGCCGACCAAAGCCGCCGCGCCGGACAAGGTCACCGTCGCGTACGTCGCGATCACGAACTTTGCGCCGCTCTACGTCGCGGTGGAGCGCGGCTTTATGAAAGAGCAAAACATCGAAGTCACGCTGCAAAAAGTGACGACGGCGGCGGATGCGTTGCCGTTTCTGGCGACCGGGCAGTACGATGTGGGCGGCGTGGGAATGGCAGCCGCGTCGTTCAACGGCTTTAACAAGGGCTTGGATTTTCGCATCGTCGCGTCCGCGGCGATTCAGCCGTTGAAAAATGGTCCCACCGTCATCCTCGTTCGCAAGGACTTGAAAGAGTCCGGCAAGATCAAGACGGTGGCTGACTTGAAAGGGATGAAAGTCGGCATCGCCGGCGCGGCAGGATCGACCGGCGCGTACTTTGTCGCCAAGGCATTGCGCGATGTCGGTCTGACGTTCAAAGACATCAGCGCGATCAATCTGGCGAATCCTGACCTGGTGCTCGGAATGAAACAAGGTTCGATTGACGCCGCGCTCGTCGGGCCGCCATTCTCGGATCAGATCGTCAAAGATGGCACCGGCGTTTTGCTCGCGCAGGATGTGGCGCCGGGCGCGATGACGACGGTGTGGATGTACTCCGGCAAGTTCATCAAGGAACGCCCGGAGGTCGCCAAGCGCTTTATGCTCGCGCTGGTCAAGGGCGCGCGCGAAATGCAAGGCGCGAAATATCTCGATCCGGAAAACATCAAGGCGTACTTGAAGTACACGCCTTCCACCGAAGACGCGATCAAGACCGGCATCCCGCCGTTCATTGACCCTGATCTGAAAATCTATCTCGACAGCGTCAAGAACCTGGAAGAGGTTTTCCGCGCCGAAGGTTGGACGGATTACACGACGGTCATCCCGGCGGACAAGATGATTGACGCGTCGTTCCAAGAGAACGCGGTCAAGGTGTTGAAATAAAGGATGAAGGATGAAGGATGAAAAACTTTTCATCTTTCATCCTTCATCTTTCATCTTTTTGGTTTCAATTATGGCTGTCAAAATCACCACAACCAACGTCTCGAAATTTTTTCCGTCGCGCGGGCGCGTGGTGACGGCGGTAAAAAATTTCAATTTGCAAGTCCAGGAAGGCGAGTTCGTTTGCATCGTGGGTCCATCAGGTTGCGGCAAATCCACTTTTCTGCGAATTCTCGGCGGCTTGACGCCGGTTTCATCCGGCGAAGTGCAGCTTGTGCCGAGTCAATCCGGCGCGCCGTTGCAAAGCATCGTCTTTCAAGAGTACGCGATTTTTCCGTGGAAGACGGTGACGGACAACGTCGCGTTCGGTTTGGAGATGCGCGGCGTCGCGCCGAAAGAGCGGCGCGCGATCGCGTCCGACTGGTTGAAAAAAGTCGGCTTGACCAAGTTTGCCGATTGCTATCCGCATCAACTTTCGGGCGGAATGAAACAGCGCGTCAGTATCGCGCGCGCGTTCGCGAACGATCCCGAAATTTTGTTGATGGACGAACCGCTCGGCGCGCTGGACGCGCAGACGCGCGCGGTGTTGCAGGAAGAATTGATTCGCTTGTGGGAAGCGTCGCGCAAAACCGTCGTCTACATCACGCACAGCATCGAAGAATCGGTTTTTCTGGGCGACCGCGTGATCTTGATGACCGCGCATCCCGGCACCTTCAAATCGGAATTCGCGATTCCATTCGCGCGCCCGCGCGCGTTCGAATTGACCGGCACGCCGGAGTTCAGCCGCTTGACCTACGCGATTTGGAAAGAATTGCAAGGCGAGGTCAAGCGCGCGATGGAGCAACAGCAATGAAACTCGATCTCGAAACGCGCGACCGGTTGTTGTCCATCGGCTTTCCGATTCTGCTGTTGTTGCTGTGGGAGTTGATCGTCCGCATCGGCTGGCTGGATGAGCGATTTTTCTCTGCGCCTTCAACCGTTCTGGTCGCGCTGTGGACGATGACCGCCAAAGGCGAATTGCTGGGTCAGTTGTGGCTGCTCCCGGAGGCGATTGCGAAAAACGGGTGGGACGGCGCGATCAAAATTCTGAGCGAAGGACACCTGTGGGTGAGTTTGTTCCGCATCTTTGGTGGATTCTTTCTCGGCGCGATCCCTGGGATCGTGCTGGGTGTGGTGATGGGAATGAATCGTACCGTGCGCGTCGCGCTCGACCCGGTGGTCTCGGCGGTGTACGTGCTACCCAAGATCGCGATTCTGCCGCTGGTGATGCTGATCTTCGGCATCGGTGAGACGAGCAAGATCGTCGTCGTCGGCATCTCGTCGTTCTTCCTCGTGCTGATCAACACGACGGTCGGCGTGCGCGACATCGAGCCAATCTTTTTCGAGGCGGCGAAGAATTACGGCGCGAATCGCTGGCAGACGTTCTGGCACGTGATCATTCCCGGCGCGCTGCCGGTGATTTTCGCCGGATTGCGCCTGAGTCTGGGCACCGCGCTCATCGTCATCATCGCGGCGGAATTCGTCGCGGCGCAGTACGGCTTGGGCTATTTGATTTGGTTTTCGTGGCAAACGTTGTTGACCGAGAAGATGTTTGCAGGGTTGGTCGTCATTATGATTCTGGGCGCGCTGTTTACCGGCGGCTTGCAATTCATCGAACACAAGTTGATGCCCTGGCAACGCGAGGAACGCCCGGCGACGGCGGAAGCAAAATCGGTTTAAGGTTCAAGGTTCAAAGTTCAAGGTTAAACTTTGAACCTTGAACTTTGAACCTGAAACTCGGAGTTGACGATGTTCAAAATTCTCTTGATGCACGGACCCAATCTGAATCTGCTCGGTTGGCGCGAGCCGGGAATTTACGGCACGATTGGCTTTGATGAGATCAACGCGCGAATGAAACGCGTCGCGGAAGAAAACGGTTGCGAGTTGCGCGTCTTTCAATCGAACAGCGAAGGCGCGCTCGTAGACGCGATTCACGACGCGCGCCATTGGGCGGACGGGATCGTCATCAACCCAGGCGCGTACTCGCACTATTCGATCGCGCTGCGCGACGCGCTCTCGGCGGTCAAACTGCCGACAATCGAAGTGCATCTGTCGAACGTGCACGCGCGCGAAGAATTCCGGCATCGCTTGGTGCTGACGCCGGTGTGCGTCGGGATGATGTGCGGATTTGGCTGGCGCAGTTATCTGTATGGCTTGCTCGCGCTGATCGAGATTTTGAAAGAGCGCGCGAAGGAAAAGTGAAATGCAACCGGCAGAGTCGAATGGCTCTGCCGGTTTTGCATTGACGCCGCCCCGATTCTATCGTATAATCAAGGTAGACGAGTAGAGATTATGAAACTATATACAATCGGTCATAGCAACCACAGCATAGACAAATTTATCCGCCTCTTGGAAGACAACAATATCACTACGTTGGTGGACGTTCGGACAGCGCCCTACAGCCGCTATAATCCTCAGTTCAATAAAGAAAGTCTGGAATTCGTCTTGGCGCAACGAGAAATCCAATATGCGTACGCGGGCAAGTATTTAGGTGGTCGCCCAACCGATCCGGCGTGTTACAAAAACAGAATTCTGCCGGGAGAAAACGTAGATTTTTTGCACGAGGTAGATTATCCCGAAGTGATGAAACGCGCCTGGTTCATACGAGGCATTGAGCGATTGGTGGAAATGGCGGACGAGCATACGACCGCAATAATGTGTAGCGAGGAAAATCCGGCGGAATGTCATCGTCATCACTTGATTGCTCAGTATCTCATCGAAAATCATCCCGAAGTCGAAGTGCGGCATATTCGCGGGGACGGAACGATTTTTGGCGCGCGTTCGATCCGTGAATCCGTAGACAAACCCCAAGTCGCGCAACCGGCGCTGATTGGCTTATGAAACTCTATACGATTGGATTCACCCAGAAAAGTGCGGAAACTTTTTTCGGGTTGTTGCGTCAGCACGGCGTTCAAAGACTCGTGGACATTCGGCTCAATCCGAATGGACAACTGTCTGGGTTTGCGAAACAAAACGATTTACCGTACTTGCTCGCGAACTTGGCAAGTTGCGAATACATCTATGCGCCGGAGCTCGCGCCGACCAAAGAGATTCTGGAAGATTATCGCAAGAGTTCAGATTGGCAACAGTACGTAGCGCGGTTTGAAGCACTGATGAATGAACGCGGCGTGCCAGACATTCTTCAGCGCGCCGATTTTGATGAACGCGTTTCCTGCCTCCTTTGTAGCGAACCAACACCGGAACGATGCCATCGGCGGCTTGTTGCCGAGCGACTAGCCAAAGCGTGGCTCAATGTGGAGGTTATTCACCTGTGAAAAAAGAGTTGGTGATTACCGACGTTACGCGGATGCGAGAAGGACGGGTCTGTGTGGCAGGTTATGATCGCAAACGCAATTGTGTGCGTCCGGTCTTGCCGCCTCCAGGAATTCACGAGCGCAGTCTGTGCGCGAACAAAAAACCGATTGTGTTTCCTTTTGCCGTTGTCGAATACGATCTGTTGGAACATACGCCCAAGCCACCACACATGGAAGATTGGCGATATGATCCAGCATCGGTTCGTTTCATCAAGCGATTGGGCGAAAAGGAAAAACGCGAAACCCTTGAACGCCTGCGTGATCCAAGCGTTAACGCGATCTTCGGGGTGCCGGTTATTTCTACGCGCGGGCATTACATTATGGCAGGGCAAGGCAAGCGATCACTTGGAACGATTCAACCCAGCGAAGTATCCGACGTTATCTGCGAAACGGCAGATGGCGAATGGAAATATCGTTTGCAATTCGTTGACGCCACGCAAACGACCTGGCGATTGACGGTCACTGATCTGACGTGGCGCTATTATTGCGATTCGCAACGCCGCGCCGGCAAACCGCCACGAAAGATCGCGGCGGAACTCACTCGCCTGCTCGCAACAAGCCAGGTTTATCTTCGAGTTGGCTTGGCGCGTGGCTGGGATGAGCACCCCGACCGGTGTTACTTGCAGATTACGGGCGTGTATACTTTTCCCGATTATCTCCAAGGGCAGACGTTTGCGGATTTTGCGCCCTAGACACACTGCGGTTGATTCGCATTTTTGACGATTCCCCAAAATCACGATACAATAGATACAAATTATCTCTCTGGAGGTGCCAACTATGGCAATGAAAATTACCGAAGAGTGCATCGCTTGCGGAGCGTGCTTGCCCGAATGTCCCACCACTTCGATCGCCGAAGGAAATCCGGTCTACACGATCGACGCGAACACGTGCGTTGAATGTATCGGACACGCGGATGCGCCCAAGTGCGTCGCGGTTTGCCCGGTCGAGTGCATCGTCAAGGCGTAACGCGCGAGCGCGCAAGAAATGATAGACCCGAAGGATTTTGGAAATCCTTCGGGTCTGTCTTTATTCCAAATAATCGCGCAGTTTGCGTGAGCGTGACGGATGGCGCAGTTTACGTAGCGCTTTCGCTTCGATCTGGCGGATGCGTTCGCGCGTCACGCCAAACTTGCGTCCGACTTCTTCCAGCGTGTGCGCTTTGCCGTCCTTCAAACCGAAACGCAATTGCAACACGCGCCCTTCGCGCGGTGAGAGCGACGTGAGAATGTCTTCCATCTGCTCGCGCAAGAGTTGGTGCGATGCCGCGTCCGTGGGACCCAGCGTCGAATCGTCGGGAATGAAATCACCGAGATGCGAATCTTGTTCTTCGCCCACCGGCATTTCCAGCGAAAGCGGACGCTGCGAAATCTTGATGATCCGCTCGACTTTGCGTGAAGTCGTGTTCAACTCGGTCGCGATTTCATCGCTCGTCGGTTCGCGTCCCAGTTCTTGCACGAGTTGACGTGAGACGCGCGTCAGTTTGTTGATCCGCTCGCACATATGCACCGGCACGCGAATCGTCCGCCCTTGATCCGCGATCGCGCGCGTGATCGCCTGGCGAATCCACCACGTCGCGTACGTGCTGAACTTGAAGCCGCGATGATGGTCGAATTTTTCGACCGCGCGGATCAAGCCGATATTCCCTTCTTGAATCAGATCGAGAAACGAGACGCCGCGCCCGATGTACTTTTTTGCAATCGAAACGACGAGCCGAAAATTCGCCTTGATCAGTTTTTGGCGATAGAGTTCGCCTTCGCGAATCTTGCCTTCCAGGCGCGTCCGTTCGTTCGGTGAAAGATGATCCTTGTTAAGGCGATAGTGCGCGCGCTTGCCGATTTCCATTCCGCGCGCGTATTCTACTTCTTGCGCCGCGTTCAAAAGCGGAATGCGCGAAATCTCTTTGAGATACAGCGAAACGGTATCGTCAATTCCAATCGCGCTGAGATCGAATTCTTCCGGCGATGCTTTTGCCGTTTCGGATTCCTCGCCTTCGTCCGCCCCGGCTTTTTCCGCTTCAACGACCGAGATGCCTTCGTCGAACAAAACGATGTACAACTCCTCGAGCTGTTCGAGATTGGATTCCGCTTCGGGAAAGACGGACAAAACATCGTCTTGCGTCAGATAGCCCTGATCTTTGCCTTTGGTGATCAGTTCTTCGACCAGCGTTGGCTCTTCTTCCGGTTGCGCCATTTCCAGCGCGGGGTCGGGCGGTTTGGTAAGCGCGGCGCGCAACGCGCGCGCGGCTTTACTTGGACGCGCGCGTTTCGCCAAATCGGCGCGCGGTGGCGTCAACTTGGCTTTCAGCCGTTCATCTTTTACGCGTTTCAACAATTTAGCGCGATCTTTGCGGTTCGTCTTTTTCGTCATAGTCCAATAAAAATTCGCGGATAACAATAAAATTGAGACAGGACAGCCCCGTCTCACAGTTGTCATTATACGATGCAAAGAGGTACAAGTCAAGAGTTTTTTCGATTTCTTTACGATAAAGACTCGATTTGGGTGTCCGATTTCCAACTTTATGACAACTACAAGCAAGACTTCCGAAGTTTGACAAACTTCGGAAGTCTTTTCTAGCACTCCGCCACGATTTCCAATATCCCTTCAATGATGAATGCGCGCCAGCGGTGATTCTATTTGCAAGACTGCTACTCGTACCGCAACGCGTCAATCGGATTGAGACGCGAAGCGCGCCGCGCCGGATAGATGCCGAAGAAGACACCCACCGCGACGGAGAACCCCATCGCCAGCGCCGCCGCGCCAAGACTGACCGACGCGCTGAGCAAGCCGGAGAGAGTCACCAGCAACGCGACTATGCTTCCCAACGCCAAGCCGATCACTCCGCCAGACAAACTGAGCGCGATCGCTTCAAAGATGAACTGTAACAGAATGTCGCGGCTCTGCGCGCCGACCGCTTTCCGCAGCCCAATCTCGCGCGTGCGTTCCGTCACACTGACGAGCATGATGTTCATAATGCCGATGCCGCCGACGAGGAGCGAGATGCCGGCGATCGCGGCAAGCAGCGCCGTCAACAAGGTCGTGATCGTCGTGAGCATACTCAACATCGAGGCTTGGTTCATAATGTTAAAGTCATCTTCACTTCCGTTGGCTTTCAGACGATGGCGCTCGCGCAACAGAATGCCGATGCGCGATTGCACGGCGTCAACGTCCTCTTTGTTCTTGACGGCAAGCGCGATGCTGGAGACGACGTAGGCATTCCCGTCCGGCGTGCGCGCGTTCGGAAAACGCTGATGCGCGATCGTGATCGGCACGATTGCCGTATCATCCACCGAGCCAGCGCCACCTTTTGATTCGAGCACGCCGATCACGCGAAAGGTTTGATCGCGAATGCGGACGCTTTGCCCGATAACTTGTCCCTTGCCGAACAGATCCTTCGCCACGGTGCTGCCCAGCACAATCACTGCCGACGCGCTTTTAACCTCATCCTCATTGAAAAAACGACCGTTTGCTACTGTCAAGTTTTGGATCGTTTGCGCCGCGACCGCCGCGCCGGTGATCGTGACATTCTTATCGGCGGCTGGTGCGACGATTTGCGCGGTCATTCCGAATTGAGGCCCGACACCGACAATCGGCAAATTCAGCGCTTCGATTGCTTTGGCGTCATCCAGCGTCAGCGTCCGCGCCGAGGTGGACATTCCCGGCGCGCGATTGCTGGACGAACCGGGCATGACCATCATCAAATTCGTGCCGATGGAGGTGATCTGCCCAGTAATGGATTCGCTGGCGCCTGTCCCGATCGCAATCAATGCGACGACCGACGCCACGCCGATAATCACGCCGAGCATCGTCAACGCCGAACGCACCTTGTTCGCCATCAAACTATCGAATGCCATCCACGTCACTTCGAGCCAATTCACACCGCTCGCGCTGTCGAGCGGCGGCAGTAGCTTCGTTGTATCCATTGCCATGTTCAATTCCTCTCATCTTTGACCAACCGCCCATCGCGCATCGTGAGAATACGTTGCGCGTACGCGGCGATGTCGCGTTCGTGCGTGACGACGATGACCGTCAATCCTTGTTCCCGATTCAGCGTCTGCAAAAAGCCCATAATCTCCGCGCTCGTCGTGGTGTCGAGCGCGCCCGTCGGTTCGTCCGCCAGCATCACGGCGGGACTGCCGACGAGCGCACGCGCGATCGCGACGCGCTGTTGTTGTCCGCCGCTCAATTCGTTGGGGCGATGATGCGTCCGTTCGTCCATCCCGACGATTTGCAGCGCGGTCTCGGCGCGTTGCCGACGCTCTTGAGCGCTCACGCCGCGATAGATGAGCGGCATCTCGACGTTGCGCAGCGCGGATTGGCGCGGCAGCAAGTTGTACTGCTGAAAGATAAAGCCGAGTTTACGCGCGCGCACCTGCGCCAATTCGTTGTCGCTCAAACGCGCGGTCTCGACTCCATCGAGTTGGTACTGCCCGCTCGTGGGCGTATCCAGACAGCCGAGCAAATTCATCAGCGTACTTTTGCCGCTGCCGCTCGGGCCCATAATCGCGACGAACTCGCCGCGCAAAATAGCGAACGAGACTTGCTTCAGCGCGTCCACTTTGACCGTGCCCATTTGATACGTCTTGGATAACTCGTTGATGGCGATAATCGCAGTGTCCATTTTGAATCCTCTACGGAAACGGCATGCTCGAACGCACCGTCCCAGAACTGGGGAAGGCGACGATGCGCGTTCCTTCCGCGATGCCGCCAGTGATTTCCGTGAACGAGCCATCGCTTAAACCCGTTTGCACTTCCACCTCGCTCGTTTTGCCATCCGCGCCGACAACCTGAACGATGCGCTCATTCCCTTTGGGTAACAACGCGGTATTGGGAACGACGAGTACGTTGTCCTTGTGCGCGGTGGTAATGTCGAGATTCGCAGTCATGCCGACTTTGACGCGCGGATCCGCCGTGACAAAATCCACGCGCACGATGAACGTAACGACCCCGCTCGCGCTCTCGCCCAATGGCGCGATATAACTGACCTTGCCATCGGTTTGCCATTCCTTGAGCGAATCGGTGGTGAGTTTCACGGGTTGATTCGACTGTACTTTGACGACGTCGTTCTCGCTCAATTTGAGATTGACATGCAGCGGATTGACATTCATCATTTTGACCGCGATAGGAACGTTCGACGTCCGCGCGCCAGTCACGACATTCACCGCCGTCACTACGCCCGCAAATGGTGCTTTGAGTACGGCGTTCTCCAAATTGATCTGCGCTTGCTTGAGCGACTGTTCGGCTTGCTCGACGCTTGCCTGATCCATCGCGACATCTTCCGCTTTGACTTGCATCTTGGCAAAATCGGCTTTGGCTTTTTCGATGTTCGCTTTCGCCGATTCGACCTTGGATTTCTTGCTCGTCTCGACCGTCCTGAGTTGCGTATTGTACTTGGTCAGCGCGCTCTGATATTCGAGCGTCGCGCTCTGCAACTCTTTTGCCTGTTGCGTCATTCCGATCATCGGATTCGACGCGCCACCGATACGATCGTACGCGGCTTGCGCGACGCCGACCGCGACCTGCGCTTTTTCCACCGCCAACTTCGCCGATTCAAAATCGAGACTCGCCGTTTCCGATTCTTTGATCGCGAGATCGTGCGCCACTTGCGCGCTTTGCAGCGACGCTTTTGCCGACGCGATCTCCTCATCGGTTGCACCCTGTTTCGTCTTCTTCAACTTGGCTTGCGCCGAAGCGAGCCGCGCGTGCGCCGATGCGACTTCGGCTTGCAGCGTGCGGTCATCCAACTCGGCGAGCACTTGACCTGCTTGAACGGTGTCGCCTTCTTGAACCAGGACGCGTTTCACTGTGCCGTTGGTCTGAAACGACAAGTCCACGGTACTCTCCGCCGTGATCGTGCCGTTGCCGGTCACCGTTGCCGTCAGGTTGCCACGTTGAACGACGACGGTTTGTTGCGTCTGTTTCGCGCGCGCATTGGATGGTGGAGTCGCAATGACCAGCGCCACGCCAATCATCAAGACGACGAAGACAACACCGCCAATCAATTTCCAATTCGCTCTAATTTTTGTCAGCATCGAATTTCACTCCTTGTTGCGGTATTCTGCAGCACAGTGTATCGCGATTGTCCTACGTTGTAATCGGGGGAACGAATGATTTCGCGAGCATCTTATCGTATGACGCGCCGATCACCTGAATGGGTGATCGGCAAACCGCGCAAACCGATGATGAATCCCAGCCGATTTAGTGGTATAATTCGATCACATATGAACACACCGGATCCGATCAATCCAATCTCTGACGAAACTCAACGTCGTGGTCAACTTGTGCTTCGCACAATACCGATCGTCCTGGTTTTTCCTATCCTCGTCGCGTTCACAACAGGGTTGTTTTTGTATTTTACGCTGGGCAAGCCCCCCGACGAACGTCCGCCGCTTGGACCCAACCCATTCATCGTCATTATTATTTTGGTTGTCTTTTTCTCCGCCTTGGTCATGCTCGTGAGGATGGGACGCTCGCGCTTGTCGGTGTACATTTTGATCGGCGTATGGACGCTCTTTACAACTGGGGGCGCGCTCCAAAATGGCGTCACGACGATGTGGCCCGCCTTGTTGATTCTTCCGATCTGCGCGGCGGGCTTGTTGATTGATGGCGTCGCTAGCGTGAGTCTGGCTGGCTTGGCGACCGTTCTGATTGTGAGTCAAAGTTGGCTGGAAATGAACGATGTCCGTCCTGTCGTTACCCCGCCGCCAATCATCGAATCGGCTTTGCCGATTGTCTCCGCGGGATTTTGGATCGGACTCTTTTGGTCGGTTGCCGCGTTGACCGTTTTGCTGGCGAACGGATTGCAGCGCGCGTTGAAACAGAGTCACGCTCACGCCGAGGAATTGGGCAAACTAAGCGCGGAACTGGAGCAACGCGTGCAAACTCAAACTGCCGCGTTGCTGAAGCAAGAACGCGAAGCGGCGATGCTCGAAGAACGCGCGCGTGTTGCGCGCGAGATCCACGATACGATCGCGCAGGGCTTGACCGGCGTTATCGTCCAACTGGGCGCGGCGGAACGCGCGCTCGCAGCGGCATCGCCGGACGCGCCGCAGCATCTCGGGCTCGCGCAAAAGATGGCGCGCGAAGCGCTCGCCGAAGCGCGCCGTTCGATTTGGAATTTGCGCTCGCCGACGCTGGAACACGCGACGTTGCGCGATGCGTTGCAGGGCATCGTCGCGCGCCAAAGCGATGCGACAATTGCGATGACGTTCGAGGCGCGCGGACAAGTGTGGCAAGCGCCGCCCGCCGCAGAATCGGCGTTGTTGCGGGTGTGCCAGGAAGCGCTCGTCAATGTGACGAAACATTCCGGCGCGACGCGCGCTCAAGTCGTCTTGGAGTACGCGCCGACGTTCGTGCGCTTGAGCGTGAGCGATGATGGAGTCGGATTTGACGAGGAGATTCTGAAATCGCCAAATGGCGTGACGAGTGGCTTTGGCTTAATGGGGATGCGCGAGCGAATCCACACGCTCGGCGGTACGCTCGAACTGCAAAGTGAGAGTGGCGCATGCGTGATCGCGACGATTCCGCGCCGGGAGGCAGAGCAATGATCCGATTAGTCGTCGTGGACGATCATCCGGTCGTGCGGCACGGACTCGTTTCGATGCTGGGATATGAGAAAGATTTGCAAGTTGTCGGCGAAGCGGCGAATGGTCAGGACGCGGTGCGCGTCATTCTCGAACAAAAGCCGGATGTGACCTTGCTCGATTTGCGCTTGCCCGGTTTCAGCGGCATCGAAGTAATGAAGCAAGTGCGCGCCGAGTCGCCGCACACGCGCTTTCTCGTGCTGACGACGTACGACACCGACGAGTACATCATCCCAGCGCTCTCGGCTGGCGCGCAAGGGTACTTGCTCAAAGACACATCGCCGGATGAACTCGTGCGCGCGATTCATTCGATCGCGCAAGGCGGCGCGGCATTGGAGCCGGGCGTCGCTGCGCGATTCTTGGAGAATGTAGCGGGGCAGAAGAATACGGAGGACCTTTCAGAACGCGAGTTGGAGGTTTTGCGATTCCTGGTCTCGGGCGCGAGCAACAAAGCCATCGCCGCGCAACTCAATCTTTCCGAGAACACGATCAAATCACACCTGAGTCACATTTTTGATAAACTGAACGTGCAGAGTCGCGCGGAAGCAGTGGCGGTGGCGTTGCAACGCGGGTTGGTGAATTAGTTTTTCCGTTCAGCACTCAGCCACGATTTCCGCCATTCCTTCGACGATGAACGCGCGCGCCATTCGCGGCGTGTTGAACGCAAAGCCGATTCGTCCGCGTGCATCAGCGATAATGATCCCGCCGGTCCCGCCGACGCGCCGCGCCAGATGTTCGATAGCGGCGCGCGCGATGTCGCGCGGATCGCGATCATCTACCAGCGCGTCCACCGCGTACTTTGCCAGCACGACGCGCGTGATCGCTTCGCCCCAGCCGGTGGAGGACGCGCCGCCGCGCGCGTTGTCGGCGTACACGCCCGCGCCGATCAGCGGAGAATCGCCGACGCGCCCGACGCGCTTGAACTTCATCCCGCCGGTCGAAGTTCCCGCCGCGATGTTGCCCGCGCGATCCACCGCGACGCAACCGACCGTGCCGAAACCTTGGAGTGGAACGTACCGCGCGCCATCTCTCCCCGGCGGATTCGCGCGGCATTGTTCCCAGATCGCGATCTGCTCCGGCGTTCGCAATGCCGCGTTCTCAATCAACGCGATTCCTTTTTCTGCCGCGAATTCCTCCGCACCGCGCGCGATCAAAAACGTATGCTCGCTTTCCAGCACGCGCCGCGCGAGCGCGATCGGATTTTTGACGCGCTGGACACCCGCGACCGCGCCTGCGTCGAGCGTGCGTCCGTCCATCAGACTCGCGTCCAAACTCACCTTTCCGTCGCGATCCAAAAACGATCCGACGCCCGCGTCAAATGCCGGATCGTCTTCCATTGCGATCACCGCCGCTTGTACCGCGTCGAGCGCGTTGCCGCCTTTCGTCAAAACTTCCCAGCCGATTTGCGCGGCGCGCCGCGCGCCGTCGCGGTGTGGTACGACTTGGTGCTCTTCAATCGCGCCTGCGCCGCCGTGTACGATCAATGCAATGCCCATTCTTTGACTCCCTCGAAGACGTACCCGTCCAGGTTGTCATTGCGAGTGAAGCGAAGCAATCCCCAAGCCGCGAATTGGAGATTGCTTCGTCGCAAAGAACGCTCCTCGCAATGACACAGCACATTATAGCGCGATGGCGCGCGGCGCGCAAAAATCTGGGCTCTTGTTTTCGTTTGGTGCGGCGTGGAACCTGTGTTATCATAACCGCGATGTTTACCAACCTCCGCCCAAAAATAATCTGGTCGCTCGCGTTCGCCGCGCTGGTTTATTTCGCGCTGACGCTGTACGCGGACGCGCCCAAACTTGCCGACGCGCTGGCGCGCTGGGATTGGCAGTGGCTGGCGTTTACACTGATCGCCGTCCTCGTCAACTACGGCGTGCGATTTCTGCGCTGGCATTATTACTTGCGCGTGATCGGCCTCCACACTGTGCCGCCGTTCTCGAGTCTGCTGATTTTTCTTGCAGGTTTCTCGCTGACGATGGTGCCGGGCAAACTCGGCGAGTTGCTCAAGTCGGTGCTGCTGAAATCGCATTACGACGTTCCAATCAGTCATTCCGCGTCCATCGTCGCCGCCGAACGTTTGACCGACGTGATCGGAATGACGTTGCTCGCGGCGATTGGCGTCAGCATTTTTCCGCTGGGATTGCCCGCGCTGATCGTCACGCTGAGCGCGTTGACGGGCGCGATCGCGGTGATGCAATCGCGCGCCATCGCGGAACGATTGCTCGGTCTATTGGCGCGCGTACCTGGGATCGGCAGGTTCGCCAACCTCGCGCGAAATCTGTACGAAAGCGCGTACTTGATGCTGCGCTGGCGCCCGCTGTCGATCGCGGTCGCGCTGTCCGTGATCGCGTGGTTCGGCGAATGTGTCGCGCTCTTCTTGATCTTGCGCGGCTTTGGACTGCCGGAGACGCTCGACGTGTTGCTTGCCGCGACCTTTATCTACGCGAGCGCGAGTCTTTTTGGCGCGGCGACGTTTATGCCGGGCGGCTTGGGCACCACAGAGGGCAGTATGACGAGTCTGTTGCAACTCTTGGTCAATGCCAGCGCGCCGATTGCCGCGGCGGCGACCTTGCTCGTGCGCGTCTGCACCTTGTGGTTGGCGATTGGGCTGGGCGCGCTGGCGCTGTTCATTTTCGAGCGCGCGGATAAAACGGCGCCGAAAATTTTTTCTTGAAATCGGACGCGATCGAATTTGACTTTTTTCAATCGCGCGGTATACTAGGGCTATAGTACTCGAGTACTAGATCTGGTTTTGTTACCATCGTTTTTGAACGCTTGACTTGGTCCCGCGGGTGGCGGATGTATTTTTCAGTGTGACATCTTTCACGGCTGAAGGATGGAGTGGATGTCTCATTTGCGCCCGTTCATCGCAATTCACAGTCGAGCTCTCCAGCACCTGATCTTGGACGCGCTCGCGCGTCGGATCGGTGCTTTGTGTTTTTCGCTGCCATTGCGGATCACTTTGACGCGGCTCCTGCTTGCCGAATGGCTGGGTGTCGCGCTGATCGTGTTTGGTACGGCGTGTACTAGTCCACCCACGATCCCAGTGACAGTCAAAGTCGCCATCAACGCGACGCCTGTTCCAACCGTGAACCCGAGCCCCGGACGCTGGGAAATCACGGGCGTGAATCCCAGGGATGTTTCCGGCGATAAAGGTTGGAAATGGGTCTCGATCGAAATTGTCCTGGAAAACAAGTCTTATGTGTATGCTTCGCCGAAAATAAAAACAACCGGCGTCAAGTTGTACACGGACACGACTAATTCCTACGACGCGGATACATACAAGACGACGGGATCGGTTTTCACGAAAGTAGAAGAAATCGCGTTCACGGCGAAGATTCCGCACGGCTATCGAATGAAAGGCGAATACCAGGGTGACGCCGTCGTTTCCTACTGCTTTCGCGCGAGCATTCCTGAACAAAGCAAGCCGATGTTTTTGAAAATGAACGGGTATGCGGGAGAGATCTGGATTTATCCGAATCCTCCTCTTGTGATGCCGCGCGGAGTGGAATTTGTCCCTCTGCGCGCGCCCAAAACAGAGGTTGACGTGGGAGGGCGCGCCAAACTTGTGCTGGGCGAATTTGATCGCAAACCCGGGTGGCCCCCCATTCACGATCGAATCAGCGGAGTGATCACGGCGACCAATATTATTTCTTCGGCGAACACCACTGTCTCGTTACAAATTCTTCCGCTGGGCGACGATGGAATTGTTGGCGCGGCGTTCACCGAAACTCCTGAGTGTAAACCCAAACTTGTGCTGGGACCTGGGCAGGCCGAAGTGAGTCGGATCTGCGCGATCATTCCGCATCGCGCAAAGAATATTCACATCATTCTCTTGGGCGATCTCAACGAAGTGTGCGACACCCAGGCACCCAATCCGCCATAACCGACAGGAAATTATTTGTGATCCTCCTCGCGCTGATTTTCTCTTTGCTTGCCACGCTCGTCCCCACGATTGTGTACGCGCTCACTTTGCGCTGGTTCGATCGGTACGAAAAAGAGCCGCTCCCGTTGGTCGTCGCCGCGTTTTTGTGGGGCGCGATTCCTGCCGTCGTGCTTTCGATCATCGGCGAACTGATCGCGGACGTGCCGCTGGCATTCTTCGGCGCGGGCGCGGCAAAACTGATCGGCTCCAGCGGCGTCGCGCCGTTCGTCGAGGAGTTGGCAAAGGGCGCGTTCGTTCTCCTGATCTATTTGGCGTTTCATCGCGAATTCGACGATCCGATTGACGGCATCGTCTACGGCGCGCTCGTGGGCTATGGTTTTGCGATGACGGAGAATTGGTTCTATTTTATGGGCGCGTGGTTCAGCGGCGGCTGGGCGCAGTGGAGCGTCATCGTCGCGCTGCGGCAATTTCTATTCGGGATGAATCACGCGTTCTTTACGAGTCTGACCGGCTTGGGGTTTGGTTTGGCGCGCGTCGCCGCGCCGATGTGGGTGCGTGTGGTTTTCGCGCTGGCGGGACTTGGCGCGGCGATGCTCTTTCATTCGATCCACAACCTGGGCGTCGCGCTCGCGCAGGTGAACGCGCTGACATTTTTGATCGGGACGCTGAGCGATCTGGGCGGCGTGCTGTTCATCTTCGTGATCGTGCTGATCGGGTTGGCGTTTGAAAAGAAATGGGTGCAGGGTGAATTGCAGGAAGAGGTCAGCGCGGGCTTGATTGACGCGCGCGACTATGTGCTGGCGTGTTCGTACCGCAAGCGTATGAGCGCGCAATGGCGCGCGTGGTCGCGCGGCGAGTGGGGTCGCGCGCGGCGCGATTCCCGGCTCACGCAAACGCTGACGGAACTCGCGTTCAAGAAATATCAGACGCGCGTGCGCGGACAGAATTTCGCGCGCGAGATCGCGCAGTTGCGGCAGGAGGTTGCCGCGTTGCGCGCGGGCTAGAGTCGAAATTGCGAGACCTGCTTGGCAGGTCTCGTCTTTTTATCCGGGCTTGCGCGCCGCCAACATCACGTACCAATGGTTGAGGTAGAGTTGGTCGGCAACCATCGCCAGGTTCATCGCCTTTTTCTGTTCGCTATTCAGACGTTCAAGCCGATGGTGAATCTTGCGAACGTTCTCTGGTGAAACGCCGTCCGTCAACGAAGTCAATGGACGGTGCTTGATGTATGTTTCGATTTGGTCTACCTCCAGACCTTGTGCCTGAAGCATTTGCCGCCATTCGCTCGGACGATATTCGCGTACGTGCGATTCGTCGTGGTAGTAATCGAGTTCGTTCATCACGGCGTCTAGCGCATCGTCTTCCGGCACACTGCGATCGTCAATGACGATCCGCCCGCCCGCGCACAGGACGCGTCGCATTTCGGCGAGCGCGCGCGCCAGATCGGAAAAATGATGCGCCGCGCGGCGGCAGGTGATCAGATCGAACGACGCGTCCCGGAAAGGTAGTTGGTGTACATCGGCGATCCGAAAATCAACATTGGCGATCGCGCGTGCGGCTTGCAAATGCCGGGCTTCCGCCAACATTTCCGGCGTCAGATCGATCCCGATCACCGATCGAACGTGCGGCGCAAAAGCGAACGCGGTATGCCCGGTGCCGGTCGCAATGTCCAGCGCTTCGCAACTAGCATCGGGCGCGCACAACGCGATGAGTTGCGCGAGCGCTTGCGGATCGGTGTGCGACGCGCTGGTGGTATATTTCGACGCGCGCGCGCCAAAGATTTTTCGAGCAGCGGTTTCTGTGTTGTGCATTCTTCCCTTTTCTATTGGAACTCGAATTGGCGAATGCCTTGAAGGTTGGACAATCGCGCGATCACTTGATCGATATTTTGCTGGCGTGGCACCTTGGCGATCGCGCGAATGTGCAATTCGTTGGACTGGGTATCTTTGGAAAAACCGAGCGACTTGGCTTCGAATCCGAGATCGTTGAAAACCTGGCGCAATTCTTCAACCAAACCCTGCCGGTCTTGAATTCGAATGTTGATCGTACGCGTGACCGAATTGGCGAGGAATCGTTTTTCCAGCTGGTCCAACACACTGAGCGCGCCGAGCAACAACGCGGTGGCAATCCCAGCCGAAAAGAAATGCCCTGCCCCGACGACAAGCCCAACGATCGCAACGGTCCACAAGGAGGTTGCCGTGGTGAGACCTTTGATCGTCGCGCCGTAACGGAAGATGGCGCCAGCGCCCAAAAAGCCGATGCCGGAAATGACCTGCGCGGCGAGCCGGGCAGGGTCGCCATTTGGCACCAGCGGCTGGAACTGCATCGCCAGATCAATCGAAAGGCACATTGCCAGCGCGGAACCAATCGCCAGAATCATGTGCGTGCGCAAGCCAGCAGGTTGTTGGTGCATTTCGCGTTCGATGCCGACCAAGCCGCCGAGGATGGCCGCCGCGAGCAAACGGATCACGATTTGTTGTTCCGAGATCATGGGCTACTCTTCTTTCCCTGCAGTGAAATTTGCCAGGATGGGCTTGGGGGACGCCCCCTTGCTAGCGTTTAGACACGTTAGGAAAAAATCAATAAAGGTATGGGTCGCTCTGGAAAAATGTTTTCCCTTGCGCCAAACGAAACTCAAATTGCGTTGCAGGGCAAGCCCGGACAGGGGTAACGCTTTCAGGCGATTCGCTTCCACCTCTTTCAGGATCGCGCAACGCGAAACAATCGAGATTCCCAGACCTGCCTCCACCGCTTTTTTCACTCCCTCGATATTTCCCAGTTCCATCATTACATTCAATTTAACCCCCTGCGCTTCCAGCAACCGAAAACCACTTTCTTGCGTCGCAGAACCGCGTTCGGTGATCACAAACGGTTGTTTTGCCAGTTCGGCGGGCGCAATCGTTTGGCGTTTCGCCCACGCGTGCTGCTTGGGCGTGATGATGACAAATTCATCTTGGGCAAAGCGCTTGACGCTGAGCCGCTCGTCGGTCAGCGGCGCGCCTTCGCCGACGATCCCTAGATCGACGCGATTGGCTAGAACTTGATCGATGATGTGGCGCGCGTAATTGATCTCCAGCATCAAATCAATTGGCGGATATTTTTTCTTAAAGCGTCCGAGAATTTCGGGCAAGAGATAAATGCCCACGACGTTGCTCGCGCCGATGCGAATCTGCCCGCGCCCCAAGCCCGCCAAATCCTCGAATGCCTGTTGCATCGTTTGGATGTGCCCCAGGATTCCTTCCGCGCTCGTCAGCATAATCTGACCGGCTTCGGTCAGCACCACCGTCTTGCCAATCCGATCGAAGAGTTTGACGCGAAATTCCTTTTCCAGCGCGACGATCTGCGCGCTGACGGCGGGCTGAGTCAGATGCAAGCGCTCCGCCGCGCGCGTAAAACTTTTCAATTGCGCCGCCGCGCGGAACGTGCGAAGTTGATCGAGCGTCATTTTCGCCTCTCAAAATCCATAAGGTTTTAATTATGATAATCACACAAAAGATTGATTATCATTATGGACTTTATGCTTTATAATACAAGTCAACCGAAGAGTCAAGTTGGCTCTCCGCATACAACAAGCACGACGCTGTGTTTGTAATCAACCAAGATGGTGATGACAGCCCTCTCATTGACCGATGCAGAACGCATCGGGCGCTGGAGGTTTTTTTTGTCAAGCCAAAAAATCCAAATTGAGGAGGTCGAATGGGAAAGGAAATCGAACGAAAATTTCTGGTCAAGGGCGACGCGTGGCGCGCGCTCGGCAAAGCGACGCAGTACCGGCAAGGGTACTTGAACAGCGTCAAGGAACGCACGGTCCGGATCCGCACGGTCGGCGACAAAGCGTTTCTCACGATCAAAGGGCTCACCGTCGGCGCGACGCGCGCAGAGTACGAGTACGAAATTCCGATGACGGATTGCAACGCGATGCTCGACACGTTGGCGGAGAAACCGATCATTGACAAAAAGCGCTACAAGATTCCGTTCGAAGGACTGACGTGGGAAGTTGACGAGTTCTTCGGCGAGAATCAGGGTTTGATCGTCGCGGAAGTCGAACTGCAAAGCGAAGATCAGCAATTCAAAAAACCCGAATGGATCGGCGCAGAAGTGACCGGCGATCCGCGTTACTTTAACGCCAACCTGATCAGCAATCCGTACACCAAGTGGGCAAAGGGAGGGTAAAATGACGGATGTACTTGCCAAGAACGTCGCCACGTCAGCCGAAGAAGCGGCGAAGATCGTGCCGCGCGCGGAATTTCGCGTCTTCGGGCAAGGCGTGATCGAGATCGTCAAGTCCAAGATGTGGAACGGCAAAACCGTTTTGTTCCAGGCGCGCAAGATGCCGGCGGAAACGTACTTTCTCTCGCACAAAACGAACGAGGCGAACGTCAAAGTGCGCGATGGTCTGCTCGACATCAAGACCAAGGTCGGCGAAACGCCGGAAGGGTACGAAATCTTCCAGCCGCGCGGCAAATTCCAGTTTCCCGTGAAGAAAGACGAACTTGCGACGATTCTGTCGCATCTCAAAGTGGAAATGCCGCTGAACAAAGACACGTACGCGTTCGACGAATTCGTCGCGATGGCGCGCCAGCATCCCGATCTCGCGCCGGTCGTCGTCGAAAAAATGCGGTACGGTTTCACCATCGAAGGAATCATTTGCGAGTACGCGCAAGTGTATTTCAATGGCGCGATGGTCGAATCGGCGTGTTGCGAGAGCGAGAATTACGCCGGAATGCGCCAAGTGATCGACGGGTTGGGGATCGCCGCGATGCCCAACACCAATTACCTCAAAGCGGCAAAACGCGTGGTCGGGATGGAATAAGCCCGAAAAAATCGCGCGAAAAATTTTGATTCAAGGAGAAATTTATGTCCGCAGTACCTGCTGTCAAGCCAGCGTTTGATCCGCTGGATTTGAAAAACTATGCGCTCGAAAAACTGCCTGAACTGCCTGCGGGTGTTTGGGCGAAGCGACTCAAACTGATCGGTATTCCCCTCGCCGTGCTGGCGTTTCTCTTTTTTCACTTGCATTGGTGCGGACCGATCGGTATATTCGACGCGCAGACCAAGATCAAACCGGCAACGTTACTCTACTCGGCGACCGGTTTGTTTCTCGCCTCGTTGATCCTCTGGATCACGGAGGCGTTGCCGAACTACCTCACTTCGCTGATCGTCATCGTCGTGACCGTTTTGGTCGGCTTGATGACCTATCAGAACGCGTTCGCGCAACTCGGTCAGCCGGTGATGATCCTGAACATCGCCAGTTTCATTATGGCGAGCGCGCTCGTCGTGACCGGATTGGCAAAACGCCTGACGCTCACGCTCGTTCTGAAGAGCGGTCTTTCGCTCGACAAGCTGTTCATCGTGTTCATCATCCTCAACCTCATCTTTGGCGCGTTCATCAGCGCGACCTCCGCCAAGACCGCGCTGATGCTCCCCGTCTTCATGGTCATTGCGGCTACCTTCGGCGCGACCGGCGGCGACAAGCGCAACGGCGTGGGCAGAAATATGGTTCTGCAGAATCTGTTGTACAACAATGTAGGCGCGAGCGCGTTCTTGACTGGCTCGGCGGCGAACCTGCTCGCCGCGCAACAAATGGAAAGAGCCGGCGCACCCGTGGCGTACGCGACCTGGTTGATGGCGTTGCTCCCGCTCGCGATCATTCAATGCGTCATCGGCTGGTGGACCGGCACGCGCTGGCTCCTGCCGATCAAGGAAGAAGACAAGACCCCGAAACTCGAGGGTGGCGTCCAACGACTGAAAGACGAACTCAAATCGCTGGGTCCCATTTCCACAGCCGAGATCCGCGCGGGCATCATTTTCTTGATCGTGCTCGGACTATGGGCAACCGATAGCATTCACGGCATTCGCGCCGAAGTAGTGGCGTTGGCAGGCGCGTGCGTGGTGTTGATGCCGGCGGCTATGGGTTTGCCACGCCTGGGGGTTATGAAATGGAACGATGCGGATATCCCCTGGCATATGTTGATATTCTCGTGGGGCGCGTATGTGCTCGGCGCGTTCGTGGACAGCACGAACATCGTCGGCTTGACGCTGGACAGTCTGTTCAAGACGTGGGGCATCACGGCTGCCACACCCAAAGTACTCGTCTTCTCCGTGATGGCATTGATTTTCGGCTTGACCACCTTGGTTAGCGAAAGCAAGACTGCCCGCACGATCATCATGTTCCCCATTCTCATCGCGACGGCGAAATCGTTTGGCTGGGACATTATCGGTTTCTGCTTGCCGATGGCGTTTATGATCAACCAGGTGTACGTGTTGTACTACAACTCCAAGCCCGCCAACATCAGTTACCTTACCAATCAGTACTCGATGTGGGAATCGTTCAAATTCGGCATCTTCCAACTGTTGCTCATCACAGTCATTCTCGTCTTCTGGGCACAGTACGTGATGCCGTTAATGGGATTCAAGAGCGCGCTCTGGTAAACCCAATCAAGAAACCCGTTTCCTGAAAAGAAAACGGGTTTCTCCCAAAAGGAGATTTCGAAATGTTCAAATGGAAATTGTTTCTCGTGCTCGCGCTGCTCGTCGTGATCGTGACCGCGTGCGCGCCCGCGCCAACGGCGACGCCGGTGCCGCCGACCGCCGCGCCCAAACCGACCGCAATTCCGCCAACGGCTGTACCGCCGACTGCGGTGCCGCCGACGGCAGCGCCAAAACCGACTGAAGCGCCCAAGCCGACGACGGCGCCGGTCGCATCCAAACTTGCCGAAAAATTCGCGCAGCCGGATCAAACGGTCGAGTATCACTTTATGATTCAGGTCGCCGATCTCAAGGAAGCCGATCTGGGCAAGGTGTACCAAACCAGCGTCGTCGACGCGCTCAAGAATGTTGCCGAAGTGGGCGCGCTGGGCAAACCCAAGCCCGGCATCTACGTGGATTCGAAAGAGTATGGATTGGAGAAAAGCAATTTGATCGTGCGCGTTCGGGAAGGGCAAATCACCTTCAAAGCCCGCGCTTCTTCGCTGGACGTGTTGCTTGACCTGGAAAGCTGCTCGTCGAAAAAATACGAGATGGATTATTTCGGCACGCCCGATTATTCCATTTCATCCGACCTCAAGTTCAACGCGGATGAATTCGACGTCAAACCACCCGCACTGACCGTTGCGAAACTGTGGGAGTTTATCGAAAAGAAATGTCCGGCGGTCTGGAAGCAAATCCAAGCGCCTGTCAAGAGCGCGGGCAACATTGAAATCCCCGGCATCGCGAATATGTACAGCGCGGACGCCAAACTCAAACATCCCTTGGCTGGCAAGGTCCCCGCCGCTGGCGTGGCAGTGTGGTTCTTCCCGCCGACCGACAAGTTCTTGGTGGAGCTCGCGTTTACCGGCTCGGTCAAAGAGCGCGCGGACGTGGACAAAATGTACGCCGAATTGCAGGCAACGCTGAAAGGCGCGGGATTATTGAAAGCGGATCAATCGTCCAAAACGCAGCAATACTTTACCGCGTATTTTGGCGCAAAGAAATAGGCGCGTTTGAAATTTCCGCCGCGCTGAGCGCGCTCGGCGAAAAATACAACGGCATTGTGATCTTGGAGGGCTATGTGCCGGGGCAGGGAGAAAAAATCGTTCCGGCGAACGCGGAATATTTGCGCGCGCGCGGGTGGATCAAGTGAGGAAAGACCTGGAAGGTTTTCCAAAAACCTTCCAGGTCTTTGCATTTCACGCGCCGCGTTTCTGCGCGACAAACAAAACCGCGAGGTAGAGTTTTTCGATGAAACCACCGTACCGCGCGATCACTTGCGCGACGCCATCAAACAGATACTGCCTGACCTGGGGCGTCAGTAGCAAATGATCAGAGTACGTGTTGAGCAAACCGAGATACTGGGTTGTGTCATACCGCGCCGACCAGGGAGTCGCCTTGCCGGTGCCACTGCCGATTTCCAGAATTTTGCCGTTCGGCGTGATGCCTGTTTCTGCAATGATCGTTTCGATCAACGCGTCAGAAAGTGTTTTGAAAATTAGAGAGCGCACTCGTAGTTGCGACTTCAGTCGCCCGTGCCACGCCCCAAAACGACTAAAGTCGTTACTACGGGCAATTTTAAAACACTCTCTCAGGATAATCGGGGCGATAGGCGTCGTAATCCGCGGCGACGGTGTCGAATGTGCGGCTTTCTTTTGCCCAATCGGTCATCAAGAAATGTACCCCAAGTCTGCCAACCGCTCGATCACTTCTTGCTCTTCCTCTTCCGAATAGCCATCGCGCGCTGCCGCGTTGCCTTCCGACGTTCCGCCGTACTCGACTGCGCGTGTGTCCGCGAGCGCGTCCGTCAGCACGCGTCCATCTAGGTCGCTTGGCACCGGCAAGCCGAGCAAGTGCAAAATCGTCGGCGCGAGATCGATTATTTCTGCCCCGCGAAATTCGCCCGCATTTTTGATGCCCGCGCCGCTCGCGACGAAAATGCCGTTCATTCGATGCGACGATGACACGCCAAACGATTTTTCGATCACCTTGTTCGATCCAAATTCAAAATCCCCGAACGCGATCGTTTCGAGGTTGCGCGGCAAAAATAAAATGTCGGGCGCGGCGGCGAGGTGCGCGCCGTGATAGATGTCTTCCTTCTTCCAAATGTGTTCGACGAGCGGCGCGCCGTCCTTCGACTCCCGCTTCGACTCGCTCTGCTCGCTCAGCGTCCGCTCAGGAGGCAGTTTCAGCGCGCGCAAATCCGCGATGACTTGATCGCGCACGCGTTCGTACTCTTCGCCCAGCGCGACAATCCCGTGCGGCTCGCGTCCGCGCAAGTTGATATGCACCTCGCCGATGTAGCCAATCGAGTACGCGCGCGTGCGCGACCAATCCACGTCGCTGAACGAAAGAAAGAACCGTTTGAGCAAGCCGCGCCCGCCGCGTCGCTTGTCGAGCGTCCGGCGCAGTTTGCCGAGACCCAGCGCAAGCAAGATGTTGTACGCAAAACGCGGCGTCAATCCAAGTCGAAACGCGGCGCGCTTGCATTGCGACGCAAGGTTCGGTTTGAATTTGAGATAACCGCGCTGCGCCAGAAAATTGTTGACGTAGAGAAAGTTGCGGACGGGACCGTGACCGTGATCGGACATCAGGAGAATAGAGATTGGAGACTTGTCCTGAGCTGAGTCGAAGGATTGGAGATTAGAGATTAGTCGTCCAAGTAGTCGGTCAATGTGTTCGTAGATTTCCAGAATCCCGTCACGGAATTTTTCGGCTTCCGCCGGATCGTGATCGTGATGCGCCGGATCGTACGCCGACCACAAGCCGTGCGATACGGTGTCGGTTTCCGGGAAGACGAGCATAAAAAAATCGGCGGGATATTTTTGCAAGAGATATTCGGCGGCGCGAACGCGCTGTTCCGCCGAATACTTGAGCGCGCTCAGAAATATTTCGCCGCGACCCTTGCTGTATACCTCATCGGAGTAAACAATATAATCTCCGATCTCTCGTCTCAACTCTTCAGCGAGTTCCTTCGGGTACGTATAGTTTTCCGCATTGCGCGGCGTCAACATTCCGGTGACGAGCACGCCGTTGACGGGCGCGGGGGGCCACGTGACCGGCACATTCATCACGATCACGCGCTTGCCCGCGTCGCCGATCAAATCCCACACGGCTTTGCCATCACGATCGCGCGCGGAGACCGGCGCGAGATCGTACGAATTTTTGCGGCGGCGCATAAAATCGAAGAGACCGTGCGCGGCAGGATTTTTGCCGGTCATAAACGACGACCACGCCGACGCGGTGACCGGCGGCACGGTCGAGCGCAGTTCGCTCCACGCGCCTGCGTCCATCAATTTCTTGAACGTGGGCAATTTGCCTTGCGCGATGAACGGCTTGATCAGATCGAACGTCGCGCCGTCGAGACCGATCACGAAAACTTTGGACATTTCATTCTCCACCGAGCTACGATCAAAATGTATTGTACGCAAATTCGAATGCGCGCCAAATGTTACAGCCCGCGCGTTTGCGCCGACGTTTCCACCAGCGCGTACATTCCGCCCGATACGACCGAATGCCCGCCGAGCAAGATCGGTTGCGGCGTTTCGCGCGCGGCAAACGTCAACGCGCGAATGAACGGATCGGCGATCTCTTCCGCGCGCAGCAAATCGGCATTGAAGCGATCCGACGCGGGTGGGTCAAGTTTGCGATGCGCGAACAAAACGCGCGTGTCCAGGATCGCGGCGTCGCCCAGCCGCGCGAGCGCGGCGAAAAATTCGCGCGCGCCGACCGCGTCCAGAAAATCGCCCAGCAGGGAACGCACCTCGCCGCGCGCGATCCGTCCACTCGCGCGCATTCCGCGCTCCTCGCTGAAAATGCGCCACTGACAGCGCGTCGCGCGCTCGAGCGTTTGCGCGATCGACGCGGAGACGCGCCCGGCGATCAGCGCGGTGGCGGCGCGGTTACCCAAGACGCGTTTCACTTTTTCGATGCGCGTCCGATCGAGCGGCGCGGCGTCCAGAAACGCGCGCAGATGGTTGCCGACCGCCGGGTGCTGTGCGGTCGTCAGCAAATCCGTGGGCGTATCAATGTCGAGTTGCGTCGCCGCGTTTTTGGCAAGCGGGAGTACGCGCAAATGCGCGCGTTCGCCCAGACGAAACGCGAGATCGTTGTCCACGGCAGGCGGTTCGATCCGTTCCAGCGCGTCGCCGGGCGACCATGCGGCAAAATCGCACGAGTAGAAATTGTTGGCGACTAGGGTATTCGGCTCAGCCAGGACTGTATGAATCATCGCGCGCCAATCGTCGGCGCGCATCAGGATGCCGCTGCCACCGCCGATGTAGAGCGGCAGCGCGGCGCGATATTTGCGGACGAGATGGGCGAGGCAATTGCCCCAGTGAAATTCTTCGTCAAGCGGATCGTTTTCGATCTGCGCGCCGAGCGCGCGCGCGGTCGCCGCGAACGATTCACTGCGCGTCGCGACGACGATCGCGCCAATCTCCGGAATCGTCCGAATTTTTTCCAGCGTATCGCGCGCGGCGGCGCATTGCGCGTCCGCGACGAGTTGCTCGACGTGGCATTCAGCCGTACCTTTGACGAATAAAAAAAGCGTGGCGGTTTGGGTCACGGGAAACTCCGGTGCAAGTGAGAATGAAAAGGGGCTAGGGGACGCGCCCCTAACCCCAGGACATTCTATCGTGTGACGGCGGATTACGTTTCGGGTTCGATCAAGCCATAGTTGCCGTCGGTGCGTCGGTACAACACGTTGATGTTGCCATGCTCTCGGTTGGCGAAGACGAAAAAGTTGTGTCCCAACAACTCCATTTGCTCGATGGCTTCTTCTTCCGTCATCGGCGGGGTGTGGAACCGTTTGACGCGGACAATGCGCGGCAGATCGGCTGGCGGCGCGGTTTCGATTTCGGGGAGCGGCGTTTTTTCGCCTTGCGTGCGTCCGCGCGCGCGGCGTCCTTTGTACCGGTCGATCTGCTTGTACAGTTTCTCCGCGACCGTGTCTACGGCAACGGTGAAATCAGCGGCGCGCTCTTCGCCGCGCATAATCGTGCCGTTGGTGCGGAGCGTAACTTGCACGACCTGGCTTTGGTTCGCGTTGCGCGTATTCTCGAGCGCGAGTTCGACGCGCGCCTCCTTCAGCCCGGGCAGATAGCGATCCAGTTTGCCGATTTTCTTTTCGACGTACTCTTTGAGCCAATCGGACACTTCCAGGTTTTTGCCGTTGATGATCAGTTGCATGGCTTCCTCCGTCGCTTGAATTTGGGTTCTACAAACTCATGGTCTCGTTGGAGAATGTTAGTGGTCTCACCTCCTCTCGGTTTCAAGTTGCCTGGTTTCAAGTTGAAACCTGAAACCTGTAACCTGAAACTCGGGATGTAATTGCATTAGCGCGCGCGGGCGACGGCTAAACCCCACACGGATTGCGCGCCGTGCGCGTACAGCGCGGCGCCGCACGCGTCCATCGTCGCGCCGGTCGTGCACACATCGTCCAGCAGCAGAATCCGCGCCCCGCGCACCTGCGGCGACGCGACGAATGCATCGCGCACGTTTTCGCGCCGTCCCACCGCGTCGAGTTCGGTTTGCGAGCGCGTGGCGCGTGTGCGCGTCAACGCGTCAGGGTGCACCGGCAAATGGTGCCGCGCGCTCAGGGCATTGGCAAGGAGCGCGGACTGATTGTAGCCGCGCGTGTTTTCGCGTTCGGTGTGCAGGGGCACGGCGATAATTGTATCCACGGGGAGCGGAAAGGTCAAGAGGTAGGTGTGGAGCATCGTTCCAAAGTGATCAGCCAGTTCGAGGCGGTGGGAGTACTTGAACGCGTGAATCGCGTCGCGCAGCGCCCCATCGAAAAACGCGACCGCGCGCGTTCCATCAATCCCGATGGGTAATTTCGCGCAGTACGGGCAGTGCGGCGACGCCAGCGGTCTGCCGCAACGTTGACACAACGGCGGCAGGATGTTTTCAAAGCGGGCGGCACAGGTCGCGCACAGCCAGGGTCCCGTGCGTCGGCAGACGGCGCAGCGCGGGGGAAATATGAAATCGAGTAGCGCGTTTCGCAGAGCCGCGCCATTGCGGGCGAGTCGCGCGAGCATAGTCCTCCGAAAAAGTTACGTGATTTCCAATTCGATCAGATCGCCGATCGCCGTGTTTGTTTGCGCGATAACTCCGGCGGGGAGTTCCAACACATCCACGGCGCGTGAAACGAACGGGCTGGCGCGCCACGGCGGCATCGCCGGGATCAGATGGACGACGCGTCCGGCGCGATCCAGGAACAACACGTCTATCGCAAACGACATTCCAATCGTGTGAATCGCGTTTTCGCCGCGCAACAACAATCCTTCGCCGGGTTGGAGCGGCGCGTGTCCCAGCAAGCCGCGCAAGCGCGTCCACCAACTTGCGGCGACGGCGCCGTGGGTGACCAGGGGCGCGTGGCGCGTGCGATTGTGCGCGCGTAATTTATTTGATGCCAAAGCCGCCGCCCGTCGTGAATTGCAACACCGCCGGACCCAGCAACACGATCAGGATCGAGGGAAAGACCAGGAAGACGAGCGGGATCACCATTTTGACCGGCGCTTGGTTGGCCAGTTCTTCGGCGCGTTGCCGGCGTTTGACGCGCATTTGCTCGGATTGGATGCGGAGCACTTTGGAGAGACTGACGCCCAGTTGATCGGCTTGGATGACGGCGGCGATAAAGTTCGTCATATCCGGCACGTCGCACCGATTCGCCATATCGCGCAGCGCCTCGCGGCGAATTTTGCCGAGCCGCACTTCGGCGGCGGCGCGTCCGAAGGCGCGGCTCAGTTCATTGTCCGCCTTCTCGACGACTTTCGCCATTGCCGCGTCGAACCCGAGTCCGGCTTCCACGCTGATCGTCAGCAAGTCGAGCGCGTCGGGCAGGGCGCGTTGAATATCGTGCTGGCGCGTGCGAATTTTCGAAGTCAGCCAAAATGCCGGCAGGTAAAACCCCAGCACGAGCCCAAAGCCCCAAAAGAGAAAATTTTGCGGCGGCGGGGTCCGCAAGATCATCGTCAGGATCAACACGATGACGACGGTGACAAGCGCGGAGATCCCGCGCACGCCCAGGAAATCTGCCGCGCCCCAATGGTTGGGATTGCCTGCCAGTTCGAGTTGGCGTTTGAGGTTTTCGATATTGCGTTGCGGCGTAAAACGGTTGACCACATTGGCGGCGCCGCGAATCAGCGGCAGCGCGACGCGTTCGCTGAAGGGCATACGCATTTCCATTTCGGCGAGCGTGCGCGGGCGCGAGCCGTATGTTTGCAGGCGTTCTTGTTCGCGGCTGGGTTGCGAAGGAATGCTCAAGCCGATGAAAATCAGAATGACGCTCAAGCCGAGCAACAGGGAGGCGATCAGTTCCATAGTCTGCTCCGTTCTCTACACCTCGATATTGGTGATCCGCCGGATGATGAGATAGCCCGCGACGATCATTACGCCGCCGGTGATCAGCATGATAATCCCGCAGACTTCTTCGAACATCCGCCCGATATAAGTCGGGTTGATCATAAACATCACGACGCCGAGGATGAAGGGCAACAGCGAAATGACATAGCCGGAAAAGCGTTGCTGCGCGGTCATCGCGCGAATCTGTCCTTTGATGCGCACGCGTTCGCGGATCGTGTGGGAGATCGTATCGAGAATCTCGGCGAGGTTGCCGCCGACTTCGTGCTGAATGTTGATCGCGGTGATCACCAGATCGAGATCGTCGCTGCGAATGCGCTGGAGCATATGCGCCAGCGCTTCTTCAATCGTCAAGCCCAAGCCAATCTCGCGGACGACGCGCGCGAATTCGACCGACATAGGCGCGGGCAATTCGCGCGAGACGGTTTCCATTGATTGCAACAAACTATACCCGGAGCGCAGGGAGTTGGCGAGCAGGATCAACGTATCGCCCAGTTGGTTGTTGAAGGCATTCAGGCGGCGTCCTTGCAAGTGGCGGACCCAGAGGCGCGGCGCGTAAAAACCCAGAATGCCGCCCAGCATGCTAAACAGGAGATTGCCGCGTCCCAGAATGAATACGAGCGCAAAACCGGCGACGATGGCGACGAGGTTGAGTCCGATGAATTCGGCGGGAGTGAATTTCAGATCGGCGCGCGCCAGTTCCGCCGCGATTTTTTGCGCGGTGTTGCCGCCCAGCGCGCGATCCAAGCCGCGTAACCCGGTGCGGCGCTCCGTTTGCATTTCTTCGGTCTGGGCGGCGACGCGCGTGGCATAGCGATCCAGGCGCGATTCGATGTCGCCGGTCTGCGCGCTGAGAACGCGTTCCAAGCCGAAGAAGAACAGAAAGACAGCCAGGAACGCAATCCCGCTGAGAATAAGGGGTGAATCCATAAATGGCTCCTACGCAAACAACCGCGCGTCCACGCCGAAGATTTGCGGCGGCAGGAAAATATTGGCGGCTTCGATCTTTTCCATAAACTTGGGGCGAATGCCGGTCGGTTTGAGTTTGCCCAGGATTTGCCCGTCCTTCACTCCGGCGTGTTCGAACTTGAAAATTTCCTGCGTGACGATCACATCGCCTTCCATCCCTTGCACTTCGGTCACTTCGGTGACCTTGCGCGTGCCATCGCGCATCCGCGCGATCTGGATGATCAGATCAATCGCGCCGGCGATTTGTTCGCGGATCGCGCGCAAGGGCAAGTCCACGCCCGCCATCAGCACCATCGTCTCAAGACGGTGAATGCCATCGCGCGGAGTGTTGGCGTGCACGGTCGTCATCGAGCCTTCGTGCCCGGTGTTCATCGCTTGCAACATATCCAGCGCTTCGCCCGCGCGGCACTCGCCGACGATGATGCGGTCGGGGCGCATCCGCAGCGCGTTGACGACGAGGTCGCGCATCGTCACTTCGCCGCGCCCTTCGATGTTGGGCGGGCGCGATTCCAAGCCGATGACGTGCTCCTGGCGCAGCTGCAATTCCGCCGCGTTTTCGATCGTGAGGATGCGCTCGCCGTTCGGAATGAAACTGGAGAGAATGTTCAACGTGGTCGTCTTGCCGGAGCCGGTGCCGCCGGAAATGACGATGTTCAATTTCGCTTCCACACACGCCTTGCAAAATTCGATGAACTCGGTCGAAAAAGTGCCGCGCTTGACCAGGTCGTCAATCGTAAAGGGTTTCTTGGCGAATTTACGAATCGTGATCGTGGGACCGGCTAGGGCGAGCGGCGGGATGATGATGTTCACGCGCGAGCCATCGAGCAGGCGCGCGTCCACGTAGGGCTGACCTTCGTCCACGCGGCGACCCAGGGGCGAGACGATCCGGTCAATGATGCGCGAGACGTGCGCTTCGGTTTCGAACGTCGCCGGAACTTTTTCGATCTTGCCGTGCCGTTCGATGTAGATGTTGCGCGGACCGTTGACCATAATTTCGTCAATCGTCGGATCGTCCAACAGTTTTTCGAGCGGACCCAAGCCCAGCACTTCGGCGACGACTTCTTCGAACAGGCGCATCCGTTCCGCGCGCGCCAGCACCACTTCTTCCTGCGCGAGAAACACATCGAACATTTCTTGAATTTTCCCGCGCACCTGATCTTGCTTGGAGAGATCGAGTTTGGGGTCCAGATCAGCGACGATTTTTTGCTGGAGGCGCACTTTGAGATCGGCGTATGTATCGTGCGGCGGCGCGGGCGGTTGGCGGCGGCGCAACTCGTCCGGCGTTGCCGTGGGCGCAGTCGGCGTGGTTGGAATATTGGGTTGAGGCGGAGTGGTTTTTTCGATGCGTTTGAGAAGGGACATACGCGCTCGCTTTCAAGTCACGCGTCGGACCAAGGGTCCTACGCCGGATCATTTCTTTTTCGCCGCGGCTTTGTCTGGCGCGGCGGATTCCTTGTCGGGTTGCGCGCGGCGCAAGACGAGCCGCGCAAGATCGTAAATCTTTTGCGACAAGGGAAGATTTTTTTGCAACATCACAAAGGGTGTGCCGCGATTGATGGCGATGGTGGTGGAGCGTTCGTCTTTGGGCAGGGCAAGACTGACGGGATGTTTGACGCTCGCTTCGATGTCGCGGGCGCTGATGCCGCTGCGCCCGTCTTCTTTGTTCAAGACGAACAGCGTCTTGTCGGGCGGATACCCCAATTGCTCGGTCAATTCGAAAAAGAGTTTCGAGTTCTTGATGGACGGAATATCGGTGGTGGCGATCAGCAAAATCAGATCGGCGTGATCGAGAAAGAACACGGTGGATTCTTGGAACGATTTCCACAAGTCAATGATCACAAAATCGTACGACTTGTCGAGCAGTTCCATAATGCGTTTGAGATGTTCGAGTTTGACCAGTTCGGCAAGCTCAGGGCGCGAGGGCGCGAGCAGGACTTTGAGCGCGCTACTGTGCGCCGCCAGCGTGCCGTCTAACACTTCTTCGTCAATGTCGGTTTTGCCGCTGGCGAGATCGGCAATCGTGCGATTGCTGGGCAGGTTGAGCAGGACGCCGACATCGCCGAATTCCAGGTTCGCGTCCACGAGCGCGATGCGCGCTTTGGTTTCTTCGCGCAAGGCGACGGCCAGGTTGACCGCGATGGTGGTGGCGCCACTGCCGCCCTTGCTGCCCAGGATCGCGATCACTTTGCCGCCGCGCGGCGGCGGAGTCGGCGCGGCAGTCGTTGGCGCGGTGGGGGGCGGCGGCGCGGCGGCGCGGCGCGTGGCGGCGAATTGATAGACGCGATGGATGCTGGTGACGAGTTCTTCGCCCGAAAACGGCTTGATCAAAAACTCGCGCGCGCCCGCCAGCATCGAACGGCGCAAGTAATCCGATTCGCCCTGCACGGACATCATCACGACTTGCACGTTCGGCGCTTGCGCGGAGAGGGCTTCGCTCGCGGCGATGCCATCCATCTCCGGCATATTGATGTCCATCAAGACGACATCGGGCTGTAACTTGACAGCAAGCTCGACGCCTTCGCGTCCATTCGACGCGGTCCCGACGACTTCGATATCCTTTTCAAAGTAGAGCAGTTTTCTGACGTTTTCGCGCGTCTCGACGATATCGTCTACGATCAGGATGCGGATTTTCCCGGCGGGGCTGGATGGGTTGGTGGCAGACATCTACACCTTTGTCAAGTAATCCACTGCGCGCGCAACTCAGCGTCCCTGCGAAGTCAAGGGCGGGGTGAGATTGAACTTGAATCGCTTGTTGAGGTACTGCAAAGTGACCGGTTCCAGATCTACGGTTTTATGATCGCCGGCGCGCCGCAAGACGAGATCGATCTGTCCCTGTTCGCGCGCGCTTTTCAAAGCCAGCGCGTCTTGGCGATCCACCGCAAAGGTGAGGATACCGGCTTGCGCCGCGGCTTGGCTTCCTTCGCCTCCACTGGACCACGCGCCGACCTGAAGGATCAACACATCTTGCAACATCATTTGAGTGACCGGCAGACCCTCTAACCCGGTGCAGGGTTTGGCAGGCGGACAAGTCGGCAAGGACGCCGAGTCCAGGGTCAGCAAGAGATCGACATAGTCGCCGGGTTGCAACGCGTTGCCCACGCCCGTGATTTCGCTGATGCCGAATGCGATCGCGACTTTGCCTTCGGGGATGACAAAGGCGGCATTGGAACGCGTGCCGATTTCTCCGGCTTTTTTCTTGTCAATGATCATCGGGGGCAGGATGATCTGCCCGGGGAAAATAGGTTGAATCGCCAGCATTCCAACCACCTTGCTGGTTTCACTAAAGATTTCACCGGGAGGCAGCGCGGTTTCGGGCCACTCTTTGATGCCTACGGCATCCGGTCCAATGATCGAACGATCCGTGATGGGTTGAAGCGCCACCACCACTTGCTTGGTTGGAATTTGGCGCCCTTGCTCGACGGCGCTGCTGAGAACGAGAAACGTGCCAACCGCCGTGATGGCGCCGAGCAACAAGCCAAGTACTACTAGAATTCTTCCGCCACGTCGCATAAGTCTCCTTTCTCTGGTTGCTGGCAGGTATCAAACGCGAATCCCAAAGCCATTCTACTCCGAATTTGCGAAATTGACAAGAGAGCAAAAAATCAGGCAAAAAATCTTACTTGACAGTCAACCGATTTTGGCGTACACTGAGACCGGCAAACGGAACAATGCGATCAGTCGAAAACCATTAGGTTTGAAATAGTTTTGCGTCAAAGGAGCCGAGTCATGCAAGCATCGCGTATTTCAAAATTCATCTATGGGCTTGGGTTGTTGGCTTTGGTAGTTGCAGGTGTGGCGTTTGTTAATGCACCAATGCAGACGAATATCGCGCCGCTGGCAAATCAACCAGTACTTCAAGGGCGCACTCCGCCGCCAACGGCGACGGACTCTGGGACGCCCAACTTGACGGCGACACTCCAGTTTACCCAGACACAAACGGCAGTCGCGCAAACGGCTACGGCTCTGGCGCGCACTCAAACCTCGGTCGCGCAAACCGCCACTTCAGCCGCGCAAACGACGACGGCAGGACAAACGGCTACGGCTTTGGCGCGCACTCAAACTGCCGCCGCACAAAACGCAACTGCGACCGCGCTTGCCGCTACACAGACCGCGCTTGCTGCAACGCAAACCGTGCTAGCCCGAACCGCCACTTCGACGATGACCGCAGTGCCGACCGGAACTTTGGTCTATACGATCACGCCTTTGTCCGGCGGCGTTGTCGTGGCGACGATAACGAGCGTGCCAACGCCCACCTCCGCCTTGCCTTCCACCGGCTTGCCGTTGGCTTGGGTGATCGTCGCAGGCGTGTTGATCTTGATCGCGGTCGGTGCGCGGCACTTGCGGCAATCGGCGGATCGCTGACGGCGAGTCCGGTTTTCAAGAATGTGGCGGGTATGTCGCGCGCGGCATACCCGCCACTGTTTTTACGCGCGCGACAAATTGTTTTGCCCGCGCGCCGGTCATCTGAGAATCAAGGGCAAGAACAATCTGCCCGAAGCCGGCAGCGCGTGGCCACTCGGAACGGGACCTTTGATATTGTTCGCCTCGTTGTTGTTTTTCTCCATCACCAATCCGTAGGTATGACTGCAATCCAGTCCGTTCGCGTCCCAGCACGTGTCCACTTGCGCGTAATAGTTATGCGTGCCGGTCGTCGTGACGTAGCACTGGAACGTCAGATCCACGGATTGCCCTGCGCCCAGACCGTACAACTGAATGTATTGCACGCCTGGAATTTGCGTCCCAGTCCAGTCCATACAATTTCCTGCCGGATAAGCCGCCGTCGGTGCAGGGCTGGGGTCAATGTAGACGTCTACCCACACATAGTAACTGATGGCGGAGGGCGAAGCGCGCGGCACGACGAACGGTAGCGCGCTGCCGGATTTTGGACGCGCGGGCGCAGAGGAAAGAGCAAGCGGACGCGCCAACGGACTGGCGGGATTGTTGAAATTCTGCGTCCCGATGTTGGACACGCGCACGACGATGGTCTGCGAGATTGGCGCGGTGCCGTTGGCGTTGGGCGTTCCAATGTCCACGACGGTGAAATCAATATTCGTCGGTGTTGGCGGCGGGTAGTAATTCACTTGGAACGCGTTCAGGATCGGAGAGTACGCGTTATTCTCCGTCGTATAGAGCGCGCGATATTGGAGCAGACTGAACGTCCGATCCGTCGTCGTGATCTGGAAGGTTTGGGTGAGGCCACTCGTGGGGGTTCCGGTATCCATATTCCCCAGCGTCGTCCAGCCCTTGCCCAAGAGCGCCGCCAGGTCATTCGCCGCGCGATATTGCATCGTCAACGTCATTCCGGTCGTGCGCGTCAGCGTCGCGTTGACTTTGAGATCGATGATCGCGCGATTGTTGGCGCGGTTAATCACGCGCGATTCGTATTTGCCCGCCGGCGCAAACGTCGAGCCGATGCCGGCGGTTCCACCGTGATAGACGGTGTTCTTGGGTTCGACGCCTCCGCCGCCGCTTGGACCGAATCCGCCGATGACGTAGATCTCGCCGATACTGCTGATCACGGAGGCGTGGTATTTGCGTCCTTCACCCAGTGGATTCGTCGTAATCCAGGGATACGCGAGTTGTCCTACTTTGCCCGGCGTCGAATCAATCAAGCCGGAGAGAACCGTGTTGGTGATCGCGGTGCCGCCACTACCACCCTGGTCGCCGCCAATCGTGAAAAGCACGCCGCCGGATTGAACGGCGGTATGTCCATAGCGCGATGCCGGCAAAGCGGAAGCCAATTGGTCGAAAGAACCTAATGCCCCGCCGCTCCCGAAATTAGCATAGTCAACTTGCGCTTGACCAGCCGGATCGAATTTGTTCTTAATGCCGCCGATGAGGTAGAGCCAATCGCCGTTGTTTTCGCTGTGCCAGATCGCGCTGGCGAACGCGCCGCGCGTAATCGGCGAGGGCGTGTCGGCAATCCAGTCGCCCAACGCGCCATTGGCTTGGATCGGCGCGCGGTAAATCGCGTTGCCCGGATTTCCACTAGTATCTGCTCCGGCGACTATGTACAAATAACCATTCCGCACGAACGCTTGATGCCAATACAATGGATCGCCGGGCGCTGGACTGGGTGGCAGTTCCGCGGGACTCCACGCGCCAGATGGCAATGCCCCGTTGAGATTGAGGGCTTTGTAGAGAATGGTCGAGGTGACGATTAAATCGGTGGTGTATCCGCCGATGACGTATAGGTACCCGCCGCTGGCAGTCGTCGAGATGACGGCTTGGGTGGAGCCGAGTGGAATATCGAGCGGCGAGTGGGTGACGGTCTGCCAGCCGGGCGCGGTAATCGCACCGGTAATCGTCGTGGTGGCGGTGTAGATTTCGGCTTGCGGGGCGCCGAGGTTATCGAACCCGCCAATCGCGAAAATCGTTTCGCGTCCGTCCGGCGCGCGATAAATCGTCGCCGCCAATCCGACGCGCGTCGCGGGCAAGGTGTACGGATCGAGGTACCACGGTGAAGTGAGCCCCACCGGGATGAGTTGGACTTCGCCATCGCCGATGTTGCGGATGCCGGTATAGTAAAGCGCACCCTGCACAAAATCACTGACGGTTGTTTCGGTGATGGAGCAAACGCCATTGCACACTTCGCTTCCCGCCGAAAGATGGAAGGGCTGGAAGCACAAAACGATCAACGCGGCGAGAAGCAACGCGCTCCCGCCGAGCAAGAGCCGTTTTTGATTTCGCATTTGAACGAGTGTGAGATATTGCGGCTGCTGACTTTAATTAGGCAACGAGTGACTAGCCAACCCGGCGCGCGCCGGGCTGACTAGTCACTCGCTCACATCAGCCGCCCCAATGCTAGTTGCCACACGATGGTGTGGTACCGGTTTTGAGGAACAGGTCGGTGCGATAGGTGCCGCTGGCGATGCCAACGGTCACCGTCGGGCTGGAGCCGAGTGCGGGACCACCCAAACCATCGGTGAAGACGTTGTACGTGATCCCGTTGATCGTCACGCTGGCGGAAACGATCGTATACGTGCCGTCTACCAGATCAGCGCCGGTCAGAACGAACTCGCCGTTGGAGGTGGTGGTCACCGTGCGCGTCGTGCCATTCGGATAGCGCACCGTCACCAGCGCGCCCGAGGCAAACGCTTCCGATGTAATGATCTGGCAAGTCTCGGTCCCGATTTGCTGGACGCGCTGCGAGATTTGCTGATAGATAGTCGCCATCGTCGCCGCGTCGGTCGCGCGGAAATAGTACGGCTTGGCAGGATCGGTGGCGGGGGTCGCGATCGCTTGCAAGAGCGCCGGGTTGAAATCGGTGCCGATGGCGATCGTGAAGATGAGCGTGTCCGGCTTGTAATCGGCTGGATTCGTATCCCCCTTGGCGATGTTGGCTTGATCCAGCGCGTCTTGTTCGGCGGGTTGGTTGCAGGTGGGCGCCGTGCCGCGCCCATCATAGCCGGTGATGTGTCCGTTCAAGCGAACATTCGTCATTCCATCGGAGGCGAAGATGATCACAGCGACGGCATTGGGGTTGCGACCGCTCCCCAACACCGTTTCGCGACCTCTTTTCAAGCCGCCGGCAATCGGCGTGTAGCCGCTCGCGCTCAACCCGTCGATCATAGTTCTGATACTGCTTGAACCGGTGCCGGTGATATTAGGTGAAGAAACCAATCCCGACCTGACGCGACCCCAGTAGTGGGATGAGGTCGAACCTCCGGATTCGCAGTTGTAACTATAGGAGCCGTCGTTGACATCTGGTGAGTAGGCAGTGGTGGTGGGATAGGTGACCAGAGCCGCCTTGTCGCCCAAGTCCGGACGCAGATTGCTGTTGAACGATTTCAACGCGTTCTTCGCGCTGGTCAACTTGGTGGTGGTATTGCCGCCGCCCCACTGGTCGCCCATACTGCCGGAGATGTCAATGACGTTGACCACATCCACCGGCACGTGTGCGGTTGTGGCGGTCGTTTGCGTCAGCGTCAACTTTTGCAGTTTGATCGAGCCGACGAGCGCGCGCTGGGTGCTGATCGGCGGGCGCACTTTGACGCTCCCCACGCCAAAGTTCGTGCAACCGCCTTCCGCCACTGGGTCTACCCATCTTTGGAATTTGGCGACGATGTACTTGTCTGTTGCAGTAAAAGTATAACTGATGATGTGGAGACGCGCAAAGCCGATGATGCGATAATTGGCATTGCCGGAGGAACTACTTCCAGCAAATTGATCGTAGACCGGGACGACTACCACTGAGGGTTTACTGCCGCTGACGCGGCTTGCCAGCGCGGCTTGAATGTTAGTGCCTGCCGTAACACGGGTATCGGCTTTGAGCGTTTCGCTGACTGTCCATTTTCCACTCACGCCGCTTTCGGTATTATTCATATCGCTGGCGACACTCGCATCGGTGAGCGAGGTCGCGCCGCGCCAGGCGACCCAACCAAAATTCGAACTACTGCCGAAGACCGCGGCGTCGCTCGTCCGTTGGTACAAAGTGTACGTCTGGGTCGGGTAGTCCTCTTCATAGCGGACGGTCTTAACTCCAGTGTCCACATCAATTGGAAAGGTGCGTGTGTCAATTGCGATAGGAAATAGTCCGCTGCCGGTACACGCGCCTCCGGCGGCGTATGCCGCGCTGGCGCCGCCCGCCGGCATCTGCTTCACGCCGACGACTCCAGCAAAGTATGTGGGGAAGATTTTATTCCCTTCGACCTGAACGCCGACGATGGGCAGTGGTGTGGCGCCGCCGTAATTGATCGTGGTGCGGGTCTCACCAAGGTACGAGGCAATCGTGTTGTCGCGCGCGACAAGATTGTTTCTGCTCGCGTCCTGAACGACGTAGTACGCCAGCACATCGCTTGGATTGACGCCGTTCGCGCTGACGAATTTCACGATGGCGGCGTTGATCTGATCGCTGTTCTTGCCTTGCGCGAACGCGAGCGCGCCGGCTTGCGCGCCGGAATCCATCGCGTTCTGGATTTGGCGCCGCTGGACGTACGCGTTGCCGGCGTCAACGACCAGCGCCAACAACGCGACCAGCGCGACGAGCGCGAACGCGATGATCAAGACCGATTGACCGGTTTGTTGTTTGTACGAGTTTTGCATTGTGCTACCTCCTTGAGGAAGAATCATTCAATTGTCATAACCGATTGGGCTTGGATTTGGATCGTGCCGAAACGAATCGCGCTTCCTTGAACTGGAATCGTGACGGTTGGGAGCGGCACGAAATATGCCGCCGAGACAGAGACTTGCGCGCCGGTCACCCACTGCGCGGTGGGTGGTTCGACGAGGACCGTCATCCCCCCCACCGCCGCGCATCCGGTACCCGTGCTGCCCCAGAGCGTGAACGTTTTCTGGCGAACCAGCGTACAAATGTCGGCGATGCTCGTGAGTTTGTTGCCGTTGTTGAGCCGGGGCGTGTCGCAGTTGAGTGAGGGGCAATGGACGACGGCGCTGGCGCCTTCGCGCACGGCGAGATGCAACGTGACGTACGAATAAAATAGAATGGCAAACAACATTAGCCCGATCAGGACGCCGAGAAAGATCGGGAAGACAAAAGCAAATTCGATTAACGATTGACCGGATTCTCTTTTTCGGAACTTCATTCGCGTTGCTAACGGATTGGCATTGAATAAGTATAACGGATTTGATAATAATTAGGTAGTCCCATTCGCCAGCCCGTAGCCCAATCCACGTTGCCCATCACGGCAAAGAACCAGTTCGTCCATTGGGCTGGCGTGGCGCCCGAACCGGGCATCGCCGGAGTGCCGCTCCGCGCGCGCGGCACCGGCAACGACATATCGCTGGTAAACGTTTTGAGGTTGAACGTCACGGTGACGGTGATAAAGCACCCCGGCTCTTTTCCGGTTATACAACTACTGCCTGAACTGCCGGGCGCCACGATGGGACGACTGACCGTTAGCGTATCGGTCATCAAGATTTGTCCGGCGCGCAACGGTTCGCCGATCACCACGACAATATCGTCGTTCACGCGCTTGACGTATTCCCGCCAGAGCGTACTCCCTGCGCCAAACGTTTGGCTATCTTTCGGGCCGACGCAGGACGGATTGGGTGTCGCGCCGCACGTGGTATGCGCCAGATCGGGATACATCGTCGCAAAGACTGCGCCCTCGCGCGTCGCGTTGACCAAGGACAAGTACGAGGCAAAGACGATGCCCATTTCCAGCAGCGCAAAGATAATGAGCAACAAAAACGGAAGCGCAACTGCCACCTCAAGCATACTCTGCCCCGAGGTGGTTCTTATTCCGCTCTTGTGCTTTTGTTTAATCCGTCGCATCCGAACACTCGTAGCCGGTCGAGTAATCAGTTTCCAAATACTCCAGATACCGAAACAAGGGGGTTAAGCAAATTTTCTTAACCCCCTCGTAATGTCATAATGATCGAAAATTGGCGATCGAATAGATGTTGGCGTGGACTCCATCTTGGATGGAGCCCAGTACTGGCTAGGTTGTGTTGCGGGGATTAGGTGCCCGTCAAGCCACTGGTGACCTTGGAGAAAATGTTGGCGATCTGCGGACCCAACAAAGCCAAAATCGCGATCACGACGATAGCCACCAAAACGAGAATCAACGCGTACTCAACCAAGCCCTGACCTTCTTCACGTGGGAGATACATTTGTTTCACCTCCTTTCTGTAGTTGATTTTCACTTCTATCTGCGTCCATTATCCGCGAATGCGCCAAAAGCGCAATAGGAGAGCAGTACTGTGATTGCTTTGATGTTCACAGTATACCACATTTTTGGCGCAAGTGCATAAAGAAGTGTTACGGTTTGATAACAGTTGCGTAACATTCTCCACTGGGGTGATTGGGCAATTGGGTGATTGAGATTGGGCAATTGGGTGATTAGGTGATTGACTGTCCCACTGTCTCACGCCAGCGGCAACTCGACGCGAACCTTGGTGCCGCGCCCGGTACCGCTCTGAAATTGGATGCGCCCGCGCAACATCTGAATCCGCTTTTCCAGATTTGCCAAACCCGAACTGCCGCGCTGGTGCGCCGCCGCCAAGACCGATTCCACGTCAAAACCACTCCCGTCGTCTTCGACGGTGACGACGGCGCGATCGTGTTGCAGTTCGAGCGCGACTTGCACGTGTGACGCGTGCGCGTGCCGCGCCACGTTGTTCATCAGTTCTTGCACCGAGCGAAAGAGCGCCACTTCGAGATGCGCCGGCAACGCCGTCTCACCCTGGGTCGTCAAGTGCGTGGAAATGTGATGCTTGCTCTCGAACGTCTGCCCGTAGCGTTTCAACGTCGGAATCAAGCCGAGATCGTCCAACATCATCGGGCGCAAATCGAAAATGAAATCGCGGATGCGCTGAAACGTGGAATTGGCGGCGGCTTTGAGATTGCTCAATTCGGCGTGCGCCTTGGCGGGATCGGTGTCAAACAGCCGCTCGACGATTTCCGCTTGCAAGATCAAATTCGTCAGCGATTGTGCGGGCCCATCGTGCATTTGCCGCGAGAGATGCTGGCGTTCCAGTTCCTGCGCTTCGACGATTTGGATGATTGATTGTTGATCGATGCCGCGCGGCGCGTTGCCGCTCAACAGCACGGAGGAGGACGCTTCCGCCAACTGCCGCGCCATCGTGCCGACGCGATCCAATTGACCGCGATAGCGCTGCATCACGCGCTGCTTGTTTTGCAGTTGCTCCAACTGTCCGCGCATCATAAACAGACGCAACTGCGCGTCTTGCGAGTTGAGGTACGCGCTCTTGATGTCCTCGCGCGAGTACGCTTCCAGGTTCGCGTCCAATTGGCGCAAGCGCGCCGCCACTTCGGTTTGGCGTTGCTGCAACTTGTCTATTTCACCGGTCGTCTGCTTGATCAGAATGTCAATTTCGCGCGCTTCGCTTTCCAACTGCGCGCGCTCTTTTTCCGCTTCGTCCGCCATTTGAGCCGGATTGGGAATCGCTCGAGTAGGCATAATTTCAACCTCTTGGGTTTATGCTAGGTTGTCATTGCGCGGAGGCGGTCTTTGCCGACGAAGCGCTCCCCACCTCGCGGGGTGGCGATTGCTGCGCGAAAACCGCGCGCAATGACACGGGCTACGGCGTATCTTGTAAACGGATCCAGCCGCGCTTGAGCGCGTACACCGCCGCTTGGGTGCGATCGTTCACCGCCAATTTCCGCAGAATCGAAGTCATATGATTCTTCACGGTTTGACGGCTGATCCCCAATTGTTGCGCGACTTGTTTATTGCTCTGCCCGCGCGTGATGCACGTCAAAATTTCCATCTCGCGCGTCGAAAGGGGCTGAAACGCCAGTTCCGTTCCCTCGATGCCCGCCGTCGGCATTTGTTCGAATTGATTGAGCAGCCAGGTCGCGACCTGGGGCTTGGAGAGCACCGCGTCGTTCAGAACGTAATTGCCCTGATGCGCTTGGTGAATCGCGCGAATCAATTCTTGCGGGTCCACGTCCTTGGGAAAATACGCCGAGCCGCCGGCGCGAATCGCGTGCAACATCTGCTCGTCGCCGTGATACGCGGTGAGGATGATCACCGCCACATCTTGCCGCGAACCGGTCAGTTCGCGCGTCGCTTGCAACCCGTTGAGATTCGGCAGGTTCACGTCCATCAAAATCACGTGCGGCTTGAGCGCGCGCGCCTGCGTCAAGGCGTCCTCGCCGTTCGCGGCTTCGCCGACGATTTCCAGATCGGGTTCCAATTCCAAGACGCGATGCAAGCCCGCGCGAAAAAGCGGATGATCGTCCACGATCAGCACGCGAATCTTGGGCGACTTTTTTTTCTTGAGAGGGGTCAATTTTTTCATCGAGTTCTCCTGCGTTACGCGATCGAGGGGGCGCGGTGCGGCACAGTCAGCACGACTTGAACCCCTTTGCCCGGTTCCGAAAATATTTGCAGTTCGCCGTTGAGCGATTCCGCGCGATCGCGCATCGCGAGCAGACCCAGGCGGCGTCCGGTCGGCGCGCCGCGCGATCGATCAAAGCCCTTGCCGTCGTCGCCGATCGTCACGCGAATTTGTTCCGGCGTCCGTTCCACGCGGACTTGGACGCGGCTGGCGCGCGCGTGCGCGCGCACATTATCCAACGCTTCCTGGATCACGCGAAAGATCGCGGTTTCCATCGTCGCCGGTAAACGCTGCGACAGCGCGTCCCAGCCGCTGAGGTGGATCGTCAGTTTGTTTTGACGCGCGAAATTTTCGACGTACTGTTTGACGCTCGCGCGCAAACCCAGCTCATCCAGCAACGGCGGTTGCAGTTCCGCGATGATGCCGCGCAAGTCGTCCGCGCCCGCGCCAAGTTCTTGCGCCAACGCCGTCAAACCCTCGCGCGCCAGGTGCGGCTGCGTCTGCATCAACCGCAAGCACGTTTCGATCTCCAGCGCGGCGTTCGCCAACAGATGCGCGGGCCCATCGTGCAAGCGCCGCGCGATCCGCCGCCGTTCTTCCTCTTGCGCCTGCACCAACAGCGCTCTGGACAACGTGATCGAGTCCGCCATTTGCCCCAAGTATAACAAAAAAACCGATAGCGTGCAAGGTAGGTAGGGGCGACGCATTTTGGGTATCTCAGAAAAATGCTTCGCCCTTACTTGACACGCGTTTGCGAACCGGATAGAATGATCGCACACTTGGAGGAGGAAATCGCAGATGATTGACCTATCGCTCACAGACGAGCAAAAAGCCCTGCAAGAATTGGCGCGCGCTTTCGCGCAAGAGCAAATCGCGCCGGTGGCGTCCGAACTGGATCGCACGAGCAAGTTTCCGTTCGATCTCCTCAAACAGGCGCACAAACTCGGGCTGTTGAATCTCACGATTGACGAAGCGCACGGCGGCGGCGGTCTCGGCTGGCTCGACGCGTGCATTGTCGGCGAAGAACTTGCGGCGGCGGACGCGGGCTTTGCGACGGCGGCGAACGCGAACGAACTCGCGCTGACGCCCTTGCACCTCGCGGCGTCGGACGAGCAAAAGAAAAAGTTCATCGCGCCGATTGCGCGCGACGGCGGCTTTGCCGCGTTTTGCGTGACCGAACCGAGCGCGGGCAGCGATGTTGCCGCGCTGCGAACGCGCGCGGAAAAACGCGGCGACGAGTACATCCTGAACGGCACCAAGCACTTTATCACGAATGGCAGTGTCGCGCAACTGTACACCGTCTTCGCGCTGACCGAGCCGGAGAAGAAACATCGCGGGATGTCGTGCTTTGCCGTCGCCGCGGATTCGCCGGGGATCACGCATCAGCATATGGGCGAAAAGATGGGGCATCGCGCGTCCGACACGGCGGAGATCGTGTTCGACAACGTGCGCGTCCCCGCCGAAAATTTGATCGGCGGCGAAGGCGGCGGTTTCAAAATCGCGATGGAGACGTTCGATCGCACGCGCGTCGGCATCGGCGCCGCTGGCGTTGGCATCGCGCGCGCCGCGCTGCAAGCGTCGGTCAAATTTATGAAAGAGCGCCAGCAATTCGGTCAAGCCATCGCGAATTTTCAGGGGCTCCAATTTATGCTCGCCGATATGGCGATCAAGATCGAAACCGCGCGGCTCGCGGTGTATCACGCGGCGTGGCTGGTCGATCACAATTTGGCGTATGCGTACGCATCGGCGATCGCCAAAGCGTACGGCTCCGACATCGCGATGCAAGTGACGACGGACGCGGTGCAATTGCACGGCGGGTACGGTTACTACGCCGATTACAAAGTGGAAAAATATATGCGCGACGCGAAACTGTTGCAGATTTACGAAGGCACGAATCAAGTCCAACGCGTCATCATCGCGCGCACGTTGTTGAAAGATTAACGTGACAGGTGACAAGGGAAGGGCAACGTCAAGCGTGATACGTGAAACGTGATCTGATCCCTGATCCCTGACCCCTGATCCCTGACAGAGGTTCTATGAGTCGTGATTTTATTCTCGTGTTCGGCGGCGGGATGGTGTCGTTGCTAACAACGCTGATCGTTCTGTTCGTCGCCGATTTCTTTTATCGCTACGAGCGCGAGCGCCAAGCCAAAGCGGCGGCACCGCAACCCCAAGTGACGATGCAACCGCAGCCGGTTATAGCCGTTGCCCCTGCGCCAGCGGCAAAACCGATCGCGGCGGCGCCAGCGGCAAAACCGATTGCCGTGCCGCCGCCGCCCTCTGCCGCGCCCATTCTGCCGGAGAAACCGGCAACCGCGTCGCCGCCCAAACCGGTCGCGCCAGTGCAAGTGGAGAAACCGGTTGCCGCGCCAGCGCCCGCCGCGCCAGCGCAGGTCGAGAAACCGGTTGCCGCGCCAGCGCCCGCCGCGCCAGCGCAGGTTGAGAAACCGGTTGCCGCGCCAGCGCAGGTTGCGCCGCCGCCGACGGAAAAGCCGGTTGCCGCGCCGCCTCCATTTCCCCCTCCTCCTGAAACAATGACCAAGTCAACTGGATGATCAACGTGAAACGTGAAATTGAGTTCACGTTTCGCGCGTTACGCTTTACGAATTTCACTCCAAAGGAGAAGTGCAATGAACCTCGTGGTCTTGATCAAGCGCGTACCGGATACCGAGACGCGTATTCAGATCAAAGACGGCAAAGTCGTCACGGACGGCATTGCTTGGATCATTAGTCCGTACGACGAGTACGGCATTGAAGAAGCGCTGCGGATCAACGAAAAGCAAGGGGGCGGCAAAGTGACTCTACTTTGTCTCGGTCCCGAAGAAGCGAAGGAAACGATCCGCAAAGGTCTCGCGCTCGGCGCGGACGATGCGGTGCACGTCAACGATCCCGCGCTGCTCGGCGGCGACGCTTCCGCGACTGCCAAAGTGCTTGCCGCCGCGCTCAAGAAAATGCAGTACGATCTCGTCCTCGCCGGCAAGCAAGCCGTGGACGAAGACAACGCCCAAGTCGCGGTGCGCGTCGCCGAATTGCTTGACTTGCCGTGCGTCAATTCCGTCATCAAATTGGAATTTTCCGACGACAAGAAATCCGCGCGCTGCCTGCGCGAAGTGGACGGCGACCGCGACGAAGCGGAAACCAGTTTGCCGGCGATCATCACCGCGCAGCAGGGTTTGAACGAACCGCGCTATCCCTCGCTCAAAGGGATTATGGGCGCGAAGAAAAAACCGATCACCGATTGGAAAGCCGCCGACCTGGGTCTTGATCCCGCGTCGCTCGCGCCCAAATTGGAAACGCTGCGCTTCGATCCGCCGCCCGCGCGTCCGCCCGGCAAGAAACTCCCCGGCGATGCCGCAACGGCGACCAAAGAACTCGTGCGATTGTTGCGCGAAGAAGCCAAAGTGATCTAGGTCAAAAATGCCAAATGTGCCAAAAGAGCCAAACGTGCCAAAAACGATTTGGCAAATTTGGCAAGTTTGGCAGATTTTGAGGAATTGAAAAATGGGAAACATACTCATTATCGCAGAAGAACGCGAAGGGACTCTGCGCAAAGTTTCGTACGAACTCGTGACCGTCGCGAACGAAATCGCCAAGGGCTTGGGCGGTGCGGTCGAAGCGTTTGTGATCGGCAACAACGTCGGCGCGTGCGCGGAAGCGCTGGCGAAAACGGGCGTCGCGAAAGTGTACTGCGCCGATTCGCCCGCGCTCGCGCATTTCGCGCCGGAAGTTTTCGCGGCAACGCTCGCCGACGCGATTCGCAAAGCCGCGCCGTCGGTCGTGCTGATGCCGGCGACCGGCTTGGGCAAGGAACTCGGCGCGCAAGTCGCGGCAAAATTGGATTGGGGCGTCGTGACCGACTGCATCACTTTTCAAGTCGAAGGCGGCGCGCTGATCTTCAAGCGACCGGTCTACGCGGGCAAGGCAATGGCGACGATCAAAGCGAAAACGTTGCCGGTGATCGCTTCTTTCCGTCCGAACATTTTCCCGCCCGCGCCGGCAGAATCAGCCGCCGCGCCAATCGAAAAAGTCGAGGTCGCGGCGATCACACCGCGCGCACAAGTGATCGAGAAGGTGAAGAAGGAAGCGGTGGACGTTGATCTCGCCGAAGCAAAGGTCGTCGTCTCCGGCGGACGCGGCGCGAAAGACGCGAACGGCTTCGTCCAGATTCGCGAGATCGCCAAGATGCTGGGCGCGGCAGTCGGCGCGTCGCGCGCGGCGGTGGACGCGGGCTGGATTGATTACAGCACCCAGGTTGGGCAGACCGGCAAGACCGTCGCGCCGCAACTGTACATCGCGCTTGGAATTTCCGGCGCGATTCAGCACCTCGCCGGAATGTCGTCGTCCAAGGTGATCGTCGCGGTCAACAAAGACCCGGACGCGCCGATCTTCCAAGCCGCGGATTATGGCATCGTCGCGGATATGTTCGAGGTGATGCCGGTGCTGAAGGAAGAATTGAAAAAAGTGTTGGCGGAAAAGTGACCCCCACCCTACCCTCCCCCGTTCGCTCAGCGAACGGGGGAGGGTTTGGGTAGGGGTGGGAGTTGACGATGGCAAACGATCGTTTTGAAAACGTGACGGCAATCAAAAAAGCGAATGTCTATTTCGACGGCAAGGTGACCAGCCGGACGATTTTGTTCGCGGACGGATCGCGCAAGACGTTGGGCGTGATGCTCCCCGGCGATTACGAATTCAGCACCGGCGCGCCGGAGGTGATGGAAGTTCTCGGCGGCGAGATGATGGTGTTGTTGCCGGGTAAACCGGAATGGCAGACGTTCAAGGTGGGCGATAGTTTCAACGTCCCGGCGAACGCGTCGTTCAAATTGCAGATCGCGGTGGTGGCGGATTATTGTTGTTCGTACGAGTGAACGACGGTTGGATCACGAAAGCCGCGAAATAACGCGATAACCGCGAAACGCGAAAGGGTATATTTTCTTTCGCGGTTTTCGTCCCTTTCGCGAGTTTCGCGTTCCGAACTTTTCGCGGCTTTTGCGCCTTTCGTGGATTTCGTGTTCCAAACGGTTTCGTGTTCCAATGTTTTTGCGATGGAGGAACCTATGCCACAACCATCCAAACACAACTTCGAGCCGCTGTCGTACAAAGTGATTGGCGCGTGTATTGACGTTCAGCGGCAATTGGGGACGCATTGCATGGAAGTGGACTATCAACGCGCGCTCGAAATCGCGCTGCCCAAGTACGGCGTGCAGTTCGAGCGCGAAGTTGAAATCCCGATTACGTACGACGGCGTGACGGTGACCAAGCGCCGCGTGGATTTCGTGTGCTGGGATGAACGCGATCGCTTGCTTCTGGAAACCAAAGCCGCGCAAGCCATTCGCCCAGACGACGTCGAGGGGAGTTTGCTCTACGTGACGAAAGGAAACGAGAGACTCATCTTGCTCGTCAATCTGGGCGAGAAACCCTTGCGCCCGCGTCGCTTTGTGAACACACCCGAATGTGAACGCGAGACCCGCGAGATGATTCAGAGTATGCAAGCCGCGAAGTAGTTTGGAACACGAAAACCGCGAAACATCGCGATAACCGCGAAACGCGAAAGGGTACGTTTTCTTTCGCGGCTTTCGTCTCTTTCGTGAGTTTCGCGTTCCAAGGATTTCATGTTCCAAACCCCCGCCTACCTCGCGCGCGGCACCGCGCGCCAACAACGCGCCTACCGCGCGCTCCAATCACTTGGCATCTTTCGCGTCTTGCGTGCGTACACGCCCGTTCTCGCCGGGACGATTCCACTTGGCGTTGACATTCGCGGCAGCGACCTCGACATCATTTGCCACGCGCGCGATCTCGACGCGTTCGCGCGCGCGGTGACCGACGCGTTCAGCGCGCGTCCGGGTTTTCGCCTCGCGCGCGTGACGATCAAGCGCATTCCATCGCTCATCGCGAATTTCGATCACGCCGGATTTCCGATTGAAATTTTCGGGCAGCCGCAACCGGTGACGGAGCAAAACGCGTACCGGCATCTGATTGTGGAAGCACGTTTGCTGAAAATCGGCGGGGAACGCGCGCGCCGCGCGATTCGCCAAATGAAAAACGCCGGACTCAAAACCGAGCCGGCGTTTGCGCGCTATTTTGGAATCGCGGGCGATCCGTACGAGGAATTATTGCGCTTGTCGCGTCTGAGCGTACGAGAATTGAAGGAACTTTTTGCTGACGGCTGATCGCTGACCGCTGGTGTTGTGCTGTGGTCGTCGGTCAACGGTCATCGGTCGCCTGTTTGAGCAACTCCACCAACCCATCCGGATACAACGACGCGACGCCGCGTTCGAACTCGCGCAGAGATTTCCACACCGCGCGCCCGCGGGTGCCATTTTCGTCAATGAGGAATTCATCGCGCGCGTAGAACGCCGGATCAACGAACGCGGCATCGTGTATCCACACGATTTCGTGCCCCAGTTTGCCATTGCGCACAAAAAGATTTTCTGTCACCTGGAGCAAACGGACGTCTCTGATTTCTGCGCCAAGTTCTTCGCGCATCTCGCGGCGCAACGTGTCGATCACGCGTTCGCCAAATTCCACGCCGCCACCCGGCGGACGATAAAACGTTTCGCGCTTGACCGAATCGTACCATTCATTCACCAAAATTTCGTCGTCGCGCCGAAACACGGCAAGCGCGATCACGCGGATTTTTTCCATTTACGCCCTTTCGCGGCTTTCGTTTTCTTTCGTGGATTTCGCGTTCCAAACTTCTTCCCGATACGCGCCCCACATTCGCTCCGGCAACAACGCGCCAAGCGCGACCATCACTTGACGCGCGGCACCCGCGTCGCGTTCATCGCGCGCAAGATCACGCGGCACGCGCAGCAGAAACGGCGCGCCGAAATTTACCGTCAGCACGCCATCGTCCTCGAAAATTCCCGCAGGCAAAATCGGAATGTGATCGCGCGTGAGCAAGAGCAAAAACAACCCCGCACCACGCGGCGGCTGACGCAACGCAAATCCTGCGCCCGTGTGTCCCTCCGGCGCAATCCCCACCAACTCCGGATTGTCGCCGCGCGTCAACGCGAGCGCGCCGCGAATGGCTGGCGCACCGGCGCCGCGAAATTCTTCCAAGCCCAGCGCGGGCGGCAAACGAATCGTCCCGTACGCCTTGCCGATTTGTCCAAAGAACCAGCGTGTCAACGGCTGTTTGATCCATTTGCGGAATCCGCGCGGATACCACCATTCGCGCGCCATCGCGAAATGAATCTCGCGCGGATCGCGCGCGCGCCGCGCGGCAATCGCCGTCACCAGCGCGGCGACGGTCCACCACGCGCCTAACCCAGGTCGGTCGTAATGATTGATCGTCAAAATGAAAGGCGAAGCGGGGGGAATATTTTCCGGATGCAAGACGCGCGGCGGAGGATGCGCGCCACGGAGGAGCAACGCGCCGTCACGACTCAGCGAGGACCGAATGCCAAGCCCGACGCGCAACAGCGGAAGCAACAAGCGGAGCGAATAGGCGTAACGCGGCGCGATCATTTGGGCGCATCATCGCGCAACGCGCGATAGACCAGCCACATTCGTTGCGCCGCCGTGATCGGCGTGAAAATCGCGAGAAAACCCAGGACGATCAACAGTGGCGCGTCGCCGAAGAACGCCGTGGCGATCAAACCGATCACGATTAGCGCGATCCGTTCAAAGCGCGTCAAGAATCCTTCCTTGCATTGCACGCCAATCCCTTCCGCGCGCGCGCGCGCGTAACTCACCATCAGCGACCCAAGCAACGCGAAGAAAATGATGTACACGACGAAAATCATTCCGCGCTGAACGAACGCGTACAACATTCCGAGAAACAGCGCGCCTTCGGCAAAGCGATCCGTCGTCGAATCGAGAAACGCGCCGAACGCGGTCACCCGATTCGTGAGCCGCGCGAGCGAGCCGTCGAGCGCGTCGAAAATTCCTGCCGCGATAATCAACACCCCGCCCAGCGCGAAATTTCCGGTTGCCAGCACCGCGCCGATGAGGCACATAAATCCGAAACCGATCAGCGTCAGCGCGTTTGGCGTCAATCCCAGTGCGCCGAGTCCCCTGGCGAGTACATCTAAAATCACTTGCGCGCGTTGTCGAATCAAATTACTCAACATTGCTTTTCCTCACGCATCACGCAACACGTCTCGCGTTTTGAACCGCGCCATTTCCAGCGCGCGCACATCCACCGTCCGCGCTTCACCGTCCGCCACCAACTCGCCGATGCAGGCGCCGACAGCAGGCGCGAGCGCGAATCCGATTCCGCCGAACCCTGCCGCGACGAACAAACCGGTGATGCCTGGAACGCGCCCCACAACCGCGTGATCGTCCGGCGTGAGATCATAAATGCCGGTATGCCCGCGCGCGTAACGCGCGTTCGCCATCGCCGGCAGCCGCGCGGCGATCCGTTGTTGCAAATCAGCGACGAACGCGGGCGCAACCGCTTCGTCGAAGGAATCGGGATTCGCGTCATCGGCGGGTGGCGTGTTCAGCGCGCCCATCGTCAAACCGAACGTGTGCGGACGAAACAGCGCGCCCGTCGTCCAATCTTCAAACGCGCAATGCCCGGCGCGTAAATCGGCGGGACGATCAAAAAACGCGATCGGCGCGCAGTGCGCGCGCAAACCGATTTCGGCTTTGAGTGGCTTGAGCAGACGATCTGTCCACGCGCTCGTGCAGAGAACGACGTTGAGCGCTTCGATCAAGCCGATATTCGTTTCGATGCCGACGACGCGTCCGTACTCGATGCGAATACTTTTGACCATCGTGCCGGTTTTGAATGTCGCGCCCAATTCTTTCGCGCGCGCGGCGAGCGATTGCGTCGCCAGAACCGGATCGACGAAACCGGCGCTGGGTTCGTGCGCCGCCAGCGCGATGTCGTCCACGCGCGCCGCCGGTTGCAGATCGCGCACGTCGCCGCGCGAAATGATCTGCGCGTCCGCGCCCAACGCTTGCAACTGCGCGGTTTGCTCGCGCAAGCGCGCGGCGTGTTCCGCTGGTGCGACGACGATCAGTCCGGTTGGAGTCCAGCCGCAACTGCCGCCCACGATTTCTTTCCAACGCTGAAAAAATTTCGTGCTCTCGACCGCTAGACGCGCCTCGGCGGGATGCGCGTGCGCCGCGCGAACGAACGCGCCGCTACGCTTGGTCGTCCCCGATCCGAGCGGACCTTTTTCGACGACGAGGACGCGCGTCCCTTTGCGCCGCGCCAGATGAAACGCCGCGCTGCATCCGACGATGCCGCCGCCGACGATAATCACATCCGCAATGATCCGGCTCATTCGTTTTCCTCACCGGGGGGTGCGGATTTTTTCTTGCGCCGCGGAACGCGGAACAGATGCCGCACGCGCGCGCTGCGGCGGTTGCCCGGTGCACGCGCGGTAGCGCGCGCGGCGATGAGTTGCTCGTAGTACGCCAGCACGCGTTGCGCGATAATGTCCCAATCGTACTGCGCGGCTTTTGCCTTGCCTGCCGCGCTCATTTGCGCGCGGCGTTCGGGCGCGTTCAGCAGATCGATCGCCGCGCGCGCGAGCGCGTTTTCATCTTGCGGCGGGACGAGCAATCCTTCCGCCTGATCGGTGACGACGGAGCGATAGCCGGTAATATTGCTGGCGATCACCGGCACGCCCGCCGCCATCGCCTCCAGCAAGATGATGCCGAAACTCTCAAAGCCGGTGGAGGGCGCGCAAAAGATCGTCGCGGTGCGATAATAGCGCGGCAATTCTTCGCGCGAGACGCGCCCGACGAAATGCACGCTGCGCAATTTCCACGCGCGCGCATAGCGCACCAACGGCGCTTTGTCTTTGTCGTTGAACGCGCCGACGACGATCAGGCGCGCGTCGGGAATGGCGCGCTTGATGTGCGGAAACGCGCGCAACAAATAGCGAAAGCCCTTGCGTTTGTCCATCCGTCCGACGTATAAAATATTCGGGCGACCGTCGTCGAATTTTTCAATCGGTTGAATGTGCGGATCGCAAAAACGCGCGCAGTCAATTCCGTTCGGGATCAAGATATGTTCACCGGGGAAATACTGCGTGACGTATTCGCGCACGGCATCGGAAACGAAAATGCGTCCGTCGAGTCGTTTGAAGACGCGTTTGAGCAATTGCCCGGCGACTTGGAACAGCATATTGCTTTCGCGATACGCGTGGAACGTGCCGACGTTGAGCGCGTGCGAGTGGCGCAAAACGACGAGGGACAACATCGGGACGCTGGGTTCGTGGACGTGCACGACGTCGAATTGCTCTTGCTTCAAAAGCTGCTTGACGCGGCGATAGATGGCGGGCGCGAACGTGATGCGCGCGTTCGAGCCGCTGAACGGGACGGTGGAGACCGCGCCGCTCACTTTGAGCACGTGATCGTCCAGCGCGTCTTCGTCCTTGCTCGACGCGGCGATGATGCGCGTGGTATGCCCCAGCGCGCGGAAATGTTGATCGAGCGCGGCGATATGTTCCGTCACGCCGCCGGGGTAGGGATAGTCATAGGGAGAGACGAGGGCGATTTTCATAATTCTAAATTCTGGATTCCAAATTCATAATTCAAGATGCGCCGTTCAATGCGGCTCTTGAATTTTGAATTTTGAATTTTGAATTACGAATTTGCTCGCGCGGCGAATGTGCTTGGCGGGCAACTTGACCAGACTCTGCCACAGTTGCGCGGGTCCGATGCGCGCGAGATATTTCATTTCTTCGGTTGTCCAGTAATGCCCATCAATCGTCGTCGTTTTTTGTTTGAGCGCGCGCAAGAGATCGTCGGCGGACGCGCCGGGAAAAATCGTCATCGCGCTGCCAATCGTCGGCAGGACGTGCGAATCGCTCCCGGCTGTTTCGGCAAGGTGCAACACGCGCGCGTTCAACGCGTGCGCCTGACGCGCGACGACGCGCCCGGCGAGCGAGGGATTCAGCGTTTCGAATCCGTCAAAGTAAATGAGATCGTCCGGCGTTTTGTGGATTCGCATCAAGCCGTTGCGTCCAATCGAGCGGATCATCCAACTCATCGGATGCGGCGCGATGACGACGCCGCCTTGCTCGTGCACTTGCGCGATCGTTTTGTCGAGACCTTGTAACGAGCGCACCGGCTTGTCAATGCCCAGCACGAGCAAGTGACCTTCAATCGTCGTCACTTCCATTCCGGTCAGAACCTGGAACCGATAGTTGCGGCGCGCGGCAAGATTGCGCGCTTCGTCCGCGCCGTCGAACATATCGTGGTCGGTGATCGCGATCAGGTCGAGTGCGGTTTCGTTTTCGACGAAATCGAACACTTGCTGAACGGAAGCCATTCCGTCGCTGTGTGTCGTGTGAATGTGAATATCGGCTTTACCCATTTTTCCAATTACGAAATGCAAATTGCGAATTGTGAATTACGAACGGTCTTGTGAAAAGCGCAATTCCTAATTCGCAATTCGCAATTCGCAATTCCTAATTCGCAATTCGCGATTTCTAATTCGCAATTCGCTATTCGTGATTCCAGATCGGTTGAAGCATCAACCACTGATCCGGGTAGCGGCGAATGTACGTTTCGATGACGCCGGTCAGTTGCTGAACCCCGGTGCGGATGTCGCGTGGCAGGTCGCCGGTGTTCGCAAAGATCAACGGCGGCTCGATGAACACTTCGCTGCGATTATCCGGGCGCCGCACGGCAAACGCGACGATCACCGGCGCATCGTATTTGAGCGCGAGTTGCACCGCGCCGTCCGGCATTTGCGCGGGCGCGCCGAAAAAGTTGACGACGGGCCCGGTCTTGGTGATGTCGCGATCGTACGCCAGCCCGGCGATCTGTCCGGCGCGCAACGCTTTGATCAGCGCGCGCGGCGCTACGTCCAGCGGCACCATTTCGATCCCCTGGCTGGCGCGCAAACCCAGGATGTACTGGAACAGTTTTTCCGGCTTGATCCGCTCGTTCGGCACGACGACGCGCGCTTTGAGATGGATCGCGGCAAGGTGGATGAACAAATCCCACGCGCCAAAGTGCGCCGATCCGGCGATCAGTCCCTTGCCTTGCTTCATCGCGTTTTCGAGATAGTCCAGCCCATGCACATCGGCAAGTTGCGCGTCGAGCTTTTCTTTCGTCAAGGCGTGTCCGCGAAAGAGATCGAAATAATTTTTCCAGAGATTTTGAAACGCGCGCCGCGCGATCGCGTTCAACTCGGTCTGTGTCGCCGCATCGCCGACGACGCGGCGGAGGTTGTAAAAGTACGTGGTTTGCCGCGCGGCGGTGAACAACCAAAACAGATCGCCCAAGCGCGCAAACAGCCAATACCCAAAGCGCGTGGGCAGGCGCGGACAAAACCAACCGGCGAAGCGGAAAAAATAATAGGTCATTTGACAAATACCCAAATCTGCCAAACTTGCCAAACGCGCCAAAATCGGATTTGGCGTCTTTGGCTCATTTGGCTATTTTGGCAAGTTTGGCTCATTTGATCAGCGGCGTTTTGCTGAGACTGGGAATTTTGCGCCGCGCGCTCGCGCTGTCTTTCCACATCGGGCGAAAGATGTACCACTGCTCGGGATGCGCGCGGATGAACGCTTCCATTCGCCGCGCGATTTCCTGCATCGTCATCTGCAAATCGCGATGCCGACTGCCGGAACGTTCGATAACGATCGGCGGCGTGACATCCACGACGATGTGTCCATCGAGTTGAACGTGCGCGTGCCCGACGACGATCGGCGCGCCGGTGAGCAGCGCGAGTTGCGCGGGGCCGGCGGGAAAATCCGTTTCGGTGGCGAAGAAATTCACCGGCACCGTCGTAATATCGAAATGATGTGTCACGCCGAAATCGAGCAGGAAGGTGGTCATCTCGTTACGCTTGAGCGCTTCGATGATTTTGCGCGGCGCGCTTTCGTACGGATAGAGGAAAACTTTTTTATCGCGGCGGATGCGCGTCAGGAGATCCATCAATTGCGGCGGGCGCAGCGTTTCGCCGACGAGTGTAAAGGGCGCGTAGCGATGCGCGAGCAACGCGCTGGGCAAATCCATATTGCCAAAATGCGCGCTGACGACGATCGCGCCTTTGCCGCGCGCTAACGCTTGCTCGAAATACTCGCCGTGCTGAATCGTGATCCGCGCTTCGAGATCGCGCAAGGACATCGAGGGATAGAGCATCACATCGCGCAAGAGGCGCGCGAAATTTTGAAACGCGCGTTGCGTGACGCGTCCCACCGCCGGATCGTTTGGCGATTTGCCGAGTACGTGCGCGAAATTTTCGCGCGCGACGCGGCGGCGGAGCGGCATCAGATAATACGCGCCCGTGCCCATCCATTCGGCGGCGGCGAGACTGAGGCGGGGCGGGGCAAAGCCAACGCAGAACATACCGATCCGCCAAATCCAGTACAGCGCGATCACGTGCGAATAAACTCCTTGTCAGGGCTCAGCCCGCGATGAGCGATTGAAATTGCCGTTCGTAATCGTGCAGGCGCGCGTGATCGAGCGAGCAATGCACTTCGCGTCCGGCGCGATGCATTCGGATCAACCCGGTTTGTTTCAAGCGATGGAGATGCCAGGAAACGAGCGGCTGGCTCATCCGCAAACTGCGCGCGATTTCGTTGACGGTGAGTTCGCGTCGCGCCAACTGCTCCAGAATTCGCAAGCGCGTCGCGTCGCTCAAGGTGCGATAATACCCGCGCAGTTCCTTCAGTCCTCGAATGTCCATAAGTGTCAACGAATCTCAAACGCACAGTGGCGCTATGCGTTCCAACCCGCAATGGGAGCATATATAAATGCCGGCTTATATATTAGCGGAAATCATTTTCTTGTCAAGCCGCACGGAACGCGGTATAATGGGAAAAATGAGGAGGAGGGCTTGAGTGCAGATTCCCTCGTCATCGCGCTGGGATGTGACTCCGGTGGAGGCGATGCAGATTCAGCGCGAGTTAGCCGCGCGCGTGAGCGCGCAGGACGCGCTAGGCGAGGTGCGCTTGGTCGCCGGAGTGGATGTGGGCTTGGAAGGCGCGCAGAATCAGATCGCGCGCGCGGCAGTCGTCGTCCTGACCTTCCCCGAACTTGCCCCGGTGGATTACGCGATCGCACGTTTGCCGGTGACGTTTCCGTACATTCCTGGCTTGCTCGCGTTCCGCGAACTCCCCGCCGTTTTGAATGCGCTGGAAAAACTCAAGATCAATCCCGATGTTCTCATTGTGGATGGGCAAGGGCGCGCGCATCCGCGGCGGCTGGGGATTGCAAGTCACTTGGGCGTCTGGCTCGATTGTGCGACGATCGGTTGCGCCAAGTCACTTCTCTGTGGGCGCGCGAAAGAACCCGCCAATCGCGCCGGCGCGTGGGCGCCCCTCATCGAGCGCGCCGAAACGATTGGCGCGGCGGTGCGAACGCGCGCGGGCGTGACGCCGGTGTACGTCAGTGTGGGGCATCGCGTTAGTTTGAAACGCGCGATTGAGATCGTGTTGCGATGTTGCAAGGGCTATCGTCTGCCGGAGACCACGCGCTGCGCGCATCGCGTTGCGGGAGGTAGGACAATTTTACAAAATTGTCCAACAAAACTATGATCGGCAACGACAAAAAAATCGTACAAGCGGCGGAACTGATCAAACATTCCAAGCACGCCATCGCGTTGACGGGCGCGGGAGTTTCGACGCGTTCCGGCATTCCCGATTTTCGCGGCACCGGCTCCGGCTTGTGGACGCGCATCGATCCAATGGTCGTCGCTTCGATTTGGGGTTTCATCGAGCATCCACAGGGTTTTTACGATTGGATCAAGCCGTTGTCCAAAACGATGCTGGCGGCAAAGCCGAATCCGGCGCATTACGCGCTGGCGGAATTGGAAACGCTGGGTCGCTTGCGCGCGCTGATCACGCAAAACATTGACGACTTGCATCAGCGCGCCGGCAGTCAACGCGTGCTCGAAGTCCACGGGCATATGCGTCAGGCGACGTGCATCCGTTGTTATTATCTCGCCGATGCCAAGCCGTTCATCGAAAAATTTATCGCGGACGACGCGATTCCCACTTGCCCGCGGTGCGGCGGCGCGATGAAACCGAACGTCACGTTGTTTGGCGAAGCGCCGCCGGTGCGCGTGTTGTACGAGGCGCAGCAAGAATCGGAAAAATGCGACGTGATGATCGTCGCGGGCTCGTCGTTGGAAGTGATGCCGGTCGCGGATCTGCCGGTCGTCGCGCGACGACACGGCGCGCAGATCGTCATTATCAACAATTCCGCGACGCCGATGGACAAGCAAGCCGCCGTTGTTCTGCGCGAGGATGTCGTCATCGCGTTGCCGAAGATTGTGGAGCGAGTGAAACAGTGATGGGACGCGGTTGTTGGCAATCCAACGTATTTCAGATATAATCAAGGTATAGGAGAGACCAGAATGAAACGCAAGACGCAGGCGAAATTTCTAGGACGGTATATCGTGGCTGACCCCGAAATCTGTCATGGTCAACTCACTTTTCGCGGCACACGCATTTTCGTTTCGGATGTGCTAGAGATGGTTGCGGATGGAATGGCTTGGGAGACAATAATTGAGCGATGCCATAACCGCATCACCAAAGACGCAATCGCGGAAGCGGTCAAACTCTCCAGCGAAGCGCTCTACAAGCACGCGGGTGAGTTTGTCCTAGAGCCAATCCCCGCATGAACATCCTCGACGAAAATATTCTCCAAGACCAGCGCGAACTGTTGCGCGGTTGGGATACCCCCATTCATCAGATTGGTTTCGATGTTGGTCGGTCAGGGATGAAGGACAGGGAAATCGTTCCTTTCCTGCATCAGCAGCACGAGGTCACTTTTTTCACGCGCGATGGCGATTTCTATGACCGCGATTTGTGTCACACCCGATACTGTTTGGTTCACCTCGCCATTGACAAGGATGAGGTTGCGGCTTTTGTTCGGCGTGTTCTCCGCCACCCGACATTTGACACGAAAGCCAAGCGAATGGGCAAAGTCATTCGCGCCTCGCGCGCGGGGCTTTCGCTTTGGCAAAGGAACGCGCAACGTGAGATACGTGTAGATTGGTAGATTGGTAGATTGGAACAACCTTTGACTCCATTTTGACCAGAGTAAGACTCTTGCATATAATAATAGATAGAAGGCGCGACGTTGCGCTTGCTCTGTCGAATCGGAGTGGATTCAGGTGCCGCACGCCTGTCCGATGCTTTTGGCATTGGTGGGGCGTGTTTTGTTCTTCAGCCCAGAGATCACAAGGCATGATCATTTGGAGTGTTGCGAAGAATCTCCCTGTGTTCCCTGCGTTCTCTGCGGCGACAAATAGGAAGTAGGAGAAGCCGATGAGTCTAAAGATTATCAACAAATCTGACCTTATGCCGTTCGTCGCGAATATGATGGGCGAGTACGAGGTCATCGGTCCCGTGGCAAACGACATTGGGTTCAAGTTCGCCACGCTGACCGACGCGTCTCAGGTGCGGCTCAATTACAACACCACCGTGATTCCGCCGCGCAAAACTCTCCTCCCCACGCAAGAGACGCTCTTCTCGTTTCAAAAGGACATGCTGGCGCCGACGTTCGATATGAAGTGGCGCGTCCTCCTCGGCGTGCACACCTGCGACTTGCACGCGATGTGTATGCTCGACGAAGCGTTCGCACGCGGTCAGCCCGACACGCATTATATGAAACGCCGCGCGACGACGACGATCGTCAGCATGGAATGTCTCGACACGTGCGACGAGAATTCTTTCTGCAAGAGTATGAACACGCTCACCGCCACGTCGGGTTTCGATTTGCACCTGATTCAACTCGGCGATTTCTACGCGGTGGATGTGGGCACGACGGCGGGCGAAGCGTTGCTCGCGAACCACGCCAAGTCGCACGAAGCGACGCGCGCGGAAATTGCGTTGCTCGACAAAACGATGTCGCAAAAGTGGTCGAAATTCCCCGTACGGCTCCACCTCGACGGAAAAGATCTGCCCGCGCTGATGGGCGTTAGTTACAAGAGCCCGCTCTGGGAAGAAGTCGGCAAACGTTGCTTTGGGTGCGGCTCGTGCAACATCGTTTGTCCCACCTGCTACTGCTTCGACGTGCGCGACGAAGTTTCGATGGATGGCAAGTCCGGCGAACGTTATCGCATCTGGGACTCGTGCCAACTCGACGAATTTGCGCGCATCGGCTCCGGCGAAAATTTTCGCAAGACGCACGCGCACCGCTTGCGCCATCGGTTTATGCGCAAAGGCAAGTACATCGCGGAAGCGTTCCCAGGTCATCAAGGCTGCGTCGGGTGCGGACGTTGCGCGCGCGCATGTCTAGTGGACATTACCCCGGTGGGCGTTTGGAATTCCCTGCGCCAGGATCACGCATAGGAGGCAAAGATGTCAATACCTGCGATCGAATCTATTTACCTGCCGACCCTGGCGTGGATTTCCAAAGTCGAAACGATGACGGCGACGGAAAAGTTTTATACTGTCGAATTGCCGCGCGGTCAATCGCTGGGACACAAGCCGGGTCAATTCGTCCAGATCAGTTTGAATGGCATCGGCGAAGCGCCCATTTCGATTTCGTCATCGCCGAGCCGCAGTAACGGCAAGTTCGAGATGTGCGTCCGTAAAGTTGGCGATGTGACGACCGCGTTGCACAACTTGGGCGAAGGCGCGCAAATCGGCGTGCGCGGTCCGTACGGGCGCGGTTTTCCCGTCGAACAATTCGAAGGGCGCGATATTCTCGTCGCGGCGGGCGGCTTGTCGCTGGCGCCGGTGCGGAGCGTGATCAATCAGATTTTCGACCATCGCAAAAAGTACGATCGCTTTATCATTCTCTACGGCGCGAAAAATCCGGGCGAGTTGCTGTTCAAGGAAGAACGCGAGGAATGGAAAAAGCGGAGCGACGTCGAATTTCTCGAAACGGTGGACAAGGGCACGCCCGAGTGGACAGGCAACGTCGGCGTCATCACGACCTTGTTTCCGAAGATCACCGTCAACCCGCGTAACACGGTCGCGATCACCGAAGGTCCGCCGATTATGTACCGGTTCGTGTTGATGGAATTGCTCGGCAAGGGCATTCCCGAAGATCAAATCTGGGTCTCGCTCGAACGCCGGATGAAATGCGGCGTCGGCAAGTGCGGTCACTGTCAACTCGATCATTTCTACTGCTGTCAGCACGGACCGTCGTTCAACTACGCCGAGATTAAAGGTGTGATGGAGGCGCTCTAATGAAACCCAAAGTAGCATTTTTCGATTTCACGAGTTGCGAAGGTTGCCAACTCACCGTCGTGGATTCACTCCAGACACATCTTGATTTGCTCGACGTGGTGGAGATCGTCCAGTTCCGCGAAGCGATGTCTGAACGCGGCGAAGATTACGCCATCGCGTTCGTCGAAGGATCGATCACGCGCGAAGCGGACGAGGCGCGCCTCAAGCAGATTCGCGAGCAAGCCGCGCTGGTCGTCGCGCTCGGCGCGTGCGCGCATCTCGGCGGCGTCAACGCGATCAAAAATCTCGCGCCGCTCGACGACGTGCGCCAGTACGTCTACGGGGACAAGCACAAGTGGTACGAAACGTACGCCGCGCGCCCGATCAGTGCGGTCGTCAAAGTGGACGCGTTCATCCCCGGTTGCCCGATTGATCGCGAAGAATTTATTCGCGTCGTCAAAGCGGTGCTGCTCGGCAAGAAACCGCCGATTCCCGATTATCCGGTGTGCGTGGAATGTAAGTTGAAAGAAAATAATTGTATGTTCCACAAAGGCGGCTTTTGTTTGGGTCCCGTCACGCGCGCGGGTTGCGGCGCGATTTGCCCAACCTACAGCGATGGCTGCGAAGGTTGTCGCGGCGCGATCCCGAATCCGAACCAGGACGCGATGAAGGACGTGTTGAAAGAACACGGTCTCACCGTTGACGAAGTAATGGCGCGGATGACGATGTTTAACGCGTTTGACGCTAGTCAATTGGGGAAATAGTCAATTAGTGATTGGTGATTGGTGGCTAGTCACTAATTGACCAATTACTAATTGACTAATCACAAGTTGACTAATCACGAGGATAACTATGGCACAAAATATGAAAATAGACGTTCACCACGTCACGCGCGTCGAAGGGCACGGCAACATCACGGTCAACGCGAAGAATGGCGTGCTGGAAGAATGTCGGCTCGACATCGTGGAAACGCCGCGCTTTTTTGAAGCGATGTTGCGTGGACGCCCGTACACCGACGCGAGCCACATCACGTCGCGCATCTGCGGCATCTGCGCGGTCGGTCACGCGACCGCGTCACTGCGCGCATCCGAAACCGCGCTCGGCGTCGAATTGTCCGAGCAAGCGTGGTTGCTGCGTAAATTGATTTTTCACGGCGAGATCCTTGACAGCCACGTCTTGCACACGTATATGCTCGTCGCGCCCGACTTTTTCAAAGTGGGCAGCGTGATTCCGCTCGCAGGCATCGCGCCCGACGCGGTTTTGCGCGCGCTGCGAATGAAAAAACTCGCGGGCGATTTGTGCGCGATGGTCGGCGGGCGGCACACGCATCCGATCGCGATGAGCGTCGGCGGGTTCACGCATCTGCCGACCGTTGACGAACTCAAGGCGATGCGCGCGCGCTTGATCGACGCGCGCAAGGATATGGACGAGACGGTCGCGCTCTTCAAGACCTTGCCGTGGCCCCAATTCACGCGCGAGACGGAATACGTCGCGCTGAGCAAGCCCGACGAGTACGCGTTCATTGACGGCACGATTACGACGACCGACGGCGGCAGGTATCACTTGAACGATTACCGCAAAGTGACAAACGAAAAATGCGTCGAACATTCGTCGTCCAAGCACACCGCACACAAACGCGAATCGTATATGGTCGGCGCGCTCGCGCGGTTCAACGTCAACTCCAAGCAGTTGCATCCCAAAGCGCAAGAAGCTGCGGACGCGCTGGGGCTGAAAGCGGTTTGCACGAATCCGTACCTGAACAGCGCGGCGCAAGTCGTCGAAATGGTGCACAGCATTGAAGAGTCCGTCAAGATTTGCGACGAACTGATCGCGCGCGGGATCAAGAAAGAAGACGCGTACAAATTTGCGGGCAAGGGCGGCACGGGCGTCGGCGCGTGCGAAGTGCCGCGCGGGCTCTTGTTCCACAACTATGAAATCGGCGACGATGGCAAGATCGTCAACGCGAACTGCATCATTCCGACGGGGCAAAATCTCGCGAACATCGAAGCGGATATGCGCGCGCTCGTCCCACAAATTCTCGATCAAGGCCAGGAAAAAGTGACGTTCGCGCTGGAAATGCTCGTGCGCGCGTACGATCCCTGCATTTCGTGCTCGGTGCATTTTCTGGATGTCAAGTTTGTATAGTTGGATAGCTTGATAGTTGGGTAGTTGGATGGTTGGCTAGTTCGACTGCAAAACTATCCAACTATGTAACTATGCAACTACCCGACTATGAAACCCATCCTGGTTCTCGGTCTCGGTAATCCGTTGCAAGGCGATGATGGTGTTGGTTGCCGCGTCGCGCAGGAGTTGGAACGTGTCATTGCGAGCCGTCCTGAGCAGAGCGTAGCGGAGTCGAAGGAAGCGGCGAAGCAATCTCCAACTCGCGAATCGGAGATTGCTTCGTCGCAGCCCTTCGACTCCGCAGCACAAAACGCTGCTCCGCTCAGGGTGCTCCTCGCAATGACACGATGGCAAGATGTCGAGGTGATGGATGGCGGGACGCCCGGCGTCGGCTTGCTGAATGTGATCGAAAGGCGCGCGCGCGTGATCATCATTGACGCGGCAGAGATGAGCATCGCGCCGGGAGCATTTCGGCGATTCACGCCGGAGCAAGTCGCGCTGACCGGTTCCGCGCAGCGATTCTCGCTGCATCGTTCCGGCGTCGCGGACGCGCTCGCGCTGGCGCGCGAATTGAAAATCGAACTGCCCGAAATCATTTTCTTCGGCGTTCAACCGGCAAGCGTCGAATGGCGCGACGCACTCAGTCCGGCAGTGCAGGGCGCGGTGCCGCGCGTGATCGAAGCGATACTCAACGAATTGAATCAAAGGATGAAATCAGAAGGATGAAGGATGAAAAATTTATTCATCCCTCCGCCTTCATCCTTCATCCTTGATTTTAGGAGTTCACTATGGCAAATGAAAAAATTCTGATTATTGACGATGACGACGATCTGGTGCTGGCGATGCGCTTGCCGCTCGAAGCCGCGGGCTACAAAGTGGCGCGCGCAGCCAACGGCGAAGAAGGGCTGAAAAAAGTCAAAGAAGTCAAGCCCGATCTGATCATCCTCGACGTGATGATGGACTCGACGACGGCGGGCTTTCAAGTGTCGCTCGCGCTCCGCAGTCCTGATCCAACATCGGAGTACAAAGCGTACAGCAAAATTCCGATCCTGATGTTGACGGCGATTCACTCGACCACGCCGTTGCGCTTTGGACCCGACCAAGAGTATCTGCCCGTAGATACCTTCATCGAAAAACCGATCGAACCGGCGAAACTGCTCGACCAGGTCCGCAAACATTTGAAATCCTGATCGTAAGGGCGAAGCAGTGGCAGAGTTGCCGCGTCGATCGAGCAGTCGGCATCAGCCAATGCTTCGCCCCTACCTTTTTGCGGTGGTGATTATGAATTCAGCCGCGCTACGCGATGCCGCGCAATCCAGTTCCGTGCCGCTTGAAGCGGAACTCGTTTCCAGTATGACCTGGCTCATCACGATCCGATGGTTGGCAGGCATCGGCGTGTTGGGCGCGACGTTCGTCGCCGACACTTTCTTTCGCGTATCTCTCCCCGCGCTGTCGCTCTATCTGCTCGGCGTCATTATCCTCGTCTATAACGCCGCGTTCCACCTGATCGCCCGGCGCTTGATGCGAAAAGAACCGCGCGCGCATCACCAGTCCGATTTTTTCACCAAGACGCAAATCGGGTGCGATTGGCTGGCGATGACCGCGCTGATTCATTTTTCCGGCGGACTCGAAAGCCCGGCGATCTTTTATTTTTTCTTTCACGTCGTCATCGCCTCCATTTTGCTTTCGATGCGCGCGACGTTTTTGTACGCGGCGATGGCGGCGCTCCTGATCAGCGCGATTGGCATTGGGGAATATGCCGGCGCATTGCCGCACTATTTCGTCTTGGCGAACGCGTCCGCCGCGCTGTATCGCCAGCCCCTTTTCGTCCTCGGTACGATTTTCTTCTTCAGCAGCACGATGTTCGTCGCGGCGTACCTTGCCTCTACGCTCAACGCGCGACTACGCAAACGCGAAGCCCAGGTCGTCACACTCAGCCAAAATTTGTTGAGCGCGTACACGCGCCTGGAAACCGTCTACGAATCGGCGGAAGCGGTCAACTCGACGCTTGAACTCACGCAGGTGTTGGATCGCCTGGTGCAACGGACGGCGGATGCGCTCGGCGTGCGCGCGTGTTCGATTCGTCTGCTCGACGAAACCGGCGCGCGCTTGAACGTCGCGGCGGTGTACGGCTTGAGCGACGCGTACGTCAAGAAAGGCGATTTGACCCTGGATCAAAATCCGCTCGCGCGCGAAGTGATCGCGGGCAAGGCGATCATCGTCAACGATGTGGCGACCGACACGCGTTTGCAGTATCCGCAACAGGCACTGGAAGAAGGCATTGCTTCGATGCTCTCCGCGCCGTTGCACGGCAAGCAAGGTCCGCTCGGTTTGATTCGCGCGTACAGCGTGGACGCGTATCATTTTACAGCGGACGACGCGGAATTCGTCAGCGCGATCGCGCGGCAAGGTAGCATCGCGATCGAAAACGCGCTGGCGTATCAAGCGCTCGGCAAACTCGATCAGATGAAATCGCGCTTCGTGATGACGGTGACGCACGAACTGCGGTCGCCGGTGAGCGTCGTGCGCAGTTTGTTGCGGACATTGCTCGCCGGGTACGTCGGCGAGCTGGGCGAGACGCAGCGCGAGATGCTTCAGCGCGTGCAGTATCGCGCCGATTTTCTGCAAACGCTGATTGACGATCTGCTCGATCTGGCGGCGGGCAAAGCGGACGTGAGCGCGAAAGAGGAAATCGTGCCGGTGCGGTTGGATGAAGCCGTCGCGCGCGTCGTCGAGCGGTTCACGATTCCCGCGCAGGAAAAAGCCATCGCGCTGGAATGGGAGTGCGCGTGCGCGGACGGTCCGATCAAAATCGCCGCGACGAACGAGGGGATCGATCGCGTCTTGAACAACCTGGTTTCCAACGCGGTCAAGTACACGCCGCACGGCGGACGCGTCGCGGTCAAGTTGTTCGCGCGCGCTAATCGCGCGACGCTGGAGGTTGCGGACAGCGGGATCGGGATTCCCGAAGACGCGCTGACGCACTTGTTCGAAGAATTTTATCGCGCGCCGAACGCAAGAGCCCAAGTCAAAGAAGGCACGGGCTTGGGTCTGGCGATCACCAAGGATTTGATCGTGCGCTACGGCGGGCATATCGGCGTGCAGAGTCAGGCGGGGCGGGGGACAACTTTCACCGTCACGTTTCCAATTTTGATCGAGTTGCCGGTCTAGCCCGCGCGGCGGACGACGACGACGAAATGCCATTGCGCGCCGCGTAATGGCATTTTTCATTTCGCGCGTCCATTTTTATTTTCCGCGAGACGATGCTATAATGACGCGCAGGAGATGCCCGTGCTGGCTTTGGATTTGTTACCGATCTTGAAACAACACCGCCCGTTTGCGATTTTGTCGTCCGTGGGCTTGGCGGTGTTGTACGTTGAATTGAGTTGGGCGAGTTTCAATTTCTGGTCGTCTCGTTCGCTTGACGAAGCGATCGCGGTGACCGGGTTGATCGCAGTCCTCGCGTTCGTCGGTTATCTGATTTCCTTTTTCGTCCCGCCGTTGCTGGTGCGCGACACCTGGGATCATCCGCGCGCGTGGGGCGTGTTGAGCAACGTCGCCGCCTGGTCGGTGGGCATTACGATTGCGCTCAACGTGATCGAATTCGGGCTGTTGTTGTATCTGGTCAATTTCGATCTGATCGCCAGCTACCATCTTTTGCGCGATGTCTACGTCTACACTTTTTTCGCGCTGCTTTTCTTTCACGGCTTGTTGTTGTACGTCCGCTATGTGACTTTTCTCTACCAGACGCCCGATCACGTTCAGCCGCTCAAAGTGATCGCATCGTCACTGGGCGTGGGGCTGATCCTGCTGTTCGTGGGCGGCTTTTTGTTTTTGATCGATCTGGTTCATCTCGAAAACGCGTCGGCGGCGATGCAAGGCATAATGGGCTTGCACGTCTACGGGCGCGGACTCTATTTGTTTACGCTCGTGATCGCCGCGTATGTCTGGCACTTGCGCTGGATCGCGGATCACTGATACACAAGTCAGTATTCAGTGTTCAGTGTTCAGACGACTGAAGACTGAACACGGAACACTAAACTCTGGAGGACTAGTGCGAATTCCCATCATCGCGGGAAACTGGAAAATGAACAAAACGATTGCGGAGGCGCGCGAGTTGGTCGGCGCGCTGCGCGATGAGTTGACGCGCGTCGCCGCCGATGGCAAGGTGCAGATCGTTTTGTGTCCGCCGTTCATCGCGCTTGCCGAAGTTGCCGCGCGCGTCAAGGAGACGCCAATCAAAGTCGGCGCGCAAAATTTATTTTGGGAAGTCAAAGGCGCGTACACCGGCGAAATCGCGCCGCCGATGCTGAACGAAGTGTGCGATTACGTCATCATCGGTCATTCCGAACGCCGCCAGTATTTCGGCGAGACGGATGAAGGCGTCAACAAGAAAACGCGCGTCGCGCTCGCGCATCACCTGACGCCGATTGTGTGCGTCGGCGAGAATTTGCAACAGAACGAAGCGGGGCAGACGGCGCAGATCGTCGGCGCGCAAGTGCGCGCCGCGTTCACGGAGATCGCGCGCGACGACGCGCGGCGTTGCGTCATCGCGTACGAGCCGGTCTGGGCGATCGGCACCGGCAAAGCCGCGAGCGGCGCGGGCGCGAACGCGGTGATCGGCTTGACGATTCGCGGCGCGCTGGCGGACTTGTACGACGAAGCGACCGCGCAAACGATCCGCGTGCAGTACGGCGGCAGTGTCACACCGAAAAACGTCGCGGAATTTTTCGCGCAACCGGAAATTGACGGCGCGCTCGTCGGCGGCGCAAGTTTGCTCGCGGCGGATTTCATCGCGATTTGTCAGGCGGCAAGGAAATAGTTCAAGGTTTGCAGGTTCAAGGTTCAAAGTTAAACTTGGAACCTTGAACCTTGAACCTTGAACCTTGAACTTTGAACCTTGAACCCTGAACCCCCAATGTCCATCCTCATCTTCCTCGTCGTCTTCGCGCTGACGATTTTTTTGCAACGCTGGTTGCATCAGCACATCCAGGGATTCGCGCTCGCGCTCACGGGCAAACCGGGTTGCGGATTGCGCTTGCTGTTCTATTTGCTATTGCCCGGCGTGATCCTGCACGAATTGAGTCATTACATCGTCGCCAAAGTATTGCTCGTGCGAACCGGCAACGTCCACATCGGGCTGGGCAACCCGCGCGCCAGACGCGTCACGCTCGGCTCGGTGAACATCGAACGGACAGATCCGTTCCGCGAAAGTCTGATCGGCGCGGCGCCGTTCGTTTTCGGCGTCGGCGCGATTTGGCTGATCGCGGCGTGGGGCTTTGACGTGTGGCCCCAAGCCGGCGCGTCGTGGGAGTTGTTCTTTCAGCGCGTCGCGCAGTACGCGGACGATTGGACGACCTGGCTCGATCTCTATCTGATCTTCGCGGTGAGTACCGCGATGATCCCCAGCGAATCGGATCGCGCACCGTGGGGTCCCGTGTTCACCGTGTTTGGCGCGCTCGTCGCGTTCTTGTTCGTCCTGGGATGGACGCCCAACATTCCGCCCGCCGCGATGACGCTCGCGCGCAACTGGCTCGACGCGCTCACGTTCGCGCTGGGACTGGCGGTGATCGTCAACGGGGTGATCGCCGTCGCGTTGTGGATTTTGGAGGTGACGTTGCGGCAAATCAGCGGCAAGCGCGTGGACTATCGCGTGCGGCGGCGGTAAAAACAGGAACCCAGGTTTCGCTACGAAACCTGGGTTTTACTTCTGGGGTGAGGGCGGACTGAGTTTGACGAGCAACGCAATCGCGCTCAGCCCGATCACCACCAGGGCGATCAGTTTGTAGATACCGGTCGGCAGAATCAGCGCGAGCGCGCCGAACAAGATCGTGACGGCATAGTAGAGAAAGACGATCACGCGTTGCGGTACGCCCAGATCGAGCAAGCGATGGTGCAGGTGACCGCGATCGGCGGAGAACGGCGATTTGCCCGCGCGAACGCGCTGGATGATTTGCCACGCCACGTCGAGAATCGGGATGCTGAGGACGAGCAACGCGGTGCCCACTTTCGCGCCACCGATGATTGACAGCGCGCCGAGCGCCAAGCCCAGCACGTTCGCGCCGGCGCTGCCCATAAAAATTTGCGCCGGGAAAAAATTGAACAACAGGAACCCCAGGACACTGCCGAGGAGCGCGAGCGCGAGGAGCGCGAGCGAGTTCTGTCCCAGGTTGAATGTGTGCGCGAACAACAGCGCGCCCGCAATCAGGACGACGCCGCCTGCCAAGCCGTCAATCCCGTCCAGCCAGTTGATCGTGTTCATCATTCCGACCAGCCAGAACAACGTGAAGAGAAAGGCAAACCAGGTTTCGAACGGCGCAAAGTGTCCCGGGAACGGGTTGGAGACTTCACGGATCAAGACCCCGCTCGCGGCGACGATAATCGCCGCGATGATCTGCGCGATGAGTTGCGGCGCGGGAGCGAGTTCGCGATGATCGTCGTACACGCCAACAACAAACACCAACGCGCCGCCAATGAAAAGCCCGATCAGGCGCGGCATCTCGAATTCATCCGTGCGCGGATACGACAGCGAGACGCCGACCGCCGCGAAAAACGCGACGAAGAGTGATAGTCCGCCGAGTTTGGGTGTGGGCTGGGCGTGCTGATGCCGATTGCGGGGCTGGTCTACCGCGCCGGTTCGCAATGCCAGACGCGCGGCGAGCGGCGTGAGCGTGAGCGCGATCAAGAATCCAGTGGCAAAGACAAGAACAAAAATCATCGTGACTCGATCCATTCTATTCCACACCGCGTCGCGTGTCAAAGTTGGCGCATCGCGCGCGTAGGGTGTAATTCACTTTCGGGGGCAACTGTCATTCTGAGCGAAGCGAAGAATCTCGCAAGTTCTGGAGAGACGCTTCGCGGAGTTTACAGTGAGCGAAGCCGAACTGCTCAGCGTGACAACTTCTCCCCCAAAGTGAATTACACCTCGCGCGTTGCGGCAATTGCATATTTGCGCGATTGGGGCTATAATCCAGACAAGAACTATGCAGAACGATCCGAGTTGGGAAACTCACGTGGGCGCGATGCACGACGCGGTGCGCGCGCGCCGGAATACGGGCGTCACCGCATTTCTGCTGGCGGCGTTGCTGATCTGCGTGCTCGGCGCGGTGGCAATGCCGAGCGGCTTGGGTGTGCTGGTGGGCTATCAGGAGTTGCAAGCGCAAAACCACGAGTCGGCGATCATTCATTTCAATCGCGGCTTGAGTTACCTCAACGAAAAATATCCGGAACTCGCGCGCAATGAATTCGAAATCGCGCTCAAGTACGACGAGACGTTCGAACCGGCGCGGGAAAAACTGGACGAGTTGCAGATACCGAACGGGAGCAGTACGCCCGGCGCGCTGCAACAAGATCGGATTGCCGCCGCGCTGTACGACGAAGCGCGCGGGTTGGTGAATCAGAAAGAGTGGAGCGACGCGATCACGCGCCTGGAACAAGTGCGGACACTCAATCCGGGTTATCGAACGGCTGACGTGAACGATCTGTTGTACCAGGCGTACATCAATTCCGGCAAAGCCGCCGTCGCCGCCGGACAAATCGAAATCGCGCGCGAGCGTTTTGAATCGGCGCTGGCGATCCGCAACACGGACGCCGAAATCAAACGCCAACGCGATCTCGCCGTGTTGTATCTCGAAGGACAGCAAGCGTTCGGTTACAACTGGCAGACCGCCGTCACCAAATTGTCCGCGCTCTTTCAGCAAGACCCGAATTACGCCGATGTCAAAAAACGATTGTACGACGCGCACATCCAGTACGGCGACAAGGCGTGCAAAGAAGGCGCGTGGGCGCTCGCGCAGCGCGAGTACGACGGCGCGCTCGCGCTGGTGAACGATCCGCAACTCGCGCAGAAACGCGCGCAAGCGCAGACGATCTGCAAGCGCGCGCCCACGCCCACACCTGCCGATACGCCGGTGATCGTCGGCACGCCGGCGATCAGCGGCACACTTGCGCCGGGCGGCACGCCCACGCTGATCGCGCTGCCGATGGCGGAAAGTTACACCTGGGTCACTTCGACCGCGCGCGACAAACCGTGCACGGGCGCCGGGACCGTCAGCGGCGCGGTGCGCGACGCGCTGGGACGCGCGCTGGCGAATGTGTTGGTGGGGTACTATGCCGATGACATTCCACTGACCACCGCGCGCACGAACGCCACCGGGCAATATCAACTCACCTTGGGCAAAGATCCGCGCGTGTTGCACGTCGTTCTGTTGGGTGCGGATGGCAAAACGCCGTTGACTGATACGCTCGTGCATTATCCAGGTGGGCTGGTGGCGGGCTGTCACGTCGTGATCGAGTGGCAACGCGTGCAGTGAAGTAAGGCGCGAGCCCGTTTCGCGTTTTACGTTCGAGGAGTGCGATGAGAAAATTTTTTCGTGTGCTGGCGCTGGGTTTGATCGTCTTGGCGTTCGCGTTGCCCGCCATCGCGCGCGCGCAGAGCGGCGCGCACGTCAACGTGCTCACGGTGAATGGCGCGATTGATATCTGGGTCGAAGGATACATCAATCGGGGCATCACGCTTTCCGAACAGGATGGCGCGCAGGCGATCGTCATCCTCTTGAACACGCCGGGGGGCGCGCTCAACGCCACGCAAAATATCACGACGCGGATGTTGAACGCGCGCGTGCCGGTGATCGTCTTTGTGTATCCCCCGGGCGCGTGGGCGGGGTCGGCGGGCACGTTCATCACGCTGGCGTCCCATATCGCCGCGATGGCGCCGACGACGACGATCGGCGCGGCGCACCCGGTTGCCGCCGGAAGTGAGCAGCTGGAAGGCGACGCGCGCGACAAGGTCACCAACTTTTCCGTCGCGATGATCCAAAACCTGGCGCGCGAGCGCGGCAGAAACGCCGAATGGGCGGGCAAAGCGGTCAAGGAAAGTGTTTCAGCCACCGCGCAAGAAGCGTTGCAGTTGAACGCGATTGACTTGATCGCGAACGATGTGGATGATTTGCTGAACCGCGTGGATGGCAAAACCGTCAAGACCGCGGCCGGCGAATTGACGTTGCGAACCCAACGCGCCAGAGTCAACTCCGTGGAGATGAATTTTGCGGAATTGATCCTGCACACGATCGTCGATCCGAATCTCGCGCTGATCCTGCTGCAAATCGGCTTGCTCGCGATCGCTGTCGAGTTGTACAATCCCGGCGCGACGTTGCCCGCCGTCGTCGGCGGCATTTGCCTGGTGCTGGCATTCGTCGCGCTGGGCAACCTGCCGGTGAACTGGGGCGGCGTGATCCTGATCATAATGTCCGTGATCGCGTTCGTGATTGACGTGCAAGTGAACAGCATCGCGTTGACACTGGGCGCGTTGGGGATGTTCGTGCTGGGCGCGCTGTTGCTCTTTACGCCGCTGACGCCGCCAGCGCCGACGATGCCGGACGTTTCAGTCTCGCCCTGGGTGGTGCTGGCGTTGGGCGGCACGATGGCGGGGTTCTTTCTCTTCGTGCTAGGCGCGGCGGTGCGCGGACGCAAGTATCCGGTGTTGAACGGCGCGGAATCGCTCATCGGCGCGACGGGCGTCGCGCTCTCCGATCTCGCGCCGAGTGGAATGGCGCGCGTGAGGAGTGAGGAATGGCTTGCCGACGCGCAGGAAGGAGTGATCAAAGAAGGGGATGCGATCCAGGTTGTGCGTGTGGAAGGGTTACGGCTCAAAGTAGTGAAGAAATAAGGGAACGGGGTACAGGTTGCAGCTGATTGTCGCTCCCTGTCCGCTGATCCCTGAACTCAAATTCAAAGGAGAATGAGTATGACGAACCAAACTGTAACGATGCTGTCGTGCATCGGTTTCTTCTTCGTCTTGTTCGCGTTGGTGCTGTTTACGATGGCGATCAAGATCGTGCGTGAGTACCAACGCCTGGTCGTGTTCCGACTGGGCAAGTGCGTGGGCGCGCGCGGACCCGGCTTGGTCTTCCTGATTCCTTTCGTCGAGACCGCCAACTGGGTAGACTTGCGCGAACTGTTCCTCGATGTGCCGGCGCAAACGACGATTACCAAAGACAACGCCAATATCTCGGTTGACTTTTTGATCTACTACAAGGTAGTGGATCCGGTCGCCAGCGTCGTCCAGGTTCACAATTTTGCCGGAGCGTCGCAAGGGATCGCGATGACGACGCTGCGCGCGGTCATCGGCGATATTCTGCTCGATGATGTGTTGGCGCAGCGCGAACGCATCAACACCTCGCTGCGCACCAAGCTGGACGACGTGACCGAGCGCTGGGGCATCAAAGTGACGGCGGTCGAAATTCGCGAAATCTTGCCGCCGCGCGAGATTCAAGAAGCGATGACGCGCCAGATGTCCGCCGAGCGCACGCGCCGCGCGGTCGTCACCGAAGCGGAAGGCAAGAAATCGGCGGCGATCACAGTCGCCGAAGGCGAAAAGCAATCGGCGATCTTGCGCGCCGAAGGCGAACGCCAAGCGCGCATCCTGCAAGCCGAAGGGTACGCGCAAGCGCTGGAGACAGTCTTCGCCGCGGCAAAGGGCATTGACGCCAAGACGATGTCGCTCCAGTACCTCGACACGCTCAAGGCGTTGGGTGCCAGCCCGGCGACTAAATTCGTCTTCCCCGCCGAGTTTACCAACTTGCTCAAGCCGTTCATCGGCTATGCGACGGAGACGGTGGGAGAGGGCAAGGGCTAAACCCCGCCGAGCGCGCGTGCTGAGGATGAAATCGGCAAAGGTTAAAGAAATTTAACCAAAAACTGTATTGGTCAACCAGATGTTGCACATGCTTTTGACATAAAAACGCCAGGAAAGCGTTCAATTTGCCCGTAGTGCCCAGCATGGCGCGGCTACCACCCTCGCGGGCACTGTGCAACACCCCGTTGACTAGTACAAAATTTAACCAAAAACCCATTGACATCCACAAATCGTTATGTGATAATGCCAGCGTAGGAACGAGGTTCTGCGCGTCTGGTGTTGTGATGGATTTGCTCGCCAAGGCAAGAACGACCGATGCCTTGGCGAGTTTTGTTATCCGCCGGTCTCATCTTTTTCCAAATTTTCAAGGGGGTGTTGGGTTCGTATGGACAGTCGTTTGCAGGGCACGGTCAAGTGGTTCAACAATTCCAAGGGCTATGGCTTTATCGCGCGCGATAGCGGTAAAGACGTGTTCGTCCACTTTTCCGCGATCCAAACGGAGGGCTTTAAATCCTTGAGCGAAGGGGACAAGGTGGAGTTCGTCATCGAAGAAAGTCCCAAAGGACCACAAGCCGCGAACGTTGTGAAAGTGGCCTAATCGGTTTTTGTCTGGGCAGTACTTCACGAGCAAACAGCCATTGGCGCGCTGACGCCGATGGCTGTTTGTGTTTTGCCGAGTTGCATTTTTCCAACAATCGCGTTATGCTAGGCGCGGATCAGAGGTGACGGATGGCGACGTACCACATCTATATGGACTGGCACGTACCCGGCTATCTAGCGCGCGTGCATCTTTCGACCTGCCCGTTTTGCAACGACGGCAGTGGAATTCATCCGCGCGCCACCAATCGGTACGGGCGATGGTACGGTCCGTACGCCTCGTTCCAAAAAGCGTACGATGCCGCGCAGCAACTTGGCAGGTACCGGCGCAAGTGCAAACACTGTAATCCAAAATGATTCCGACGCATCGAACGGCAGACGACCGGCACATCGCGGTGGTCTGTTCTCTTTTTTGGCGGATGTGTTGGATTCGGTTATAATGATCGCGATGGATCAAAAACCGAATGACCTGCTCGAAGTTGTCGTCGGGAAACTCCTGACCGAGCAGAAACACACTTTGGCGATTGCGGAATCGTGCACCGGCGGCTTGCTCACGCATCGCTTGACGAACGTCCCCGGCAGTTCGGCGTACATCATCGCGTCCGTGATCGCGTACGCGTACGAAGCCAAAGTCGCCGCGCTCGGCGTGTCGTGGGACACGCTGAACACGTTCGGCGCGGTGAGCGCGGAGACGGTCACCGAAATGGCGCGCGGCGCGCGCGCGAAATTTTCCGCGACGCTTGGACTTGCGATCACCGGCATTGCCGGACCGGGCGGCGGGATGCCGGGCAAACCGGTTGGGCTGGTTTACCTCGCGCTGGCAGACGCAGACGCAGTGATCGTCGAAAAACATATTTGGCGCGGGGATCGTTTGCAGAACAAGGAGCAAAGCGCGCAAGCCGCGCTGGAGTTGCTCCACTGTTACCTAACGCAGAGTTGATACAAACTGTGCGACGGTCGGCGGTCTGCCGTCGGCGGTCGTTTGTCAAAGAGGTTGATCTGTGCAACTGATCGGCGCGTCAAGTTTACCTGAGGATTTGACGCCGACGCAAAAGAAAAATTTTCTGAACGTCCAGATTGACGGCATCGCGATTGGGCTGGCGAGCGCGGCAAGTCCATTCTTGCCGGTTTTCCTCGCGCGGCTCGGCGCGACGAATTTCCAGGTCGGCTTGTTAACCGCGATGCCGGGCGTGACCGGCTTGATCTTGGCGATCATCGTCGGACGATTTTTGCAGACGCGGCGCCAGGTGGTGCCGTGGTACAGCGCGGGGCGCTTGATGGTCGTCTCGTGCTACGCGTTGACCGGACTCGTGCCGTTCATCGTCCCGTATGAATTCCAAGTGATCGCGGTCTTGGTGATCTGGGCGTTCGCGACGTTGCCGCAAACGCTCGTCAATGTCTGTTTTGGCGTCGTGATGAACGCGGTTGCCGGTCCCAAACATCGGTACGATCTGATGAGTCGGCGGTGGTCAACCTTGGGCTTTGTGCAAGCCGTCACGGTGGCGATCGTCGGACAAGTTTTGGATCGGCTCGGTTTTCCGTTCAACTATCAGATCGTATTCATCGGGCTTTCATTGGGCGGCTTGATCAGTTTTTATTATTCGAGTCACATCGCGCTGCCGGATGCCGAACCGCCACCCAGGTCGGACGAATCGGCGCGTGTGCGCGCGCGGAATTTCGTCGCGTTGATTTGCAGTCAGCCGGAGTTCGTCTCGTTTATGTTCAAGCGGTTTGTCTACATTTCCGGGACGACGCTCGCGGTGCCGTTGTTTCCGCTGTACTATGTGCGGCAAGTGCAAGCGACCGACGCGTGGATCGGGATGATCAATATGGCGCACACCGCGATTATGTTGGTGGGCTATTTGTTCTGGTCGCATCAATCGAAACGGCGCGGCGGACGCTTTGTATTGTTGTGGACGACGCTGGTGATGTCGCTCTATCCGGTGCTCACCGCGCTGACGTTGCAAGTCGAAGTGATCGTGCTGTACGCCGTCATCGCCGGAATCTTTCAAGCGGGGCTCGACCTGGTTTTCTTCGACGAGCTGATGAAGACGTTCCCCGCCCAGTACAGCGCGACATTCGTTTCGATTGCGCAAAGTCTGCAACACCTCGCGACGGTGGCGGCGCCGCTCGTGGGAACACTGCTCGCCGATCAGATCGGGATCGGCGGCGCGCTGATCGTGAGCGGCGCGTTGCGGTTGGTGGGGTTTGCGCTGTTCGCGGCAGGGAAAAGATGAAAGATGAGAGATGAAAGATGAAAAATTTCATCTTCGTTCTTCCTTTTTTCATCCTTCATCCTTCATCCCTCATCCTTCTGCCTTTGTTGCGCGCTGATAAACGCGATGATTCTTGTACGGCTTGGCGCCAACATTCCCAAGGTCTTGGCGCATTTGCGCGGCGGTTTCGGCGACCTGGGTCAGATCGCCGTGGTCGAAGTGAAAGCCGGGCGCGCGAAGCGTCTGCTCCATCTCCGAGTACATCAGCGCGTTGCCGCCGATGCCTTGAAACTCCGGCAGAATTCCCGCGCCGTTGAGCGTGATCCAATTCGTCCGCCGCATTTCGATTAGCAGATCGATCAAGCCGAACGGAAAAAGATGCCCGCGCGCGCGCTGCAGCGCGGCGGAGACATCGGGGAACGCGAACACGAAACCGACGACCGCGTCGTCGTGCGCGATCACCTTGATCAAACGCGGATCGGCGATCAGCAAAATATTGTCGAGAATGAATTTGATCTCGCGCGCGGTCAGCGGATAATATTCCCAGTTGTTGACGAACGCGTGATTGTACGCGCGTCCGATGCGCTCCGCCCACGCGATCAATTCGCGTTTGTGTTTGAACTTGATCACCCGCAGATTGCCGCGCTTGCCCGCGCGCGCGGCGATCCGGCGGACGCGTTCGGGCATCTTGAAATCGGCGCCCAGATAGCACGAGACGAAATCCACTTCTTTGGTGAAACCCAGGTTTTCGATCAGGCGCGCATAGTACGGATAGTTGTAATTCATCATCGTCATCACTTGACGATGCGCGAACCCTTCGACGAGGATGCCGTAGCCGTCGAGCGCGCCAAAGCCCTTGGGTCCGACGACGCGATTCAAACCGCGCGCGCGCGCCCACGCGAATACTTGCTCGAACAACGCGTGCGCGGCTTCTTGATCGTCCTCGCAATCGAACAGATAGAATTGCGCTTGGCGCGTTTTGTGGTACTCGTTGAACCGACGATTCTCGAGCGCGGCGACGCGTCCCACCTCGCGACCATCGCGCGTCGCGATAAAGAAATCCGCGTCCGAATGTTCGTAGAACGGATGCTTGGCGCGGTTCAACTGCAATTCCGCGTCGACGAATAATGGCGGCACCCACTGCTTGCACTTTGCGTACAATCGAAACGGAATTTGAACATAGCGACGAACGTGCTTTTTGTTTGTCGGGTCAATTTTTTCGATCGTGAGCATAATGCCTCCTTGTGAACTCGACCGCCGACCGCGCTCTTCTGACCAATTGACTAATTGACCAGTTGACTGTTTTGGAGAACAACGTTGTGCCGCCGCTCGTCAATTTCGGCAAGTCTTTTGGAAGGTGCGCCGCTGGAGTGCCGCAAAGCACGTCGGACCCGGCGCGCTGGCGGTTGGGTTTTTCGTGTGAGTGACTTTATTATACCGCATTTTTGCGCGTTTGTCGTGATGGTGATAAACTAAACACTGAAGCCATAATTGACCGTAGACCGACGACCAACGACCGACGAGTTTGAATGGCGGTCTGCGGTCGCCCGTCGGCGGTCGTCCAAGGAGATCACAATGTCCAAAGTTGCGATTGTGACTGACAGCGCCGCGAGTATTCCGGAAGCGCTCATCGAACGCTTGAACATTCATTGGGTGCCGTACTACATTCATCGCGGACAAGAGGTGTTGCGCGATTTGGTGACGCTTCAGCGCGATGCGTTTTACAAGTGGTTGCCCACCGCGCGCGAGTTACCCAAGACGGCTAGCCCCGGTCCCGGCGATTACGTGGAGCTCTACGAGCGACTCGCGCAAAATCAAGGCGCGCGCGAAATCGTCAGCATCCACATGACCTCGAAGGGGAGCGGCGCGTACCAAGCCGCGCGCATCGCCAAAGAAACGCTCGCCGAAAAAATTCCGCACGTGCGCGTCGAAGTGATTGACACGCTGAACGTTTCGATGTGTCAGGGTTGGATGGTGATCGGAGCCGCGCGCGCTGCGCGCGCAGGCAAATCGTTCGACGACATCGTGAATCAAGTCAAAGCGATGATGCCGGTGACGCGGATGATTCAGACGGCGGACACGCTCAAATATTTGTATATGGGCGGGCGCATCGGCAGAGCCAAACATCTGGTTGGATCGTTGTTGAACATCAAGCCGTTGATTGGAATGCAAGACGGCGTGATCATCCCGTTGGGTCAGGTGCGTAGCCGTCTCCAAGCGTATGAAGCAATGGCGCAAATGATCGAAACCGCCGTAGGCAAAATGGGCAAGATCAAAATCGCGTACGTGCACGCGGCGGCGCAAGAGGAAGCGGAAAAGATCAAAAAGTTGGTCGAAGAGCGCTTGACGTGTGTGGAATCGCTGATTGCGGAATTGTCTCCCGCGCTCGGCGTGCATACCGGACCTGGGACGGCGGGAGTGTGCTACTATCCTGTAAAGGATGAAGGATGAAGGATGAAGGATGAAGGATGAAGGCGGAACGCGGAAGAATGAAGGCAGAAGGATGAAGGATGAAGAACGCATCGATCCGCGAATGACGCGAATCCCTGGTTTGGACTTTAGTCATTCGCGGATTATTGTTTTACCTTCAAGAGTCACCGCGCGGAACATTAGCCGGTCACCGGGGACACTTTGCGCGACGCGCGCAATGTCTTCGCTGACGACCATCGCAATGATCGGATAGCCGCCGGTTGTTTGATGATCTGCCATCAGGACGATGGGTTGTCCGTCCGGTGGAACCTGGATCGCGCCGAACGGAACGCCGCACGAGATCAATTCGACCTCACCCCTAACCCCTCTCCTGAGAGGAGAGGGGGCAATCAACCGATACCCCATCCGATCCGCCGTCTCCGCAACGATGAACTCTGCGCGCGTCAACGCGGCGATTGCTTCCGGCGTAAACCAATCGGCGTGCGGACCCAGGATGACGCGAATGTTCGTAGTAGGCGATTCATCGCCATCAGTTGCGCTAAAGCGCATACTACTAACGCCCACGCTGCGCCCCGCCGCCGCAACCAGATCGTCCAGCGTTGGCGCGCCGATGTGAATGTGATCGCCCGCTGCGAGCGCGCGTCCTTCCAACCCTCCGAACTTGCCGCGCAGAAATGTTGACTTGCTCCCCAGGACGCGCGGCACATCAATTCCTCCGTGAATCGCGAGATAAATCCATCCGCCTGCGCGCTTGGGCGCGATTTCAATCGTCGCGCCCGCGCGCGCGAAAACGCTCATTCCCATCGGCAGCGCGCGTCCGTTGATTTCGAACCGCGCGTCCGCGCCGGTCAGCGCGATGAGATGCGGCGCGTTCGTGCGCAGCGCGACCGGCGAATGAATTTCGAGCGCGGCTTCGTCCCGTGAATTGCGGACGAGTTGATTGGCAACGCTTAGCGCGGGCAAATCCATCGCGCCGGAAACCGGCACGCCGTATGCTTGATAGCCCCAGCGTCCGGCGTCTTGGATCGTCGTGAAAAGTCCGGAATCGAGAATTCGTAACATTGGGAATGACCGACGACCGATGACCGATGACGGTGGACCTTGTCGGTCGTCCGTCTTCGGTCATCCGTCACCGCGCCACGAATCGCACGCGATCAGCCGAGCGCAGCAATGTCGGCGGATCCCAACTCGGGTCGAACAATGACAACTCGGTGCGCCCGATGATGCGCCAGCCGCCCGGCGACTCCATCGGATAAACTCCGGTCTGACGACCGGCGATGCCGACCGATCCGGCGGGAACGCGCGTGCGCGGCGTTTCCATTCGCGGCGCGGCGATTTGTTCCGGCACCGATCCCAGGTACGCAAACCCCGGCGTGAAACCGACAAAGTAGACGCGGTAGATGACGCTCGCGTGCAATCGAATCACATCGTCTTCCGCGATGTCGTTGTGCCGCGCGATGAACGCAAGATCGGGACCGCACTCGCCGCCATAGCGCGTGGGAATTTCGACAAGGCGCGGGGCGCGGGGCGAATTTGTCGCCGGTGCGCTGATCGTGTCTTGTATGATCGCGCGCATTGTGACGAAGGGCGCGCGTTGTGGATCATAGCAAACCAGGAGCGACGAGTACGCCGGAACAAGGTCGCGGATTTCAGAACGATTCTGCGCGCGCAACGCGTGGGCGAGCGCGTGGACGTGATCGTTGATCGCGTCGTTGATCTCATCGGCGAATTCGATCAAGATCGCGGCATCACCGGCGGGGAGAAGGCGGGGCTGGGGATGAATCATTTCTGAGTGGAAAGACAAGGTGGCAAGGAGACAAGGAGACAAGGAGAAATTGTCACCTTGTCGCCCTGTCTCCTTGTCTCAATGAGGAAATCACTATGCTGTTCTGTTCCAAAGCATCGCGCACCGCGCGCAAAATTTCCACCGCGCCAGGCGAATCGCCGTGAACACAGAGCGTATCCACCGGCATCGCGATCGTTTCACCATTGGGCGTCGTCACGGTTTGCGTGCGCGCCATTTGCAACGCCTGCGCCGCCGCGCGACGCGGATCGTCAATCAGCGCGCCCGGTTCGCGGCGCGAACGGAGCGTGCCATCGCGATTGTACGCGCGGTCGGCGAACCCTTCGCGCGCAAAGCGGATGCCTTGCTCGCGCGCCGCGTGTTCCATCGCCGCGCCGGGTTGCCCGACGAGAATCAAGTTCGCGTCGAAACGCGCGATGGCGCGCGCAATCGCGTTGGCAATCGGCGGGCGCGTTGCGGCGAGGTTGTAGAGCGCGCCGTGCGGCTTGATATGCGCGAGCGTCGCGCCTTCCGCGCGCGCGAACGCGGCAAGCGCGCCGATTTGGTACAGCACGTCGTTTTCGATCTCGTCCGGCGTCGCGTCGAGCGCGCGGCGACCAAAGCCGACGAGATCAGCAAAGCCGGGATGCGCGCCTAGCGCGACGCCGTGCTGAATCGCGAGGCGGACGGTGCGCGCGATCACCTGCGGATCGCCCGCGTGAAAACCGCACGCGATATTCGCGGAGGTGATGAGCGGCATAATTGCCGCGTCGCTGCCAAGCGTGTACGCGCCGAAACTTTCGCCAAGATCGCAGTTCAAGTCAATTCGCATCATCGTAGATGCAGTATAATCGAGTTGGCGTGTACGTCAAAACAGTCCGCGAACCAACAACAGAAATCCGAAGATCGCGAGCGGAATGCCGATGATCGCGCCGATGACCGTGAGACTGACGAGCACACCGACGATCAGCAACACGAGCCCCAGGATGATCGCGATGAGCCGTCCGGTCAGTTCGAAGATCAGGGTGACCAATCGCCAGACGGCGCGGAATGGAAGTAGGAGAATGGACATTACATTCCTCACGTGTCATTGCGAGGAGCGTTTTCCGCGACGAAGCAATCCCCAACCTGCAACGTGGAGATTGCTTCGCTCCGCTCGCAATGACACCTGGTTACGGATTTTTCAACTCGTCTTTGTACGGCGCGATGAGCCACAGGACGAGATAGATGATCGCGCCCGCGCCGCCCCAAATTGTCAGCAAGACGAAAACCAAACGCACGATGGTTGGGTCAATGTCGAGTAATTCACCCAAGCCCGCGCAAACACCGCCCAACATTTTTTCGGTTCTGCTTCGATACAATCGGCGTGCCATTTCAACCTCCATTGAAAAACGACGGACGACGGATGACCGCCGACCGCCGCGAGTCTTGAAGGCGACTAACATTCGCGTCTGTTGCCTTCTCTTGTATCTACGCCAAACGCGGCATTTGGTTACGCCGCTATTGGTTCATTGGCTCATTGGTCAATTGGCTCATTATTCTTATCGCGCCTGTCCGGAATTCGGATCGATCATCAAACTGGAAACATCCACCGCTTCGAAATTGGAACCGAGCACGCGGCGAAATTCGGTGACGAGGGTATCGTCGTTCCAGCGCGCGTCCGGCGCGCCGCTGATGTACCAATCGCTGCCGTTGTCCGCAACGATGATGCCGTAGCGCTTGAACGCCGTCAAGATCACCTGCACCTCCGGCGAGAATGTCGAAATGTCGAACGACGATTTCAGGCGAAAGCGTTGTCCCATTGCTGGAGCGTTCGCGTTGTACGGCGATGTGGTGCGATGCCGCGCGTGCCAGGTGTACGTCGCGTTCGTCGCGCGGATGGTGAAACGGATCGCGTGTTTGATTTCGCCTGCCGCGATTTCATCGTAGCGCACCAAGCCCGGCAAGATCGGCAAGCCCGCCGCGTCCGCCGAAGTCCAGCCCGCCGGACGCAACGCGTTCGAATTCAGATTCCATTTCGCGCCCGAACCGGCGCTCCACGACGCGCCGCCGTCGTTCGTCGAAGCGTCGTACACTTCGTACAGCATACAAGTCCCTTGCTGCAAAATCAAAATGTGACGATCGCTCCCCCATTCGCGCAGCGCGCCCGGTGGAATTGGATACGGTCCCGGATCGCTTTCGCCGGGATAGTAAAACGAAATCGGCACATTCGCTTGCGTGCTGGGAACGATGTTGAACGGAATGCCGATCGGACCGCCATCCCAGGTGCCGGATCCGAAATCGGGATGCAAGCCCTTGCCCGCGCCGATGAAATTGATGTACGTGTTCGATTGCGGATGCACGGGCAGCGCGTCGACGCGCGCGTTCCAGATATTGTCGGCGGGGAAGAGCGGGCAACCCGCGAGCGTGGGACCGCTTGCGCCGCGCGCGACGAAGGGCAAATAGATCATCGAGTTGGACGCGGGCAAGTGCGGCGTCGGATCGGCGCGGAGAGAGTGTAACGGCGCAAGCAGAACGATCAGCGCGCACGCGATCAGGATCAAACGGGATGACAAGCGAGAAATCAAGCGGCAGTCTCCAGCAGGCGAAAATGATTCTCATTGTACGGCATCGCGTCCGCGCGTCAAGAGAGGAAGCAGTCCTATCTGGCTGGACATTCGAAGAAAAACGGCAGTATATCCGATTAGCCAAGCCGGTCAATTTGTGATAGAATATCAGCGAATCTATGCAAACGGTTGCGACGAAATATTCAGGCGCCGAAAGTTACCTGGAAAGGGGTGATGTTGATTCGACGATTCGATTTCTCGATTCCGAAGATCCCATAACGAATTTCGAAAAGGAGAAGAACAAATGCGTTCCAAGTTACTCGTTTTCCTCGCGTTGGTCGCGCTGGTGATTGTCGCCGCGTGCGCGCCCGCGCCGGCACCTGCGCCGACTGCGGCGCCGCCAACGGCAGCGCCCGCAGCGCCCAAGCCGACCGATGCACCCAAGCCCACCGATGTGCCCAAGCCGACTGCTGTTCCGCCGACGGCGGCGCCACCGACCGCCGCGCCCAAAGTGCTGAAAGGCGAACTCAATCTGCTCTGCACCCCACAACAAGTTTGGTGCGAGGGGATGAAGAAAGAGTTCGAAGCCAAGTACCCCGGCGTCACCGTGAATTTTATCCGTCTGTCCAGCGGCGAGGCGCTCACGCGCATCCGCAACGAAAAAGCGAATCCCCAGTTCGATATTTGGTGGGGCGGTCCGATTGATTCGTTCATCGCCGCGAAAGCCGAAGGATTGCTCGAACCGTACAAATCTCCCGGTCAAGCCAACATCATCGATCCCAAGTTGATGATGGACAACGATCCCAATCCGCAGTGGGTTGGCATCTATGTCGGCTCGATTGGATTCGCCACGAATACCAAGCAGACCGCGATCAAGCCGCCGACCTCGTACGAGGATCTGATCAAGCCCGAGATGAAGGGGCAGATCGCGATCGCGCACCCGGCTTCGTCCGGTACGTCGTACACCTTCATGTGCTCCATTCTTCAGATCAAGGGCGAGAAGGATGGCTGGGAATATATGAAAAAGTTCGCGTCGAACGTCTTGATCTGGACCAAGAGTGGCGCTGCCCCCGGCAACAATGTCGGTCTGGGCGAAGCCTCGGTCGGTGTCGTGTTCTCACATGACATCGTCAAGAATATTGACGTTGACAAGTTCCCGATGGCGCTGTCCTTCCCGTCCGAAGGGACCGGCTATGAGATCGGCGGGATGGGTCTCATCAAGGGCGCCAAGAACCCCGAGCTTGCCAAAGCGTGGTACGATTGGGCGCTGGAAGCCAAGACCCAGGAACTGGGCAAAAAGTACACCGCGTATCAAGGGCTGACGATCAAGGGCGCGCAACCGCCCAAGCCCGAGTTGCTGCAAGTGAAACTCATCAACTATAACTTTGATTATTGCGGCAAGAACAAGACGGCGTTCGTTGACAAGTTCTCCAACGAAATCGCCGCGGCGGCGCTCGCCAAATAAAACCTCGTGTAGGGGCGGGGTCACCCCGCCCCTACATTGGATTGACTATGACCACAGCTACGCTCTCGCGTTCCTCCCCGCTCGACTCGCTCGTCCGACGCTATCGCGAGTACAGACTGATCGCGCGCGATCCCGTGCTCCTGATTGGGTTGCTCGTCACGGGCGCATTTCTGCTGACGTTCATCGTTTGGCCCCTGGCACGCGTGATCTGGCAGGGCTTTTTCGTCGGCGCGGGCAAGCCGAACGAGGGCGCATTCAGTCTGCAGTATTTCCAGTACTATATCGATCCCACCTTCACGGCGCAATACACGCAGATTTTTTGGTGGACGATCACTATGGGCGTCGGCGCGGCGATCGGCAGCACGCTCCTCGGTTTTTTGTTCGCGTACACGATGGTGCGCTGCAACATTCCGTTCAAAGGCGTCGTGCATGCGCTCACCCTCGTCCCGACGATTTCGCCGCCCTTCGCCATCGCGCTGGCTACGATCCTATTGTTCGGGCGTTCGGGTCTCGTCACCAAAGGTATCCTGAACATTCAATTCAAGCCCGGCGTCAACGACATTTACGGACTCGACGGCTTGATCTTCGTCCAGATCATCACCTTCTTTCCGGTCGCGTACCTCATCATTCGCGGCTTGCTCGAACGGATCGATCCTTCGATGGAAGAAGCCGCGCTCGCGCTTGGCGCCAGCAAGTGGCACATTTTTCGTACGATCACACTCCCATTGCTGACGCCCGGCATCGCCGGATCGTTCTTGTTGATGTTCGTCGAAGCGCTCGCCGATTTGGGCAATCCGATTTTTATCGGCGGCAACATTACCGTGCTTTCGACGCAAATCTGGATTGCGGTGAACGGCGAATTCAATCAACAAAAAGGCGCGGCCTTGTCGCTGATTTTGCTGTTGCCGACCTTGACGGTGTTTCTCCTGCAGCGCTACTGGGTCTCGCGTAAATCGTACATCTCCGTCACCGGCAAGCCGACGGGCGGCGGCGCGGGCTTTGTCAAAGAGCCGCTGATTCGCTGGACGTTTATCACCTTGACCTTCCTCGTCCTTGCTTTGATCGTCGTGCTCTACGGCGCGATCTTCTTCGGCGCGATTACTACGCGGTGGGGGATTGACTATTCGCTCGACTTTTCGCACTTTGCCAGCGCGTTCGATCGCGGTCTGAAGCCGATTCTCGATACGACCTTCCTCTCCGCGCTCGCCACGCCGATTGCGGGGATTGCCGGAATGATCGTTGCGTTTCTCGTCGTCCGCAAAACGTTCAGCGGCAAAGAAGCGGTGGATTTCACGTCGAACCTGGGCGGCGCGGTGCCCGGCACGATTCTCGGCATCGGCTACATCATCGCGTTCATCCAAGCGCCGCTGATCGTCGTCGCGCTGATTTTCGTCGCGCTGGCGTACTATCTCGTTTCATCAAGCGCGAAGAATTTCTGGGCGCGCACCGCGTTGCTGATGAGCGGCACGCTCATCGGCATTGGGATCAACTTTTTGAATCTCACCGAAAAAGCGCGCCAGCCCTTGCTCGCCAATCCGCTGATCGCGCCATTCGCTGGTTTGCCGATCATCGATCAGCAAACCTGGATGATGCTACTCGCGGCGATCCTGGTGATAGTTGGGGTTGCGAGTATTTTCTTCGCGGAGCGCAAGGCGCGGCGCGGCGCGCTGATCGTCCTGATCGTATTGGCGGCGTATTTGCTCTCGCGCCTGTTCATTCAGGACTGGACGCTGCCGCTCGTCGTGTGGGGCAAGGAACTGGGCGGGATCTATTTCCCGAAAATCTTTGCTAGTCTTGCCGCGTGGATCAATCTTTTCTTCCAACCGCCGCTCGCGATTTTGGGATTCACGTACACGGTGATCGCCGGTTTTCTCATCAATACGTGGACGCGCCGCGCGCGCGGGATCGGAATGTTGGCGTTGCTCGCGGTGTGCAGCGCGCTAACGTTCTACGGCGAGACGCTCGCGCTCGTCGGGTCGCCGTATATCATTCTGGCGGCGTACGCGGTGCGCAGTCTGCCCGCGTCGGTGCGCGCCGGCGTCGCGTCGTTGCAGCAAATCGATCCTGCGATCGAAGAGGCATCCACGAACCTGGGCGCAGACGCGCAACTGACGTTTCGCCAGGTCACGCTGCCGTTGATTCTGCCCGCATTCGTCGCCGGGTTGATTTTCAGTTTCGCGCGTCATATGACCTCGCTCTCGGCGATCATTTTCCTGTCGTCTGCCAAGTGGCCCATCCTGACCGCGCTGATTATGAGCGAAGTCGAACAAGGCGGTTTCTCGTTATCGGCGGCGTACTCGGTCATTCTGATCGTCATCGTTCTCGCCGCGATCGGCTTGATGTACCTCTGGGCGGGGCGCGCGTTCCGCACGACCGGGATGGAAACGACGCTGGGAGCAGGATAAAGTCAGAAGGCGGAAGGATGAAGGATGAATCTTTTTTCTCTTTCATCCTTCATCCTTCATCCCTCATCTTTCGGAGTTTTGAAATGTACTTGACACTCGAACATCTCACAAAAAAATTCCCTGCACGCACAAAGCAGAGCGGCGAAGTGACGGCGGTGGACGACATTTCGCTGAATATCGAAAAAGGGCAGTTCGTCACGCTCCTCGGTCCCTCCGGTTGCGGCAAGACGACGACGCTGCGCTTGATCGCCGGCTTTGAGTTTCCAACGTCGGGGCACATCATCCTGGACGGCGCGCGCCTGGAAGACGTGCCGCCGAATCGCCGCGATATGGCGATGGTGTTTCAGAGTTACGCGATCTTTCCGCACCTCAACGTCTTTGAAAATATCGCGTACGGCTTGAAGGTGAAAAAACTGGCGGGAACCGAAGTCAAGCGGCGCGTCGCCGAAGTGACCAAGTTGACGCAGTTGACCGGCTTGGAAGAGCGCGCGCCGAATCAACTCTCCGGTGGACAGCAGCAGCGCGTCGCGCTCGCGCGCGCGCTCGTCGTCGAGCCGAAAGTGTTGTTGTTCGACGAGCCGCTCTCGAACCTGGACGCCAAACTGCGCGAGGAAATGCGCTTCGAGATTCGCGATTTGCAAAAGCGTTTGGGCATCACCGCGATTTACGTGACGCACGCGCAGGAAGAAGCGCTGGTGATGTCGGACCTGATCGCGATCATTCATCAGGGCAAACTCGCGCAACTCGGCACGCCGGAAGAAATCTACGAGCAACCGCGCTCGCGCTTTGTCGCGGATTTCATCGGCTTGTCCGATTTTCTCCCGGCGCGCGTCGAATCGTACGATGCGACGACGGCGCGCGTGGCGGTCGCGGGTACGACGTTGAGCGTTCCGGCGACGCTGGGGCTCTCGCGCGATCAAGCGGTCATTTTGCACATTCGCCCGTACGACATCGAGTTCGTCGGCGAAGCGGCGCAGGGGAACGTTTTGCCCGGCGTGATCAAGCAGGCGACGTACCTGGGTAACGTCGTGGATTATCGCGTGGAAGTGGGCGACAAGGTTGGCTTGCGCGTCCAAGCCAGCACGGACCAACGGCGTGTGGCAGGCGCGCGCGTGCGTTTGCATTTTCCAGCGAACAAGTGTCACTTGTTGGCGGAAGAGTAACGCGCGCAGGCGCGGAAAAATAGAAATCGGCGGACGTGTGTCCGCCGATTTTTTGATGCGCCGTTTTGCAACGAGGAGGATTCGCCTGTTTCCCCTTTTTCTATTTCTTCTCCACCTTCACCGCGCACACCTTCAACTCTGGAATCTTCGCGACTAGATCAGCCATGGTCGTTGGCGCACCGCGATTACTTGCTCGCACTCGGCACAATCAGCGTCTCCACTTTGCGAATCAGCGCGATGAGGTTCGGTTGCGTGAAACTCATTTCGGGCGCGGGGACGCGGCGGTGTTTGATATCCGGCAAAATATGTTTATGATGTGGATGAGTACTCTGCAAACGCGGATCGTCGGGATGCGGTTGCGAATCGTACCAAGCGATCTTATTCGCGTTGTGCCACACTGCGTACCCGTAGGATTCGATCACGACCAGGTCTGCGTCAAGCGACAAACGTTCCTTGAGTGTGATGCGATAGCCGCCCGCAAAAATCAATTCGCCCTGAACAATCGCCACGCGCTTGCCGCGCGGAATCACCACCAACGTCGAGCGCTCGATGGCAGGGAAACGTTCGCGGAGCGTGTAGACGAATTCTTCGTACTCACGAAACGACTGGAATGGGTTCACGGCGCGTGGCTCGCTCGATGAGATCGGTCAATGCTTGCGTTTGACCGCGCAGTGCTTGAATCGTGTGACGATATTGCTCTTGCCGTCGCAACAAGATTTTGTACGCACCCGCCCAATCGCTCCAATCCAACACCCAGTCATCGTCAGATGGTTCTTCGCCCCGCGTGTATAGTTCGTAGAACGTTTCCGAAAGAATACCGTATTTGCGCTCGTAGATTTTTACGTCTTCGGTGAGCGCGTGAATGTCAAGAATGATTTCTTGGAGAGTCATCATGGTTGCCTCCTGAATCGTTCAGATTATATCTCCGTTCCAAGCGTATGGCAAGTGGCAAACAAGCAAAGACAGGGAGACGTTTCCCCGCGTCTCCCTGTCTCCTTATCACCCTCTCACTTCTTCTCCACCTTCACCGCGCACACTTTCAACTCCGGTATCTTTGCGACCGGGTCCACCGCCGTGTTCGTCAGCGCGTTCGTCAGCGCGTCCGCGTAGTGGAACGTCATAAAGACGACGCCGTGCCCCACGCGGTCGGTGACCCACGCGCGCGCTTCCACTTGCCCGCGCCGCGAACTGACGCGCAGCCAATCGCCATCGTTTACGCCGAGCCGCGCCGCGTCGTCCGGGTGCAACTCGACGCGCTCTTCCGGCGCGAGCTGATCGAGCCCGGCGACGCGTCCGGTCAGCGAGCGCGTGTGATAGTGCTGCAAGATGCGCCCGGTCGTCAGCGTGAACGGGAATTGCGCGTCCGGGTTTTCGGCTGGCTCTTGATGCTCGACCGGCGAGAACAAGCCCTTGCCGCGCGTGAATTTTTCCGTGTGCAGAATCGGCGTGCCGGGATGATCCTTGGTCGGGATGGGCCACTGCAAACCTTTTTTGTCAATGCGCGCGTACGTGATCCCGGCGTAGGATGGCGTGACGGACGCGATTTCCTGCATGATTTGTTCAGCAGCTTCATAGTTCCAGGTTTCAGGTTTCAGGTTGCTTTCAACTTGTAACTTGAAACCTGAAACTCGCTTCGCGACCTCGCACACCGCTTGCCAATCGGTGCGACATTCGCCAATCGGCTCGATCGCTTTGCGAACGCGCTGGACGCGGCGCTCGGTGTTGCTGAACGTGCCATCTTTTTCCGCGAACGACGCGGCGGGCAAAACGACATCGGCAAGTTGCGCGGTCTCGGTCATAAACAATTCCGAGACGACGAGGAAATCTAACTTGTTCATCGCCTCGACGACGTGCTTTGAATCCGGATCGCTCATCGCGACATTTTCGCCGACGATCCACATCGCTTTCACTGTGCCATCGCGCGCGGCGCGCATCATCTCGCCGACGACTAGTCCCGGTTTCGACGGCAACTTGGTTCCCCACGCGTTTTCAAATTTCGCGCGCGCGGCTTCGTCGGCGACGCGCTGATAGCCGGTGTAAAACGCCGGCAGCGCGCCCACATCGCACGATCCTTGCACATTGTTCTGTCCGCGCAATGGATCAACCCCCGCGCCCGGCTTGCCGATGTTGCCGGTGAGCAGCGCGAGATTCGCAATCGTGAGGACATTGTTGTGACCGACGGTGTGCTGTGTGATCCCCATCGCGTAGAAAATCGTGCTGGGCTTGTTGCCGGCGTACAGACGCGCGGCGGTAAACAAATCGTCCACCGCGATGCCGGTAATCTCGCTGACACGCGCGGGCGTGTATGTCTCGATCACCTTGCGCCATTCATCGAAACCTTCCGTGCGTTGCGCGACAAATTCTTTGTCTTCCAAACCTTCTTTCAAAATGATGTGCGCCATTCCGTTGAGCAACGCGATGTCCGTCCCAGGTCGTTGGCGAACGTACAATGTCGCGATGCTCGCGAGATCGACCGCGCGCGGATCGGCGAGGATCAGTTTTGCGCCGCGGCGTACGGCACGACGCATCCGCGTGCCGATGACGGGGTGTTGCTCCGTCGTGTTCGATCCGATCACAAAGAGCGTTTGGCAATTGTCAATATCCGCGATGTTGTTCGTCATCGCGCCCGAACCAAAGGCGGTGGCTAGACCAGTCACCGTGCTGGCGTGTCAGAGCCGGGCGCAGTGGTCCACACTGTTCGTCCCCATCACCGCGCGCGTGAATTTCTGAAACAGATAATTTTCTTCGTTCGTCGCTTTGGCAGACGCGAGGAACGCGAACTCGTCGCCGCGATGTTGTGCGAGTTTTTCCGCAACGAGATCCAGCGCTTCGTCCCACGATGACTCGACGAACTTGCCATCTTTTTTGATGAGCGGCTTGGTCAAGCGATCGGGATGATGAATGAATTCATAACCGTAGCGACCTTTGACGCACAGCGCCATCCCGTTCACGTACGCGTCGCGCGCTGAAGTCACTTTGACGATTTTGCCATCGCGCACGTTGAAATCGAAATTGCAGCCGACGCCGCAGTAGACGCAAGTCGTCCGGACTTTACTGAATTGATGCGCGCGCCCCTTGCCGCGCGAGGGCTTGTCGGTGAGCGAGCCGGTGGGGCAGTACGCCGCGCACGCGCCGCACTGTTCGCACCCGGCTTCGAGCATCGAAACGTCCGCGCCCGCGACGATCTTGTCGTTAAAGCCGCGATTCGCGACGCCCCACACGTTGCGTCCCTGGATTTCCGCGCACGCGCGCACGCAGCGCGTACACAAAATGCACTTGTTGAAATCGGTGAAGACGAACGGATTCTGATCCGCGCCGACCGGATAACTGTGCCGTTTGCCTTTGTGATCGCTCCACGCGACCTGGTATTCGTAGACCGCGTCCTGCAACTCGCAGCCGCCGTCTGCTTCGCAGATCATACAATCGTTCGGATGATCGGTCAGCAGCATCTCCAGAACGAACTTGCGCTCTTCGACGATTTTCGGCGTGTGTGTCTGCACGACCATTCCTTCGGCGACCGGCAGCGTGCACGCCGCGATCAGCCCGCGCATCTTTTCGACTTCGACGACGCACAAGCGGCACGCGCCGACCGGCGAAAGATCGGCGTGGTAGCACAACGTCGGAATGTGAACGCCGTTCGCGCGCGCGGCTTGGAGCACTGTTTCTCCTTCGCGCGCTTGAATCGTGTTTCCGTTAATCGTTAGGTTTATGGGCATTGATGTACCTCCGAGTACTTGCATGTGTCATTGCGAGGAGCGGGGTTTGCGACGAAGCAATCCCCAAACTCCAAGTTGGGAGTTGTTCGACACGCGAAACGCGCTTCGTAATGACACCCAAATCATTCTTCAAACAAATCTTTCCACTCTGGGTTTATGCTGTTGACTAGGTCAATCTTCTTTTCCCTTGAACCAGCCTTGATTTGCTTTTCGCGCGCGATGGCATCACTTATCTCACCAAATTCTTCACAGTAAACCAACTTGTTGATGTTGTAGCGACTCGTGAAGCCACCGCGTATTTTGCTTTGATGTTCAAAGACTCGGCGCGACAAATCGTTCGTTACGCCTGTATAGAGGACTGTATTGTGCTTGTTGGTCATGATGTAAACAAAGTATGATCGTTTACTCATACGGTTCTTTTGTCATTGCGAGCGGAGCGAAGCAATCTCCAATTCGCAGTGCGGGGATTGCTTCGTCGCGAAAAACACTCCTCGCAATGACACCCAGCCTCCAGCGTCATTGCGAGCGAAGCGAAGCAATCTCCAATTCGCAGTGCGGGGATTGCTTCGTCGCAAAAACCGCTCCTCGCAATGACACCCAGCCTCCAGTGTCATTGCGAGCGGAGCGAAGCAATCTCCAATTCCCAGTGCGGGGATTGCTTCGTCGCAAAACCGCTCCTCGCAATGACACCCAGCCTCCAGTGTCATTGCGAGCGAAGCGAAGCAATCTCTAATTCGCAGTGCGGGGATTGCTTCGTCGCAAAAACCGCTCCTCGCAATGACACAGGCATCACACCGCCACCGGCACTGCGCGCCGCGTCTTGACGATCACCGGCTCGCCGCGCATCGCGCAGACGTTCACCGCGCATTTGCGCGCGTCCGCGTGCGCGACGAACTCGTCGCGGAAAAAGCGCAAGCCGGTGAGAATCGGTACCGCGGCGGCTTGACCGAGTCCGCAGAACGACGCAATCTGCATCTGCGTCGCGATCCGTTCGAGTTGCGCGAGATCATCCATCGTCGCGCGCGCGTCTTTCAACCGCGCGAGAATTTCCAGCGCGCGCGTCGTGCCAAGCCGACACGGCACACACTTGCCGCAACTTTCATTCGCAAAGAAACGTAAAAGCACGAATGCAAGATCGACGACGCACGTATCGTCGCCGCAAATCAGCAACGCGCCCGATCCCAAGCCCGCGCCGCGCGCGGCGAGTTCGGCGAAATCCATCGGCACGTCGAGGAACGACGCGTCAATGATCGCGCCCGCGGTACCGCCGGTCTGCGCGAGTTTGAAACGCTTGCCGGGTTTTATTCCGCCGCCGTACACCTCGATCACCGTTCGCAACGATGTGCCCATCGGCACTTCGATCAAGCCGGTCACGTTCACATCGCCGAGCATCGTGTACACTTTGGTGCCCGGACATTTCGCGGTGCCGAGCGTGCGATACCACGCCGCGCCTTTGCGAATAATCGGCGGCAGGTTCGCCAGCGACTCGACGTTGTTCACCGCGGTCGGATTGCCCCAAATGCCGAACGTCGTCGGGTAGGGCGGACGGATGCGCGGCTCGCCGCGTTTACCTTCCAGCGATTCGATCAGCGCGGTCTCTTCGCCGCAGATGTACGCGCCCGCGCCGGAATGAATGTGAATCTCGAACGAGAAATCGCTGCCGAAAATTTTCTCGCCAAGCAAACCGAACGCGTGCGCTTGCGCGATCGCTTTCTCCAATCGCTCACGCGCCTGCACGTACTCGCCGCGCAAATAAATGTAGCCCTCGCGCGCACCAATCGCGTAGCCCGAAATCAGCATCCCTTCGATGACCGAATGGGGATCGCCTTCGATAATCAAGCGATCTTTGAACGTCCCGGGTTCCGATTCGTCTGCGTTGCACAAAACGTACTTGACCCCTCCCTTGCCCTCCCCTGCAGGGGAGGGTTGGGTGGGGTTGGTCTCCGCGACGATTTTCAACTTCATCCCAATCGGAAAGCCCGCGCCGCCACGACCTTGCACACCCGCGTCAACAATTTCCTGAACGACCTGCGCGGGCGTCATTTCCGTCAGTGCTTTGCCGAGCGCGGTGTAGCCGTCGTGCGCGATGTAATCCTCGATCGATTCGGGATTGATGATGCCGGCGCGCGCCAACACGACCCGCTGCTGCGCGAAGAGCGCGCCTTCGCGCGACGGCACACGCACGATTGCGCCGGTCAGCGGCTTGGTGATGACGCGCAACGCGTCCACGACGCGTCCCTTGTAGAGATGCTCGGAGACGATCAGCGGCGCGTCGTTCGCGGTGAGCGGTCCGTAGACAACGCCTTCGGGATAGACGATTGCCGCCGGAAGTTGCGCGGGCGGCACGCGCAAATCGCCCGTGAACGCGACGGCGACTTCGTCGGTCAACGCGTAAAACGCGAGTTCCGCATCAAACGCGGACTTGATCGCTTCCGCGTTGCGCGCAAGTGAAATTGGATCGCCGGAAATGAGAATGTGTGAACGATGAGGCATGGTGCCTCCAGGTCAGTCGGTCTGTTGGTGATTGTTCGTAACTCTGACTCGAATTTATAACTTGGTTTTGCCGTGGCGTTCTAACTCAAGTAGGACTCGTATGCCATAGTAGAAACACTCTTTTCTGTATGCCGTTTCCCAATCTTTCATCAACACTACTGCGTCAAGGCTATCAGCCTTCAACGCTTTCCCCAATTCTTTTTCTTTTCGTTTTCTTGTGTATGAGGCTCTATCAATCCATGCAGGAGGAATATTTTTACCTTCCTCGCGCAAAAGAAAGTAGGCATCGACGACATTTCCATTTGTCAGATCGAACAATTCGGCTTCTCTTGGCACCTTGCCCTCCTGTACCCGAAGCACAAACATCACTGCTATCGGATGTAATCCGCTGGCTAATCCAAATGCAAACTCGGCGAATCAAGTTGAAAAATCGCTGAAAAATCGCTTGACAATCCGCGTGGTTTCTGGTATGCTGTAGTCAAGATCGGGTGACCCGCCGCCTCCTTAGCACACCACTAGGGACTATGCGGGCGTATGAGCGATTACGCTCCCCCGATCATTTTCTTTTCGAAATCGCCCCCAAGAATTCTACTTCGCTGATTCGTTTGTTCGCTGTCTGCCGGTGTCGCACAATCTCGATCGCGAGATGGTGTGCCGGGGATCGCTTGCCAACATGTCGAAACAAAATACGCGTCGGATCAAAATGTGGGACATCTCGGCGCAGATAAGCAACTAACGTATTCTTGATCTCCGCCTCTCTGCCCGTATACTCAACATCAATTGTGATCTGATCTACCTGACGAATAACATTCCGTAGCAGGAAGTAAAGACCAATTGCAAAGGCATAAATGGCGACAGCAGCGTGCGACTTGCCCTTGGCGCGCAAGCGTTGCATCACCGCGCGCTTGACGTTGGCAGGGATGACAATCGCATACGAAATTCCATTTGCAATCGCCAACACGGTATCGCGTGCGAGGTCGTCCATCTTGATGCTTTGATCAACCTCTGCGTTGGTCACGTTGGTTTACCCTTCGCACCCAAAATTTTCCACGTCGCCGCGCGACACGTTTCACGCATCACGTCCGCGCATCGCGCGGCGTTCCACATTTACTCCAACGGCGGATGCAATCCCGCGCGAATCCAAATGCGACGTGCAGACACGAGCCAGTCGTTATTCAAACGCAACGCCTCAACCGTCGCGCGCCCAATCGCGGTTTGACCGATGATACGCAGTCCATTATCACTCCAAGCGAAATGTCGATGCCATTCTTGCGCGCATGGATTGAACAATGGAACTGGTTCTCCGGTTTGAGGATCCGGGACGTTCACGCGCGCACCCTTGAATTCGTTGCAGCGATAACACGCCAGAGCAAGGTTCGCCGGCGATGTCGCGCCGCCTGCGCTCCGGAATTACGTGCTGTAGTTTGGCGAAATTTCGACCCAGGATTATAATTATGCCCGAGATCCGACACGGCACAGATTTGTCGTTACGCTCTAGCCCCCACGGCACAGGCGATCACCGCATCGCTACGGGTTTGTTTTCC
>Ga0194119_10000269_pt1 | contig 101371 bp, 105 predicted proteins | sample TA2MahC100mmetaG_FD_148620 | JGI IMG/M metagenome (GOLD analysis project Ga0194119, IMG submission 148620) | Freshwater microbial communities from Lake Tanganyika, Tanzania - TA2015018 Mahale Deep Cast 100m | ecosystem: Environmental > Aquatic > Freshwater > Lake | place: Tanzania: Lake... | reverse complement strand
AGGCTTTCCTTCAGGATCAGCTTATCAAGCTCCAAAGCCGCAACGATCTTCTTGAGCCGTTGGTTCTCCTTCCCAAGCGCCTTAAGTTCTGCCAACTGCCCCTTCGCCATCCCACCAAACTTCTTGCGCCAGATATAATAGGTCGCGTCACTGATCCCAGCCGTCCGAGCCTTCGCCACATCCGCACCGCCAGCCAAATCAAGCTCAACCTGACGTAAAATCTTCAGACAATCCTCATCCGAATAGCGCTTCCAAGCCATCCAAAACACTCCCCTATGACACAACAATAGTGCCTCAACTTTAGGGGGATAAGACACGCCGTTCCGGGCTTTCCGCGCTGCAGGGGGCAGCCTTGCTTAGTGTCTATTCCATGCTGATTTATTTCCCGTTTTTCGTACCGTTCTTTTGGAAATCGTCAAAGCTCACGCAGATCCCGACCTCTGACCTGCCGTTTCAGGGCTTTTATCAGGGCGTGCTGATGGGCGCCCTGACCATGTTCTCGCTCGGGCGTTCGACCATGCTGCTCGGCGCGCCGGCAGCGGCGATGAGCCTTGCCTTGCTGCCGGTGGCGACCTTTCTGCTGGCGTTTTTATCCTTGGCGAAGTGCCGAGTGTGTTCGAAATCCTGGACGCTACTGCGATCAGCCTTGTGGCTCTTTTGGCAGCCCTTTCGGCACGCGAGCGAAAATCCCCATAAACTGCCTAATCCTTGCGCAGGGACTGCGCCAGACGCATCATTCTGCATGATTTTTCTCTGCCACGCTTGCATTTCGCGTGGTTAAAGGACTCGCGCTATACAGCGCTCCGGCCCGGTCAAGGCCTTCGATGAAGCCTTCCGCACCGCATCGCTATCGCTGGCTGACAGCTTTTGTTAGGAAGCTCGCGCTAGGCCTCTCATTTTGGCCTTTACAGGCGAGAGAGACATCTACTAGCTGTCTTGTAGTATGGCAGCTTTGCGATACTCGTATAGACAAAAATAATATCCTCTGGGAGTTAGCATCATGCAGGAAAATGATCTCCTCGGCCTTATTGGTCGCGTCAGGAATGGCTCAATGTCACGCCGCGCCTTTGTCCGGCGTATGGCGGCGGTGGGGCTGACGGCGCCGATGGCGACGCAGCTTCTGGCGATGACCGGGGCTGCCAATGCACAATCCACGGCGGCAGGCGTCCCGGCCTACGGCGGCACGCGCCGCGGCGGTGGCGGGCATTTGAAGATCCTTTATTGGCAGGCCTCAACGCTGCTCAACCCGCATTTCGCCGCCGGCACCACCAATCAGGATGCGAGCCGCGTCTTTTATGAACCCCTCGCCGGCTGGTCAGCTGACGGCACCTTGCAGCCGATCCTGGCCGCTGAAATCCCTTCCATCGAAAACGGTGGCCTGGCGCAGGATGGCCGTTCTGTCACCTGGAAGCTCAAGCGTGGCGTTAAATGGCATGATGGCCAGGATTTCTCGGCTGACGACGTGGTGTTCAATTGGGAATATGCGCGCAACCCGCAAGTCGCCACCGTCACTTCTGGTTCCTATCGCGATGTCAATGTCGTCAAGGTGGATGATTTCACCGTGCGCGTTGAATTCCCGGCGCCGACGCCCTTCTGGGCGGACGCTTTCGTGGGCCAGATCGGGATGATCATTCCGCGCCATCTGTTCCGCGATTTCGCCGGCGCCAATTCACGCGATGCCCCCACCAACATCCGCCCTGTGGGCACGAGCGCTTATCGGCTGCAAAGCTTCGCGCCGGGCGATCTTCTGCGCGCCGAGCTCAATCCCAATTACCACATGAATAATCGCCCCTTCTTTGATTCCATGGAAATCAAGGGCGGCGGCGATGCGGCATCGGCGGCGCGCGCCGTGCTGCAAACGGCCGATTTCGATTACGCCTGGAATTTGCAGGTGGAAGACGCCATTCTGCAGCGGCTGGAGACTGCCGGGCGCGGGCGCGTGAACGTGATTGACGGCGGGAATGTTGAATTTGTGCAGCTCAATGCCGCCGATCCGAATCGTGAGGTTGAAGGAGAACGCGCCCATCCGAATTCGCGTCACCCTGCGTTCCAGGACCCTGCCGTGCGGCAGGCCATGGCACTGTTGATTGATCGCCAAGCGCTAACGCAGCACATCTATGGCCGCGGCGGGCCTTCCACGCCAAATTTCCTGAACAATCCGCCGCGTTTCCGTTCGCCCAATATGCGCATGGAATTCAGCGTTGAACGTGCCAATCAAATTTTGGATCAGGCGGGCTGGGTGCGCGGTTCGGATGGCATCCGCGCCAAGGGCGGGGTTCGGTTGCGCTTTGTCTATCAGACCTCTGTCAATTCGCCCCGCCAGCGCACCCAGGCCATCTACAAGCAGGCCGCCCAGCGTGCCGGCATTGACCTTGAACTGAAATCCGTTGTCGCTTCAGTGTTTTTCTCATCTGATGTCGCCAACCCGGATACCTACACCAAATTCTGGGCCGATATACAGATGTATACGACAACCATGCCGCAGGCGGACCCGCAGCGCTTCATGAACCAGTATGTTTCCTGGGAAATGGCGCAGCGTTCCAATTCCTGGCAGGGCCGGAACATCCTTCGCTGGAAGAATGACGAATATGATGTCGCCTTCCGTGCCGCGGAAGCCGAGCTTGACCCCGTCAAGCGCGCCGCGCTTTTCATCCGCATGAATGATCTGATTGTGGGATCGAACCATGTCATTCCACTGGTGATGCGCCCGACCGTTTCCGGTTCGGTCAATAATCTCCGGCATGTGCTTTCTGGTTGGGACCAAACCATGTGGATGATCCAGGATTGGTGGCGCCAGACCTGATGGGGCGAATACTTCGGGCGGTCGCCAATCCAGCATGACCGCCCAATGACCCAATATCTGATCCGCCGCCTGCTCATTGCGATTCCGAGTATTTTCGGGATCAGCATTGTGCTATTCGTCGTGCTTGCACTCGCACCCGGTGATCCGTTTGAGGAGCTGGCGACCAATCCTGCCGTGCCGCCCGATGTGCGCGCGGCCTTGCGTCAGAGCCTCGGCCTCGATGATCCGGTGCATGTGCGCTATATCGCGTGGCTCACTTCCATGCTGCGCGGCGATTGGGGCTATTCCTTTGTTAGCCGCATTCCGGTTGATCAGCTCATTGTCCAGCGCATTCCCACCACGCTTTACGTGATTGGCCTGTCGCAGCTTGTGGCGCTGGCAATTGCACTACCCGTTGGGGTTTATGCGGCAACAAGGCCCTATTCCATCTTCGATCAGATCGCGAATACGCTCGCCTTTATCGGCTTTTCCCTGCCCACCTTCTTCACTGGGCTGCTGCTGATCCTGCTGTTTTCCATCTATCTGGATTGGCTGCCCTTTGTGTATCGTACGAATATCGAAGCAACGGGTTGGCGCTGGTGGTGGGAACAATTTCGCCAATCCATCATGCCGATCATGGTGCTTGGCCTGTTTCAGGGCGCTGCCTGGACGCGCTTTGTGCGCTCTGCCGTGCTGGATGTGATCAGGCTGGATCACGTGACCACGGCGCGTTCCAAGGGCCTTCCGGAAGGCAAGATCACCATGCGCCATGTGGTGCGCAATGCCATGATCCCGGTGGTCACGCTGGTTGCGCTGCAAATGCCCGCGGTTTTTGGCGGCGCCATTGTGACCGAGCAAATCTTCCGTGTGCCTGGCATTGGCAGTCTTTTGATCAGCGCGATCCTGGCCAATGACACGCCAGTGATCATGGCGGTGACATTTGTGTTTGCGTGCCTGGTTATCTTCTTCAATCTTTTGGCGGATATCCTTTATGGCTGGCTCGACCCCCGCATCAGCTACCGCTAGCGCCAGCCCTCGGCCCTTGACCAGCCCATGGTCTGAGGCCTGGCGGCGCTTTCGCAAGCACAAGCTTGCCGTCGTCAGCGCCGTTCTTCTGGGTTTGCTTATTCTGGCGGTGCTATTTGGCCCCTTAGTCTGGCGCGTGCCGATCAATGACATTGATTTTTCCGTGATCCTGCAGGGGCCTTCCCTTTCGCATCCCTTGGGGAATGATGATCTCGGCCAGGATCTGCTCGCGCGCATGCTCTATGGTGGGCGGATTTCACTCGCGGTTGGCCTCACCGCGATGTTGGTGGCCGTAAGTGTCGGCATTCTGATTGGCGCCATTGCAGGGCTTGCCGGTGGCAAGACGGATGCGGCGCTGATGTGGCTCACGGATCTGTTCCTGTCCTTGCCGCAATTGCCGCTGCTGCTACTGATCATCTTCCTGTTTCGCGATACGTTGAAGGCGATTGTGGGGCCGGAGCTTGGGGTTTTTATTCTGATTGTCATCATCATTGGCCTGTTCAATTGGATGCAGGTGGCGCGCCTGGTGCGCGCGCAGTTTTTTTCCCTGCGAGAGAAGGAATTTGTCGAAGCCGCGCGCGCGCTTGGTGCGTCCCGCTTCCGGCTTGCCATGCGCCACATTCTGCCGAATTCACTCGGGCCTGTGATTGTCGCAGCGACCATTGATGTCGCGGCTGCCATCATTGCGGAAAGTACGCTGTCCTTCTTGGGGCTTGGCTTCCCGCCCGATATCCCAACCTGGGGCAGGCTTTTGTTCGACGCGCGGGATCATCTGGATTTCGCGCCGCATTGGGCTTTGTTTCCGGGTCTCGCGATTTTCCTGACCGTGCTCACGATCAATTTCGTGGGCGATGGCCTCAGGGATGCGCTTGATCCACGGCGCGTGGTCTGAACCGCAATGGATGCTCTTCTCGACATCAAGGGCCTAAAGGTTCATTTCAAGACCGATGATGGCTGGGTGCGCGCGGTGGATGGCGTGGATCTTTCCGTCGCCGCCGGGGAGACCGTTTCCATCGTGGGCGAGTCCGGCTGCGGCAAGACCGTGACGGCCATGACGATCCTGAAGCTGATCGCCATGCCGCCAGGCAAGATCGTCGCCGGTGAGATCAATTGGCGCGGCGAGAATCTGGTGGAAGCGCCACCCGCGCGTATGCGCGCGATCCGCGCCGCCGAAATCGGCTTTGTTTTTCAGGAACCCATGACCTCACTCAACCCAGTCTATACGGTGGGGGAGCAGATCGCGGAAGCGGCGCGCCAGCATGAAGGCCTGTCGCGCAAGCTTGCCATGGAACGCGCGGCGGAGATGCTCAATCTGGCGCAGATCCCGAATGCATCAAAGCGCGTGCATGATTACCCGCACCAATTCTCGGGCGGCATGCGCCAGCGCGTGATGATTGCCATGGCGCTATCCTGCAACCCGAAGCTTGTGATCGCCGATGAACCGACAACCGCGCTGGATGTAACGATCCAGGCGCAGATTCTAGACCTGATGAATGAGATGAAGCAGCGCCTTGGCATGGCTGTACTGCTGATCACTCATGCCATGGGCGTGGTTGCCGAAACGGCGCAGCGCGTTGTGGTGATGTATGCCGGACGCGTGGTGGAAGAAGCGCCCGTTGAGGCGCTTTTCGCAACACCACGGCATCCATATACGCAAGGCCTGATCCGTTCCATCCCGCGGCTTGATCTGGCGGCGACGGAACATAAGCGGCTTGAGGCGATTGGCGGCGTTGTGCCAAGCCTTTTGCATCCACCGCCAGGCTGCCGCTTCGCCGCGCGCTGCAAACACGCCAAGCCATACTGCCGCGAGATTGAGCCGAGCCTTGAGATGATCTCCCCCGGCCATAAGGTCGCCTGCCTGAGGGTGGAGGAAATCGCATGACGGAACCACTACTGAGCGTGCAGGATCTGGTAAAGCGCTTTCCGGTGAAGGGCGGCATTCTGCAGCGCACCTTGAACCAGGTTCATGCGGTCTCCGGCGTCTCCTTCGATATCACGAAGGGTGAGACGCTTGGCCTGGTTGGCGAATCAGGCTGCGGCAAATCCACCACGGGGCGCCTTATCCTGCGGCTGATTGAACCCACTGCCGGCAAGGTCTGGTTCGAAGGCCACGACGTGACGGCGCTTGATCATCAGCAGATGCTAGCGCTCCGGCGCGATATGCAGATCATTTTCCAGGACCCCTTCGCCTCCCTCAATCCGCGCATGACGGTCGCGGCCATTATTGGTGAGGCGCTGATCATCCATAAACTTGCCAAGACGCCGCGCGAACGCGAAGACCGCGTGGTGGAATTGCTCGAGACGGTTGGGCTCAATGCGGATCACATGCGCCGCTTTCCGCATGAATTCTCTGGCGGGCAAAGGCAGCGCATCGGCATTGCGCGCGCCTTGGCGGTGTCACCGAAGCTGATTATTTGTGATGAACCTGTCTCGGCGCTTGATGTCTCGATCCAGGCGCAGGTCGTGAACCTGCTTGAGGATTTGCAGGAAAAATTCGGCCTGACCTTCCTGTTCATCGCGCATGATCTTTCGGTAGTGGAACATATCTCCGATCGTGTCGCGGTGATGTATCTTGGGCGGATTGTGGAAATTGCCTCAGCGCGAGAGCTCTACACCTCGCCGCTGCACCCCTATACCGAGGCACTTTTGTCAGCCGTGCCGATCCCCAACCCGACCCTGAAGCGTGACAGGATCAGACTGCAAGGCGATGTGCCAAGCACACTCAATCCGCCATCGGGTTGCCATTTCCACACGCGCTGTCCCATCGCTGACGGGTCGCGCTGCCGGACTGAAGTGCCCGCCTTGCGCGACGTGCGGACTGGCCATTCGGTTGCTTGCCATTACCGGGAATAGGTGCGCCCGGGTAGTTCAGGCGCGCTCACCCTTCCCAAGCATGCGCTTGAAGCCCGCCCATTGCTGTACCAGCCAGCCACCTGTTGCCAAGGCTTCCGCACCGGTCGGGTCGCCCGTGCGCGGATAGGTCTGCCGGCTGAAATCCGCCGTGCCGAAAATCCAATCCCAGACCGGAAACAGAACAGCGTAATTCTTGCCATGCTCAGCGGTGGAAAGCACACCATGATGCAAACGGTGATAACGCGGGGAAACCACAAGCCTTTCACCAATGCGGCCGAAGGAAAGCCGGATGTTGCCGTGGGAGAAAGCCTCGATCAGGCGCATGAGCAGCAGCAGCAAGGGGAATTGCGTCGGCGAAACACCGATCAGCAGAGCGATGGTGCCGAACCAAAGCGCCGCCATTACCTCATCCAGGATATGGTTTCGATCATCGGTCCAGAAGGTCATTTGTCGTTGCGCGTGATGAATGGAATGCAGCGTCCACCACCACCCGATGCTGTGTTGCAGCCGATGGCGCCAATATTCGCCAAAATCCAGGATCACCACGTAAAGAAAAAAGGTGAGCAGCGGCACTTCGTGCAGGATGGGAAAGAAGGTTTCAAGTGTTGGAGCAACAAACCCCGTATCGGCCAGCAGCCCTTCCAATTGGCTCTGCACCGTGGCCAGAAAGATAAAGGCCAGCAAGGGAAAAATCCCAAGCCGCGCCAACAGTGTGTAGATGATATCGGTGCGGATGGCACGCCGATCCGTCACCGGTTCGGCTGGCCGCCAAGCTTCCAGTGGTCGGCAGACGGCATAAATGACCACCATGCCGAAAATACTGAACAGGGCAAAATCCACCCATCCCAGCATTTCATCGGCGATATTCATCAGATTGGTGGCATAGAGCACCGGCTGCAGCAGGGCCTCGAAAATCCAGCCCGTGACGCTGGTATGTAACTCATCAAGAGTCCTGAACATCGCCTATTGCCTACCCTCCGCGGTCAAGGGGGCAAAACAGAAGCCCCGCACCTGCAGCCCCGCCACAACCTCCTCAAAAACATTGGCATAGGGGTCTTTTCTGCTGCGTACACCCCAATGCATGACCAATACCTCACCATCGCGAATGTTCCGCAGCGCCTGATCCCGCAGCGCCGCATTGGGATGCGTATCGCTATTGAGTTCGTCGCCCAAAAAGCCGTTTTTGGTCCATCCCTGATGGCGCATACCACAAGCTTCAGCGAGCCGCAGCGTATTCGGCGTGGTTATCCCGCCCGGTGCGCGCCAAAGCGGCAGCACCACGGCAACCGGCGCGGCAGCGCGCAGCCGTTCAATCGGTGCCGCCAGTTCTCGGCACATGGCTTCCTGGTCAAGCTGCGCTTCGCCACCACCACCACCACGCGCGACATAGCGCACCAAGCCAGGCGCCGGATCACCGCGGAAATACCAATGCCGATCCGTATGGCTCGCGAAGACATGCCCTTCAGCGGCGCGGGCACGCCAGAATTCCGCCCAGGCAGGATCAAGGCTGCGGTCACCACGATGCGTCGGCTCATGCGCCACAAACAACGTCGCGCGAATACCGCGGCGGTTAAGGATTTCAGCGATCTTCTCTGCCTCCCGCCCCCAACCCGTATCAATCGTGAGGTAAAGAGTCCCGGCGGGACAGGCCGCCGATGTCTGCGCCGAAGCCGGCATGGCCAGGATGGCGAAAAGCGTCGCGCAACTCAGCAATAGTCTATGCCAGCGCTGCATCATTGCGCGGCACGTGGTTGGACAAAAATGCCATGCGGGCTGCGCCCAACGCGAATGGTCGAAACCTTGCCCGAATTGGGATCAAGCCGCGCGATACGGCCGGCCCAGCGCAGGGTCACCCAAACCGCGCCATCGGGGGCGAAGGCAATGCAATCCGGCCCGCCCGGCACTTCATGAATGCGCCGCACTCCCAGGCTGATGGGATCAATTTCCGCAATGCGGCTCTGCACACGGCTTGTCGCCCAAAGCGTCTTGCCGTCGGGCGACGGAAAGATCGTATGCGCGCCCCGGCCAACGCGGATGGTGCTTTCCACCTGCTGCGTGGCGGGGTTGAGCACGGCAAAGTGGTCACGCCCCATGATGCCGACGATCAGCCTATCACGATGCCAAATAATGCCAGCGGGTTCGGGCCCCACCGGCGCCTGCCACACAATGCGCCGCGTCTGCAGGTCGATCCCGGCCACGGTGCCATCGCCCTGCAGGGTGATGAAGGCGAAGCGGGAATCTGGGCTGAAGGCGATATGGGATGGCTTATTCCCCGCACGAAGCCTTTCCAAAAGCCGGGGGCCATCGGCATTATAGATATCCACCTGGCCGCGCCTCAGGCTTGCTATCACCAGCAAGCGGCCATCAGGCGTGAAATCCAGATGATAGGGGTTGGAAATACGCTCACGGCGGAGAACTTCGCCGGTGGTGGGCGTGTCGAACAGGATCTCATTGCCAACCGAATCCGCGATCAGCAATTCACGCCCGCCAGGCGCCAGCACCAGATGATGCACTTCGCGCAGCGCCTCAATGCGGCGAACTTCCTGGCCAGTGCGCGAATCGATTTTGACTATGCTGGGATCAGTCGAATTCAGCACATAGACGAAATCCGCCTTAGCAGCGCCATTCAGCGCAAGCAGGGCCAGGGCGAGGCCAAACCATTGCGCGATTTTCATTTGGCGTCAGGCTCAAAGGTCAGGGCAATACCATTCATACAATAGCGCTGGCCGGTGGGGGCAGGACCATCCGGAAAAACATGGCCAAGATGGCCGCCACATTGGCCACAATGCACTTCAATCCGCACCATGAAAAGCGAGCGGTCTATATGGGTCCCAATTGCACCATCCAGCGGCGCGTAGAATGAAGGCCAGCCCGTGCCGCTTTCATACTTGGTCGCCGCCTCGAAAAGCGGCACACCGCAACCGCCGCACAGGAAGCGCCCCGGGCGCTTTTCGGCATTCAGGGCAGAAGAGCCAGGCCGTTCGGTGCCATGCTGGCGCAGAACCCGAAAAGCCTCGGGGGAAAGCGCCGCGCGCCATTCCGCTTCCGATTTTTGGACCGGGAAAGCCTGTTCCTGCGGCCTGTTTTGCTTGAAGAAGACCATGAGCCCTCATGCCCCATGCGCGGGTTTCAGCAAATCGGAAAAACTTTTCCTGAATTTCGCGACCTTGGGCGCCACCACCGCCTGACAATAGCCAGACCAGGGATTGCGCGCAAAGTAATTGTGATGCTCTGGCTCAGCCGGCCAGAATTGGGTGAGCGGCACAATTTCTGTAACAAACGGGCTGTCCCATAGCCGCGCCGCGGTAAGTTCCGCAATGACTTCCTGCGCGGTGGCCTCCTGGGCAGCATCATGGGTCAGGATAATGCTGCGATATTGCGGCCCGATATCAGCGCCTTGCCGATCCTTGGTCGTGGGATCATGGATCGCGCAAAAGACGTGGAGCACATCCCGAAAGGAAATCACGGTTGGATCATAAGCAACCTGAACCACCTCCGCATGGCCTGTGCGCTTGCCGCATACCTCCTCATAAGTGGGGTTCGCAACATGCCCGCCCGCATAGCCAGACATCACGGCGCTGACGCCCTTCATGCCAAGAAAGACCGCCTCCAGGCACCAAAAACACCCGCCGCCGAGCGTCGCCTTTTCCATCACAACCGTGCCTTCCTCGACTTACGCTCAGGCCCGTTTGTAACTCGGGCTAAAGCCAATGATTCCACAGGCCAGTTATATCGGGGCGAATCGCGCCGCCTGCAAGGATCACATCATCGCCCGCGCCACCCTGGAACTGGTGGTTAAGACCATTGCCGATCATCACGCTGCCATTCGCCCCTCTAACAAGGGACAGGCCGCTCACCCCATCAGCGATCATCAGAACCTCAACATTGTTGTCCATGGTGATATCGGTCGAGGTGATGATGGTATCCTGGCCGCCGCCCGAAAATTCGATAATATGGTTCTGGGCTTCGATGAAGTAATTAAGGTCGTCGCCAACGCCGCCCGCCATGGTGTCGGCACCCTCCCCGCCAAACAGCGTATCATTGCCGGCATCGCCCGAAAGGCTATCCCGCCCGGCGCCGCCGATGAGCAAGTCCCCTTCAGCGCCACCACAAAGCGCGTTGTCATGTCCCCCCGCCATCCAGCGTATCGGCGCCCGCGTCGCCCCAAAGCATATCCGAGCCCGCACCTTCCAAGAGGTGATTGGCCGCCGCATTGCCAATGATCTGGTCATTCCCTGCCCCGGTCAGCACATGTTCAATGCCTTGCAGCCAGTCTCTGCCAGCAGCGCCTGACGCCGCTGAATTGGCAGGATGGACCACGACGTTCTGGCCAAATTCGGACAAGTTGGCATAGCTGATCCAATCGCCTGCACCGTCGCCGCCGATCAGGTGATCATTCCCTGCATCACCTTGCAGCGTATCATTGCCCGCACCGCCCTGCAGCGAATTATGGCCCGCGCCGCCCAGCAGTTCAATGGCAAGCGCGTTGCCGATGATGAGGTTATTGCCTTCATTGCCGATCGCGCGTTGGGCATTCCCTGTCGGGTAAAGGGTCAGAATTTCGAATTCGCTTGGAATGTAGAAGTCAATGCCCGCCACAATCTTATCACTGCCCGCACCCGGATTTTCCAATACCAGATCATCGGCACTTTTTATCCAGTAGAGATCGTTGCCCAATCTGCCTTCAAGAATATTCTGCCCGGATCCGCCGGCCAAGGTATCATCACCGCCACCGCCCAGCAGGTAATCATCACCATCATTGCCGCTGAGGCTATCATTGCCTGCACCGCCGAAGATGTGGTTCCCGGCCTAGCTGCCCAGTACGGCCATCGCAGCGCTGGCAGTTCTGGCATCTACCGCTTCGAAGCCGGCGATCCAGGCGCCATTGGCCGCCTGATTTTGGTCAAGTCCAAGATCAATGAACAGCCCAGTCGAGAGAATGAGCCAATCATGCCCATGCCCGCCATCAAGCCGATCGGTGGTATCCTGCAGGACCAAGCGATAGTTGCCGCCACCGCCCTCAAGCGTATCGGCCCCGTCACCACCTACCAGGCTATCGCCACCATCGCCGTCAATCAGCCGATCATGCCCTGCGCCACCTTCCAGGATATCGGCACCGTCAGCGCCATAGAGAAAATCATCGCCATCGCCGCCCAGCAACCGATCCTGCCCTGCCCCGCCAAAGAGCCAGTCATTGCCAGCTTTGCCCTCCAACAGATTGGTTGCCTCCGGTGCATCCGCGTCATCCAGGGTTGGGCCATCGGCATAAAGCGCATCATGGCCATTGCCACCCAGCAGCCAATCATTCCCGGCACCGCCCCAAAGCTGATCGGCACCGCCAAGGCCGAAAATCGAATCTGCATCCGCACCACCTGAAAACCTATCTGCGGCTACTTCACCACGCAACAGATCCGCACCGCCAAGCCCGAATAGCTGAGACCCGGAAGCGATGGCGGAAAGCGCTTCATTAGTCTCGCTTCCTGTCATGCCGGCAAAACTTCCTGGCGTGGCCAAGACATAGAAATTTCCAGACGTAAAGCTGGTTGTCACTAGGCGAATCGAAACATCGTTGGTGCCAGGCGCATTATCCTGATCAGTGTCAATGCCGATACAGCCGCCTGCTTCAGTATCGCTGCTGGCGGCGGGAGTATACCAGGCCTGCAGATACCCCAATCCCAATTCCGCACCGAGCAAGGCAAGCCTGGCCACCGGTCCCGAACTGGTCTGCAAGGTGCCTCGCCAGATCAGCGGCGCTGGTCCATAAGCCCCTTGCAATACACCATTGCTCAACCCGAAGGAGATTGCGTCCCCCTACGCGCGGGAGAAATCGGCGGTGGTGTCCGTAGCAAGGAAATTGCTGGCGAGCCCAGGGTTCCCCAAAAGATCGATCAAGAAAGTATCGGCGTCATTGCCGTCAAACAACCAATCCGCTTTGCCACCGCCGCCCAAGACATCCTGACCATCGCCGCCGTCAAGCGTGTCGCGCCCCAGCCCACCAAGCATCACATCATCGCCTGCCTCACCGCGCCACAGGTTGCGTGATGTGGCGGTATCGCCACTGCCGCTTGGCGCATCGGCAAACAGCACATCCCAGCTATTGCCACCCAACAACGTATCATCACCCGCATCGCTTTACAGGCCATCGGCCAGGTCGCCGCCATCAAGCCAGTCATTGCCTGTCCCGCCGGAGAGCTGATCAACGCCGCCGAAACCAAGCAAGGTAGCCTGACCGGCAAGCCCGGCCAGACTATCATCGGTAATGCCGGGCGTTGATAGGAAGTCATCGCCAGCAGTTCGAATTGGGGGAAATGTGCCGCTCATGGTGTCGCCCCCACCATTTCTGAGATGGCTGCCGCATACGCGATGCCCCGGATCAATGATCCGTTAGCAATGATGGACGATGTCTTGAGAAATACCGCGGCAACCGGCGCAAGGCTTTGTTCCACGAGCAAAGAGGATTTTTGGGATATGAACATCTTTTGCTCCTCATCCACTGTTCTGCCATGCTTAGATTTACATTTGGAAAACGCCGGCACCTTTTTCGCGAAGCTTGCGCGCCACACGCGCTTCGGGTTATACCCGCACGGGAATAACGGAGGCGCGCGATGCACCGTCGCCTGATGCTGGTTTTAGCGGCGCTGCCATGCGCGACAGTGCGTGCATCTGTGGTGGACCGCCCTTTGATTGCCGCCGCCGCCAGCCTGCAGCCGGCCTTGGAAGAGGCAGCCCCGCTTATAGGCGCACAAACCGGCACCGCGCCGCGCTTCACCTATGGCGCCAGCGGCAATCTGGCGCGGCAAATCGCGCAAGGCGCGCCGTTTGAAATGCTGCTCGCCGCCGATGAAATTAGCATTCAGAAAATCAGCGAAGCGGGGCAGACGCGCGATGCGGGGCATGTCTTTGCGCTTGGCAGGCTGGCGTTGTTTGCCCCGCGCGGTTCAGCGCTTGATCCCGCTGCCGGCTTGGAAGCTCTTCGCCCTTTGCTGGCGGCAGGGCGCGTGCGGCGCTTTGCCATTGCCAACCCTGAGACAGCCCCCTATGGCCGCGCTGCCGAACAAGCCTTGCTCAGCCTTGAATTATGGGAGGCGCTGCGCCTGCGCCTCGTCTTCGGCGAGAATATCGCCCAGGCAGCGCAATTCGCCATGACGGAAGGGGCGAGTGGTGGCCTGGTTGCATATTCCCTGGCGCTTTCCCCCGCGCTCAAGGTGCGCGGCAGCTATAGCCTAGTGCCAGCGAATCTGCATGAGCCTTTGGGTCACCATCTGGTTCTGACCAGGCGCGCGTCTGACGCGGCGGCACGCCTGCAAGCCTGGTTCCTGTCACCCAAGGCAGCGGCGGTTTTCGCGCGCCATGGTTTGGAGAAACCCTAAACCATGGATTGGCCCGCCTTCCGCCTTTCGCTCTGGCTTGGTCTTGGCACGGTGGTGATCCTGCTGCCCTTGGCGTTGTGGCTTGGACGCTCCCTGGCGCTGCGACGTTTTCGCGGGCGCGGCGTGGTTGAAGCGGCGGTCGCGCTGCCTTTGGTACTGCCGCCGACCGTGCTCGGCTTTTATTTGCTGACTGCCTTCGGTGCGGGGTCTTGGCTTGGCGGTGCCTTCCAAGCGGCCTTCGGCAAGACCCTCGCCTTTTCCTTTGAAGGGTTACTATTGGCGAGTGCGATTGCCAATATCCCCTTTGCTATACAGCCAATTCAAAACGCCTTCGGTGCCATCCCGCCCAATCTGCGCGAAGCCGGCGCCACCTCCGGCATGGCGCCCTGGGCAGTGTTCTGGCGCGTTGAATTGCCTTTGGCTTGGCCGGGCATTGCCACCGCCATTGTGCTAACCTTCGCCCATACGCTTGGCGAGTTTGGCGTCGTGCTGATGGTGGGCGGCGCCATTCCCGGCGAAACCCGCACCGCCGCCATTGCCATTTATGATCGCGTGCAGGCGTTTGATGATGCCGCCGCGGCCAGCATGTCGGCGCTGCTGCTGGTGATTTGCCTGCTGGCGCTGCTGCTGGTGCAAAGGCTTACGCGCGGGATCGGGAGGCGGCGCCATGACTGAATCGGGGCTTTCCGTGCGGCTCAACTCCGCCGCACCCATTGCGCTGGATGTCGCGCTGGAATGCGCACCGGGCGAGCTATTTGCGATGATCGGCCCCTCAGGTGCGGGCAAATCCACCACGCTTCGCGCCATTGCCGGGCTGCATCATCCCGCCAGCGGCAGCGTGATCTGCGATGGGGAAACCTGGCTCGATACCAGCCGCACGCTTGATATGCCGGCGCATCGGCGCCGCGTTGGCCTGGTGTTTCAGGATTACGCGCTGTTTCCGCATATGACAGCGCTTGGCAATATCATGGCCGCGATGGGGCATGTGCCCGCTGCATCACGTGCCGAACGCGCCGCTAGCCTTTTGGCGCGCGTGCATCTGGCAGGGCTTGAGGAACGCCGCCCGGCGGAGCTTTCCGGCGGGCAGCAACAACGCGTCGCCGTCGCACGCGCCTTGGCGCGCGACCCTGCCGTATTGCTGTTGGATGAACCCTTCAGCGCCGTGGACCGCGCCACGCGTCGGCGCTTGCAGGTGGAATTGGCCAATCTGCGCCAGGGCCTTGCCATCCCAATCATTCTGGTCACGCATGATTTAGATGAGGCCGCGTCACTCGCGGATCGCATGGTGTTGTTGCATCGCGGGCGCGGGCTGCAAACCGCGCCGCCCGCGGAAATGCTCGCCCGCCCTGCTTCGGCCGAGGTCGCGCGGTTGCTCGATCTACGCAATCTGTTCACCGGCGTGGTGCTGGCGCATGAAGCTGACCTGACGCGGCTTCGCTGGGGTGGGCAAACCCTGGAAGCCGCCCCCATGCCAAGCCTGCCGCCGGGGACCGCTGTGGATTGGCTGATTGGTGCGGGCGGGGTGGTGCTGCATCGGCGTGGCCGCCCCTCAGCCGGGGAAAGGGAAAACCCGGTTTCCGGCACCATTACCGCGCTTTTGCCGATGGGTGAGGAAACGCGCGTCACGCTGGATGTGGGCGACACACAAGGTCGCCAATTGACCTTCGCCCTGCCGCGCCATGCCGCGCAACGCAACGGCCTGGCAGTGAATGAGGCTTGCAGCGTTTCCTTGCTGCGCGATGCGCTGCATGTGATGCCCCGGCCATGAAGGACGCCGCGCTATGGCTCCGGCTTGATTTCGCTGATGGCCGCGTTGGGCCGGGCAAGATCGCCCTACTGCAGGCGATTGCGGAGGCCGGTTCGATCAGCGCTGCCGCCAGGTCACTTGGCATGTCCTATCGCCGGGCCTGGGAATTGGTGGCGGAGCTGAATGAGACCTTTTCGGCCCCCGTGGTGGAGCGCATTACCGGCGGCGCCGGGGGTGGCGGGGCGCGGCTGACCCGCCTGGGTGAGGCTTTGGTGCTCAGCTTTCGGGAAATTAAAGCGGCGGCGACCCGCGCCGCTTTCCAGCATTTGCGGCGATTGGCGAAATCCTGAAGCGCGACACCTTGCGGCGGATCCCTGGGCGCGCTGCAATGCGGGTATGAGTAATCGCACCGCCGCCCCCGCCCGCCCGGCTTCCACCGTCATGCTGCTGCGTGATGGGAAGCGCGGCATGGAAATTTTCATGGTGGTGCGCCACCGCCAGATTGATTTCGCCTCTGGCGCCTTGGTGTTTCCCGGCGGGCGGGTTGAAGCGTCTGACCAGGTGCTGGCCGGTGGCGATGCGCATGGCGCGTTTCGCGTCGCGGCCATTCGTGAAACCTGGGAAGAATGCGGGGTATTGCTTGCCGAAACAGGTCAGACGCCAGAAGCCGAAGGCGAATTCGCTGCCATGCTGGCCACGCGCGGCCTGATGCCCGCATTTTCGGGCCTGGCGCATTTCGCGCATTGGATCACGCCGGTGGATGTGCCCAAGCGCTTTGATACGCATTTCTTTTTGGCCGCCGCGCCTGAGGATCAGGCCGCGCTACATGATGGACAAGAAGCGGTGGATAGTGTCTGGATCAGGCCCGCCGAAGCCTTGGCGGAAGGCATCGCCGGCACGAAGAAGCTTGTTTTCCCAACACGCATGAACCTGACCAAGCTCGCCCGGTATGACAGTGTGGCGGAAGCCTTCGCCGCCGCCCGCGCCACACCCGTGGTCACGGTGCTGCCGGAACAGATTGGCATGACCCCTGAAGGGCGCATCCTGCGCCTGCCTCGTGCAGCCGATTATGGCGGCGAGGATTTCCTGGCGGGCGACCCGCCTTCCATGTGATGGAGACCCCACCCATGCTGCCTCGCCGCCTTCGCTTTGGCATCTTTTTGGCCCCGTTTCATCGGGTTGGTGACAATCCGACACTGGGACTGACGCGCGATTTGGAATTGATCGAATGGCTGGACCATCTGGGTTTTGATGAGGCCTGGATTGGCGAGCATCATTCCGCCGGCTGGGAAACCATCGCGAGCCCGGAAATCATGATTGCCGCGGCGGCGGAACGCACCAAGCACATCAAGCTTGGGTCTGGCGTGACCAGTCTGCCCTATCACCATCCGCTTCTGGTGGCGCAGCGCTTTGTGCAATTGGATCACATGACGCGTGGGCGCGTGATGCTGGGCTGCGGGCCGGGTGCGCTGGTATCTGACGCATACATGATGGGCATTAATGCCGCGCATCAGCGCCGGCGGATGGATGAATCGCTCAATGCCATCACGCGCCTTTTGGCCTGCAAAGAACCGGTCACGATGGAAACCGATTGGTTCACCCTACGAGAGGCGCGGCTTCATCTGGCACCTTATTCCGAACCGCGTTTCCCAATCTCGGTCGCGTCTTCAACCACGCCATCGGGTGCGCTGGCAGCGGCGAAATACGGGCTTGGTTTACTCTCCCTAGGCGCGGGTTTGCCGGGCGGGCCGCAATCGCTGGCTGAACAATGGCAAATGGCGGAAGCGGAAGCCACCAAGCATGGCCAGACAATGGACCGGCGCAATTGGCGCCTGGTCGTCAACCTGCATTGCGCCGAGGATGATGAACGCGCTTTGCGTGATGTGCGCCATGGCGAGGCTCTGGAAACGCTGACCTATTTCAGCGAAACCCTGGGCCGGCCGCCGATGCGTTCGGAAGACCCGCTGCGCGATGGCTTGGCGATGGGCTCAACCCTGGTGGGATCGCCAGAGACAGTTGCGGCAGGGATTGAACGGCTGCTCGGCTTCACCAACGGGGGCGCAGGGGGTGTCTTGTTCCGCTCCCATGAATGGGCCGATCGGGAAGCGACGATGCGTTCCTTTGAGCTTTTCGCGCGTTGGGTCATGCCGCGCTTCCAGGGATCGCTCGTGATGCCGCAGCAATCGCGCGATTGGGTCAGCAGCAATCGTGAGAGCATTTTCGCGCCGAATATGGCGGCACTGAAGCAGGCCTTCCGCGATGCCGGGCAGGAAGCGCCGGAAATGTCTCGGTTGAAGCTGCATACCGGCAAGGTTGAAGCGCCGCAGGTTTGACGCCCATGATCACGCGGCGTGGCTTGGCGGCGGTGGCCCTGGTGCCGCTTGCAGCGCCGGTGGCGGCGCAGGGGCGCGCGGTAAACCGTATCGCCTTCGGCACCTGCGCGGATGAAAAGCAGCCGCAGCCGATCTGGCGCGCGGTGCGTGCCTGGCAGCCGGAGTTTTTCATCTTCGGCGGCGATAATGTCTATGGCGGGGTGCGGCGGCATGATTTGGCCGAATTGCAGGAGGCCTATGCAAGGGCGCTGCAGCATCAGGAATTCATGGGCTTCATTGCGGAACAGCAGCATCATGCCGCGATTTGGGATGATCATGATTTTGGCGTGAATGATGGCGGCGTTGAAAACCCCTTCAAGCAGGAAGCGAAGGATGCGTTTCTGGCATTCTGGCGGGTGCCGGCGGACGATGTGCGGCGCCGGCGCGACGGGCTTTATCATCATCTGACCCTCGGCCCGGCAGAGCAGCGCGTGCAAATCATTCTGTTGGATACGCGTTGGTTCCGTTCACCCTTGCGCATCACTGATGCGCGCGGTGCGCCGGGGCGGGAACGTTATTTGCCCGATGATGATCCCGCCAAGACCATGCTGGGTGAAGCGCAATGGGCCTGGCTTCGTGCCTGCCTGCAAGAACCGGCGGAGCTGCGCTTGATTGTTTCATCCATTCAGGTTGTGGTGGAAGGCCATGGCTGGGAAAGATGGGGCAATTTCCCGCGTGAACGGCAGCGGCTTTATGATCTGATCGCCAGCACCAGGGCGCGCGGCGTGGTGTTTCTATCTGGTGATCGGCATATCGGCGCGCTCTATCGCGAAAGCCAAGGGACGCCCTATCCGCTCACGGAAATCACCTCAAGCGGGATCAATCGGCAATTCGTTAATGCGCGAGAACAAGGCCCCAATCGCCTTGGGGAGCTTTACCCGCGCATCAATTTCGGTACGGTAGAGATTGATTGGCAGAACAGGCGCGTTGGGTTGGCGCTGCGTGATGAGGATGGCGCGGTGCAGCGGCATGTCTCGCTCGCGCTGAATGAATTGCGCGCGGGGTAGGATAGTTGGCGATGGCAGTGGTGCCGCCATCGCCAAGCCTTGATCAATTGATCCGAAGATTTAGGCGACGGATAATCGCGCCCTCCTCTTCGATAATCTTTGCCACGGATGCGCGGTAATCCTCACTGCTCTTATAGATCAGCGGCATGTCGAAGCGTCCCAGTGCGGTGGTGTGTACCGGATCATAGAGCGCTTGCTTAAAGCCATCATGCAGCACCTTGACGATGCCGGGATCAACACCCTTGGGCGCGGCAATACCATAGGGTGAAGTGGAGACAATGTTGATGCCACTTTCAACCAGCGTTGGCGCATCCGGGTAGCGTTTGGCGCGTGTCTCACCCCAGGTACAAAGCAGGCGGAATTGCCCGCCATCCACGAGGGGCGCCCAGGAGGTTGAATCGACCATTGCCTGGGTCTGTCCACTAAGCAGGGCTTGCGCATTATCGGCGCCGCCCCGGAAAGGCACATGCAGCCATTCAATGCCGCGTTCGAGTGCGATGCGTTCCATGGTGATATGCAGCGTGGTACCAACACCGGGCGAACCATAAGCAACCTTGCCCGGATTGGCCTTGGCATAGGCGAGGAACTCTTCCCAGGTTTTCCAGGGGCTAGCGGCCTTCACCACCACGCCGAACAGATAGCCGGTCAGGTGGATGATATAGGTGAAATCCTTGAGCGGGTCCCAGGTTGGGCGGCTCGACATCATCGGGAAACGAAACACGGTGATGGGCAATTGGCCCACCAGATAACCATCGCCGCGCTGTTCCTGCGCCATGGCCGCCGCCGCCAAGGTGCCGCTGGCGCCGCCGCGATTATCAATAATCACCTGCTGGCCAAGATAGCGCGACCCTGCCTCGGCCAAGGCGCGCAATTGGCCATCGGTGGAGCCGCCAGGCGGCCAGGGAACGATCAGGCGAATGGGGCGATTGGGAAAGCCCGATTGCGCGATGGAGGGCGTTGCGCGAAGTCCCGCAGCGGCGGTCAGGGCAGTGCGGCGTGTCAGTTTCATATCTTGCTCCCGGTTGCTGCGCGGTGTTGGCATGACCCGCGCTAATAGATCGTCAGGTTATCAGAGGCTTGTAAGGCAGGGCCATGGCTTTTGATCAACGCGCCAGCCGGCCGGCCTCGGCCAAGCATGCCGCCCGCGCATCAGCAAGGCGCTGGTTGATGGCGGCAATCGCCGCGCGGTCTTCAGCCAACCTGTCTCGCCGGCTTGCGATCAGTGCTGCCATGGCATCAGGCGCGGGGCCGCCTTGCACGCTGCGCCCGCGCAAATTCTCTGCCGGATCAAGCGCGGCACGGAGTTTCTCAGCCGGAATATGCAAGGCTTTGCCGAACAGCACTTGCGCCGCTCCATCCAAGGCAGCACTTGAAATGCTCTCCGCCGTGCGGCCTCCCGCCAGCGCATCGCGCACGACAATCGCAACGATGTTATGCGCCATGCGGAAACTGAGGCCGGTTTCGCGCACAATCACATCCGCCAATTCAGTGGCTGACCCAAACCCCTCCCGCGCGGCATTTTCCATGCGGGTTTCATTCAGGCTGAGGCCATGCATCACTTTCTGAAACAATGCCAGGATGCGCCGGCTGCGAAGCGCGGCATCCAGGACAGGTTCATTCACCGCGGTGACCGCATCATTCACATCGGCGAAGGCAGTATTTTTTGTGCAGGCCATGGCGGCGTGATGCGCACCCTGCACCATAGCCGCTGCTGCCTTCAGATGTTCCAGCGCCACAGGGTTTTTCTTCTGCGGCATGATGCTTGAGGTCGCCGAATGGCGATCTGCCAATTCGATAAAACCATACTCCCAACTGCTCCAGTTTTGCAGATCGGTCGCAAGGCGCGATAGCAGCGTCATCATCACGGCCATGGCTGATGCCGCTTCAAGCGCATCATCGCGCGATGATACGGCATCATAGGCCAATTCCAGCGGTGCCGCGAAACCAAGCGCGCTTGCGACCCAGGTACGATCAAGCGGGAAGGCGGTAGTGGAAAGCGCGCCTGCACCCAAGGGGCAAAAATCACAATGCATCAGGGCACCCATCAGCCTTTGATGATCGCGCGCCAGTGCATCCGCAGCCGAGGCCAACCAATAGCCAAAGGTGATCGGCTGCGCATGCTGACCATGCGTATAGCCAGGCATGATGGTGGCGATGTTGTCTTCCGCGCGCGCCAGCATCACCTGCCGCAAATCAGCAAGCAGCCCCAGCACCGCGAGCAATTCCGTGCGCAGTGCCATGCGCCAGGTGGTGGCGTTCAGATCATTGCGGCTGCGCCCGGTATGCAACCGCCCACCAATATCCGGGCCAAGTTTTTGGATGATGCACTTTTCGACATAGGAATAGAGATCTTCCTGCCGATAATCCACCGGCACCGAATCTGGCCCCGCATCAGCCATAATGAGGATTTCCGGCAGGATTTGCGCCATGGCATCGCGCGCAACAATGCCTTGGCGTTGCAGCATCAGCCCATGCGCCAGATGAACCCACATTTCATGCTGAAAGACATGATGCTGCGCCCGCGCGACTGACCCTCGGTAATAGCTTTCCACCAGCAATGGCGAAGGCGGCTCCTTCACCCTTTCGCGTAAATTCACCGCCTCAGTCATGTGCAACCTCTCTCAGGGACGCTGATTGCTCAGCACCACGGTACCAGACGCCGAGAACATGCCGCCCACGCCATGCGCCACGCTGATCTTCACATTGGGCACTTGCGCAGGCGCGATGCCGCGTACTTGGCGGACACTCTCCTGCAGGGCGAACATGCCATACATGCCAGTGTGCGTGTAGGATAAACCTCCGCCATTGGTATTGATCGGAAGCTTGCCACCCGGCGCGGTATTGCGTTCCCAGATGAAATCCTTCGCCTCACCCCGCTTGACGAAGCCAAGATCTTCCAGCCCATACATGGGCAGATGCGCGAAGGCGTCATAGATCATCAGATGATCCACATCGGCGTGCCTGATGCCGGCCATGCGGAAGGCTTCCGGCCCCGCCATGCGGAATGCGCGCGATGAGGTGAAATCCTCCATCTGGCTCACCATGGTGGTTTCCACACTCTCGCCCGCGCCAAGAATGTAGCAAGGCTTGTTCAGAAAATCCTTGGCGCGATCGGAAGATGTCAGGATCAGCGCGCCACCGCCATCCGTCACCAGGCAGCATTGCAGCAGCCGGAAGGGATAGGCGATCATTTTGCTGTTCAGCACATCATCAATCGTGATCGGGTCCTTGAAGGCGGCGCGAGGATTCTTGGCCGCCCATTCGCGCTGCACGACGGCAACCTGCGCCATTTGTTCATGCGTAACGCCATAGGTTTTCATATAGCGCAGCACAGGAATGGGGAAGAGCGTCGGCGGACCCATAGGGCCGAAGGGCGCTTCGAATTGGCCATTCAGGCTTTGCGGTTCCGCCGGACGCGGCGTGCCATTGACGCGTGATTTGCCGCTTTCGCCATGCGTGATCAGCACGGTCTTGCAATAGCCGGCATGAATGGCTGCCGCCGCATGGCGCACATGCAGCATGAAGGAACAGCCGCCCACCCCGGTACCATCCACCCATTTCGCCGTGATGCCAAGGTAATGCGCGATCTGCTGCGGCATCATGGGGCCAACGCAGGCAACGCCATCAATGTCGCCGGGCTTCAAGCCCGCATCCGCCATGGCATTCAGCGCTGCATCCGCATGCAGCATGATTTGTGCCATATCGGGGACAGTGCCGATGCGCGTGCTTTCAGCGGCGCCAACAATGGCGATTTCACCGGGATTTATCATGGCTCAACCCTCATTCACGCGGCGGAAAAGGGGCAGGGTTATATCATCATCCATCTTGGTCGGCGCAAATTCCAACTTCATGTCCAGGACCAAGGCTTCCGGCGTTTGCGGGCATTCAACGATATTCGTCATCATGCGCGGGCCTTCTTCCAGTTCGACAACCGCAATTCCGTAAGGCGGCTTGAAACCGGGCACCGGGCGATGATGGATCACATAGGAATACAGCGTGCCGCGGCCTGATGCTTCGAATACTTCGACATTGCGCGTGCCCGTATAGGGGCTGAAGGGACGCGGCGGGAAATAGGGTTTGCCCGTATCACCACAGCGTTGGAGCAATAGCTTGCCTTGGCGCAGCCCCTCCCAGAAATGGCGGGTTTCGGGTGTGGGTTCCGGCCGGGCGCGGCCTGGTTCAAGGCTCATGGCAGAGCTTCCTCCTGATGTTGATCAGGCGATGTTCCTATGGCTTGGTGAGCATGGGAAGGGGGTAAATGGGCGGGGCGCGCCCGCTATAAATCCAGAATACGTTCGGGTGTGACGCGCCCGCGTAGCAGATCCCAAAGTCCGACCATATTGCCGCGAAACCGCCCCCAGCGATCCGCCCAGGGTTCCGGGAAAGCCGAGCGCAGCAGATTCTTCGCGCAATGTCGCGCGGCGCTTGGGATGGCGTGACTCCAGGGAAAAGAACCTTTTATCGCGAGATAGATCGGGTTCACCACCTGCGAATAACCAAGCCTGAGGCCCGGCACGCGCCCTGCCTTGACGCCAAGATGCACACCGCGCGCGCCCGCAAGGCGCAGGGTTTTGCCATGCGCACCAAGCCGGCGCGTGACATCAATATCCTCATACCAGGCGTAAAGCGGCAGGCGTTCATCCACGCGAATATCATGCGCGCGCACCGCAGACATGCGAAAGGCCATGTTGCAGCCATAGCCGTTGAAGGCTTCCGCCACGGCCAGCGCATCTACCGCACCAGTATCGGCGGCGAGCAAAGCGGCACCTTCGGTCAGATCATAGCCAGGTGCATTGGCGCCATCGGCAATCATCGTGCCAGTGGCGACCACCATTTCGGAGTATTTTTCAAAACAGCTTTCCAGCACAGCAATGTACGCCGCATTGCAGAGGAAATCATCATCCAGAAACAGCACCACATCGCTGCCCCGTGCTGCATCCAGAATATGGTTGCGCTGGCGCGGTAGACCGGCGGAGGCGGTGATGAACTCCACGTTGGGAATGGCTTCACAGCCGGTGATATCGTCTGCCGAGACATGGCAGACGATAATGCGATCCGCGTGGCGCGATTGCCGCGCCAGATCACGCAGCACACCCGCCAGAATGGCCGGCCGGCCAAGTGTGGCGATGCCGATGGTGATATGCATTACGCGGCCCCTTGCAGCGGCGCGGGCAGGGGGCCTTTACGCGCTTCGCGTGCCAGGCCACCGACCAGCCGACCCCAAAAACTCATGGTATAGTAGGCGGCATTGTGAAGGCGCAGTTTTGCGAGGCTGAGCAACGCGCCGCCAATGGGGCGCACCAGGAACGCGAACCACACCGAAAGCGGCACACCATGCCGGCGCAATACAAAACCAAGCCCGCGCCCGTAACTTGCGGCACGCGAAACCGCCACTTCCGTCAGCCGCTTATCGGGGTGGATGATACGCAAGCCCGCATCATATTGCGCCACGGCCCCACCTGCCATGGCGCGGCAGACCAGATCATTGCCTTCAGCCGAGCCCCAGCGCGTGCCGGGGCCGAGCCTCTCATCAAAGCCGCCCAGCGCCAGCATCAACTGGCGCGGCATGAACAGGTTGAATTCAATCACGCTGATCCAGACATCGCTCAGGTCAATCGCGCCTGAAGTTTTGCGCCAGCGCCCTGAACCAAGCCCGCCTTCCGGTGATGCCGCTGGCCCCGTCAGCACACCAAGCGATGGCGCCGCGCGATATGCGCCATCCACGCGCGCGAGGACACCCGGCGGGTAAAGGCAATCATCATCAGGAAAAGTTACGATCTCTCCGCGCGCCTGGCGCAGCCCAAGATTGCGCGCGTGATTGGCATTGCGAATCGCGGAACGCAGATGGGTGATCGGTAGGCGTGCCGCATAAGGCTGCAGCACCGGCGCCACGCAATCATCCACATTCTGATCTACGATGATCACTTCGAGATCATCGCGGCCTTGCGCCAACAGGCTCTCCAGCAGCGCGCCGATTTCGGCGCTACGGCCAAGGGTTGCGACAATCAGTGAAAACCTCATGTCGCGGCGATCCCAAGCGCGTCATGCACCACCTGCCGGAAGCGGCTGCGGAAATGCGCATTGCTGAAGCGTTCCGCATTGGCACGGCAATTCCCAGGCGAGATGGCAGGCGCCATGGCTTCAAAACGCTCCACTGCAGCGATCAGGCTGGCGGTGGTTTGTTCCTGAAAGAAAATCCCGGTCGGGCGCGCATCAGGTGGCGCCACAACAATATCCCGGGCACCACCGCGACCATAGGCAATCACCGGCGTGCCGCAGGCTTGCGCTTCTACCGTTGTGATTCCGAAATCCTCCTCGGCAGCGAAAACCGCGGCGCGAGCACCTTGCGTCAGCGCAATCAATTCCGCGCGCGGAAGTCGCCCCTTGAAGGTGATATTGGGCGCATCGCCGGCAGCGGCGCGCGCCTGCGCCTCATTCGGGCCATCGCCCACAATGATCAGCTTGCGTTTCGGCATGGCGCGAAAGGCAGCGGCAATTAGATCAACCCGCTTATAAGGCACGATGCGCGATGCGATCAGATAGTAATCACTCTTATCGGGCGCGGGCGTGAAGCTTTCGATATCCACGGGCGGATGCAACACCTGCGCATTGCACCGCCAGGTCTTTTGGATGCGTTCGGCGATATAGCTTGAATTGGCGAGGACAATATCCGGGTTAAGCGCACTCGACCGGTCCCAAAGCCGCATGCGATGCAAAAGCCAGCGCGTATAGGCGCCCTTCAGCCCGCGCGTGAGGCCCGCTTCGCGCAGATATTGGTGCTGCAAATCCCAGGCATAGCGCATGGGGCTATGCACATAGGAAATATGAAGCTGCCCTGGCCCGGTCAGCACGCCCTTGGCAACCGCATGGGACGATGAAATCACGACATCATAGGCCGAAAGATCAAGCAGTTCGATTGCAAGCGGCATCAGGCCCAGGAATTTGCGGAAGTGTTTGCGCGCAAAAGGCATTTTTTGGATGAAGCTCGTGGTGATAGGCTTGCCTTGCAGAAAACCACGCTCCGCTTCCGGCATAAAATCGCAGACGGCGAAAACATCCGCTTCCGGCCATTCCAACAAAAGCTGTTCCAGCACGCGTTCGGAACCCGCATAGCTATCCAGCCATTCATGCACCAGCGCGGTCTTCATGGCGCCTTCTTTCGGATCAGGGACAACAAGGCAAGCGCTGCCTTTTCCCAGGTGTAAGATGCTGCGCGCTTCAGCCCTGCATCGCGCATACCGGCGGTAAGGCCTTCTTCATCCAGCAGGCGTTCCAAGGCCTCGGCTAAGGTCTCAGGCCGCAGCGGGTCGAACCACAGCGCGGCATCGCCACACACTTCCGGCACCGCGCCGGCATGGGCGGCAACAAGCGGGCAGCCGCATGTCATGGCTTCCAGGGGCGGCAGGCCAAAACCTTCATAGCGGGACGGGAAAATCAGGCAGAGCGCGTTTTCATAAAGCGCGCGCAACTCGGCATCAGTGACGCGCCCCAGGATGCGCCCGGCATCGGCCGCCGGCCCGCCACCGGCGCGGAATACCGCGGGATCAGCCGCACCCGCCACGGCCAATGTCAGGCCGCGCGCCCCGAGCAGCGCCGCAGCACTGGTCAGCGCCGCCAGATTCTTATGCGCCGCCGGATTGCCGACCACCAGGGCATAGCGCCCCGCTTCCAGATCATGCCGCGCCGATACGCCGCTATCGGCCGAAATGCGCAGCATGTGATCGCCACCCTCCGGCAGCACGCCAATGGAATCAGGTGCCACACCAAGGGCCGCAGCAATACGCCCACGCGAAAACGCGGACACCGTCAGCAATTGCGCGCCTGAGCGCGCGAGCATCTTGTGCAAAAAGCAATACCAGCTGCGGAAAGCCGGCGAATAACTCTCTGGCGTGTCAAAGACGCCGGCATCATGGATCACAACCGCCTGGCCGCTGCCGAACATCAGCGGCGCGGTATTGCCAAGGTTGATCAGGAAGGAACCCTTGGCCGCTTTCGGCAATTCCAATTGCTCCCAGAGCTGGCCGGATTTCTGCCCAATGGCTTCTGCCTTCAGATAGGCAAAGGGGCTTTGCGCCACGCTGCTTGGCATCAATAGCTTCGCCTCGGGCCAGGCATCATGGCCGGCCAGCCTATCCGCCGCTGCGGTGATTTCGCGCGCAAAGCGCTGCACGCCGGTCATGCCCTGGGTCAGGAAGCGACCATTGATGGCGATTTGCATCATGCGCTGCGGCGCCCCATTCTGCGGATTATCTTCAAGGCATGGGCCTTGTCCTGAGGCGCGGCAATGGACCAGCCGGCCGCGAAAACCAAGCCGAAAATCAGCGCCGCCAAAAGCGCGGGCCAAAGCCGGCCACCCAACAACACCAGCCCCGCCAAACCAAGCGCCGCCGGCACGATAGGCCACAGCAATTCCCGCATGGTCGCACGCACCGCCGGATAAAGCCTTGCTGCGAACCAGCAGCGGCCCAGGCAATCCATCAGGCAGCGCGCTGCCCAGGCGAGTGCCGCCCCTTCAATGCCAAGCCAGGGCAGCAGCGCCGCGCTCAGCGGCAGGAAAATCGCTGCCAGCGCGAGGGAAAATTTCGCCGGCACATCCGGCCGCCCCATCGCTTCCAGCAAGACACCGGGGATGAAGGCAAGGCAGGAAAAGAAAATGCCAAAGCCCAATATGCGCAGCACAGGCCCACCGCCCTGCACGAATTCCGCACCCAACCAAAGCCTGAGGAACAACTCCGCGCCTGGGATAAGGATCAGGGAGGCCGGCAGGCTCATCAGCATCACAATGAGCGCTCCGCGCTTGATCAGCAGGGCAGTATGGTCGGGGAGTTCGCGGAAGGACGAAGCAATTGCCGGCAGCATGGTTTGCACCACCGCGACAGGAATGATCCAAAGCCGAATGATCAGATCAAGCGGCGTTGCGTAAAACGCCACGGCTGACAGTGTCAGCACCGCACCGATGATGAAGCGATCCGCATAAAGCAGAAGCTGTGTCAGCGAGCCCGAAAGGCTCATCCACAGGCCTTGGCGCAGCAAGGGGCGCATCAGGCCAAAGCGCGGCGCCCTCAGGCCAAGCCCCGGCACATCGCGATGGGCGATGATGGCATAGGCAATGCCGCTGAAAAGCCGCACCAGAAGAACCGCCAGCATCACGCCGATCAGGCTGTTCCAGAAGAAGAGCACCAGCAAAGGACCAAGATAGTAAAACGTATTGAGCGGGATATTGACCAGGTTGGCGATGCGAAAACGCTGCCAGGCAGACAGCACACCCCAAAGCGCAGCATTCAGCACGACCAAAGGCGCGCCGGCAGCGAGCAATTGAAAGGCGATGGTGGCTTCCCGCTGCAAGGATTCCGGCACATTGAGAAAATGCCTAACCAGCCAAGGCACGGTCAGAAAAAGCATCGCCGCGATGATGGAAGAAACGCCAAGCAGGGCAAGCAATGTCGCGCCGATCATGGCGCGCGCCTCATCAACCGCGCCGGCGCCGAGCTTTTCCGAAACGCCGCGCGTCAGCGCCATGCCCAAGCCAAGATCGAAGACCCCCAAAATACCGATCAGCGCCAGCGCCAGGGTGAAAAGCCCCCATCGTTCAATACCAAGCGCAGCAACCAGAAACGGCGTGATGACAAGGGCAAGCATCAAGGGCAGCCCGCGCCCAAGCCCGTTCCAGAGGATACCGGAAACCAACCTGCGTCCGCCCGCGCGTTCTGCGGAAGTGGAATTTTGCGCCTCAGCCATTAGCAGACCCTTCAGCCGGCTGCGCGCTGAAATTTACAGAAAGGGCGCGGAAGCCTTGCCGCGCGCCTTTGCCTTCAATGCGCGCCGCGGCGCGACAATACCGCAACCGGCGTGCGCAGCAGAATGGAGAGGTCTGCCAGCATGGAAGGGCGCGACACATAGGACACATCCAAAGCCACGCGGGATTCGTAGGATGTTTCACTCCGCCCGCTCACCTGCCACAGGCCAGTGATGCCAGGGCGCACCGCCATGTAATGCGCGGCAGAGGCGCCGTAATAGCGATCAATCTCGGCTTCCTGTACGGGGCGGGGGCCAACCAGGCTCATTTCACCGCGCAGCACGTTGATCAGCTGCGGCAATTCATCAAGGCTGGTGGAACGCAGCAAGCGCCCGATGCGCGTAATGCGCGGGTCGTTCTTCAGCTTGCGGGTAGCTTCCCATTCGGCGCGCGCCGCAGGATCATTCGCGAGCAGCGCTTCCAGGCGCGCCTGCGAATCAATCACCATGGAGCGGAACTTCAGGCAACCGTACAGCTTGCCGTCGCGCCCCACGCGCTGATGCGCGAAAAAGGCCGGCCCGCCATCGGCGCGCACGAGCAGTGCCACCACCAGAAAGAAGGGGGAAAGCAGCACCAGCCCAAGGCTAGCGCCGATGATGTCAAGCGCGCGCTTCGCGATGGGGAAGAGCGATTTGCGGTCACGCTCCAGGCCAATGGCCTGCGTCGCGGGCTGCTGGATGGTCTGCACGGGTACGCTGGACATGGTGTCCTCAGCCTTCGAACCTGAAAGAAAGAAGCGGTGAAACCTCTCACGGGGGAGACCGGCCTTCCGGAATCCGTGAAGGTTTATGGCGCCCAACGGGGGCGGATTTGGGCCGTGGTTGCGGCCAGATTGTGGCAAGCGCGGCGTTATGTGCGGCGCTTGGCATCGGGTTCGGCGAGGGGGTGAGAAAAGCGGCGTAAGCTATTGGTACGTAGATATTTTACTTGCGGGCATGCCAACCCGGGGCCAGCACCCAAAGCCCGTTAAAACCGCCAATCAGGTCGCGGCCCGGCTGATGGCTGGTGCCAGCCAGGGCAAGCGCGCCCTCATCGGCCAAGACATAAAGGGTTTGCGGCTCAAATTCGCCCTCTGCCAATTGCTGCGCCAGCTTGGCATTCAGCGCCGCAACGCGCTTCGGGTCGAGTCGCGCCAGATACACCGCATCGGTCTCCAGCCCCACGGTCGCGGCATAGACCGCGATCTCCTCCCACCAGGGCGCCTGATTGCCGGATGGGATGATGCGGATGCGGGTGTAATACCGCACGGCCTCGGCCCAAAAGGGATCGGAAAGGCGCAAGGGCACGGTCGCGGCGGTGGGCGGGAAGAAGTGGTGCAGCCGGGCAAAGCCGGGGCGCATATCCAGCAGCTGGATCAGCACCAGCCCAGCCAGAACAAAGCCGGCAAGCCGCCCGCCAAGCCAACGGATCAGCAAAAACGTCGCGGTGATCAGCGCCGCATAGCCGATCGGCCAGATGAAGCGTTCAGATGCGCGCAAGGCATCCGCATAGCGGAGAGTCCATGATGGCAGCTCAAAAACCGTGAAGCTCCTGCCGGCGACCGAGACATTGGGCGAGACGGCAAATAGCGCCATGGCCAGCAGCACCAGGACCAGCGGCCAGAAGCGCCTTGCCGGTTTGGCTGGCTTGACCGCCCAGGCAATCAGCCCAAGCAGCACCAGCAAAAGCGCGCCAAGCCCGGCATAGGAATGGCCGACCTCCAGGTGATTTGGCCCCGGCACATCCGGCAAAAAGGCGCCCCAGGGCGAGGGGTCCAAGGGCGCCAGCAAATCCATTTGCATCTGCCCATAACCGCCCCAGGACCCGCCAAAACCACCGTCCAGCATGAAAATGCCGCCCGCCCAAAGTGCCGCACCCACAATGGCAAAGATGATGATGGCTTCAGCGAAAAGCCAGCTGCGCCTGGTGCCATCCAGCCAGCGCGCCAGCAGATCCGCGGTCCAAAGGGCGGCCACCATTGGTAGCAGATAGGCGTGGATGAGCGCGGTCGCGACCAGCAAGGCGGCCCAGGCCAGGCAGCGCGATTTTGCTGTCTGCGTCAAGCAAAGCCACAAGCCCATCAGCAGCAGGAAATGCGCCGAAAGCGCGAAATGCCCACCCATGCGCGCCAGCATGGTCGGTTGCAGCACGAATAGCGAGGCACCCGCGACTCGCGCCAAGGGATCACCTGTCGCCAGCCCGATTATGCGCCACGCCATGAAAGCTTGCAGCGCGGCACAGCCATAAATCCAAATCCCCCAGTATTGCGAAACCTCGATCACCGGGCTGATCGCCTTGAAGAAAAACGCCAGCAGCGGAATCGCATCCGCGTAGTAGATGGAGGAACTGACCTCCAGCCCCAAAAGCGGGTTGAGGCCCGGCGGCCAGGACCAGGGCGCGCGGCGAAAGAAGCTCCAACCCAGCCAATATTGCACCGGGTCGGGGCCGATCATGCCGCTCAACATCCAGCCGGTATTCCAGGGCGGCAGGATATGCAGCCCAAAAGCATAGGCAATGACCGCCCAGCCGATCAGCACCGAAGCCGTGGCCCCGGCCCAAACATGCAAAGGCTTGCGCGTCACGCCTTATCGCCCGGCAGATAACGTTCCACCAGGTAAAGCGGCCGGCCCTTGGTTTCGTTGAAGATGCGCCCGAGATATTCGCCAATGATGCCAAGCATCATCATCTGCACGCCGCCCAGGAACAGTGTCACGGCCAGCAGGCTTGGATAGCCGGCGACAGGATTGCCGAAGAAAGTGGTGCGGAAGATCAGCTGCGCCAGATACAGCAAGGCGCCAATCGCCGTGATCAGCCCGATATAGGTCGCGATTTTCAGCGGTGCAACGGTGAAGGAGGTAATGCCCTCCAGCGAAAAATTCCACAGCTTCCAGTAATTCCACTTGGTGGTGCCGGCAGCGCGCGGCGCGCGATCATACCGCACGGCAATGGCGGGAAAGCCGATCCAGGCAAACAGCCCCTTCATGAAGCGATGCTGTTCGCGGAGTTTCAGCAGCGCATCCAAGGCGCGGCGGCTCATCAGCCGAAAATCGCCGGTATCGGGGGGCAGATGCACCTTGCCGCTGATGCGCTGCATCAGCCGATAAAACGCTGCTGCCGTCGCCTTTTTCAGCCAGGTTTCGCCAGCCCGCGTATTGCGTTGCGCATAGGCGATATCAAAGCCCTGGCGCCAGGCGGCGATCAGGTCCGGGATCACCTCCGGCGGGTCTTGCAGATCGGCGTCTATCACTACCACCGCCTCTGTGGCGCAAGCGTGATCCAGCCCGGCGGTCAGCGCAATCTCCTTGCCGAAATTGCGGCTGAGATTGAGCACGGAGGCGCGTTGATCCTGCGCCCGAAGGCCGAGCATGACGGCAAGCGTCTCATCCTTCGACCCGTCATTCACATAAACAACTTCCCAGGAAAGGCCGATGCCCGCCAGCGCCGCTGCCAGTCGCGCATGGAATTGGGGCAGCACCTCCTGCTCATTGTAAGCGGGGACAATGATGGAAAGCGCGGGCGGGTCCTGGGACAAAGGCAGTGCCTCAAAAACGATTCACGAGAAGGCTATTAACAGCCGAGATAGGGCGAAAACATGGCCCCGTAAGGGCCTCACATGGGCTTGGCCGTGGTTTTGCACTCTGGGCCGAAATCCTGGATGCTTCACCCTAAACGAAAGGAGCCTTCCCACATGCCGGCCCCGCGCAGTCTGACCGAGCTTGAAGCCCATATCAGCCGCGATCTGGAAATGGTGGCCCATCCGCGCGCCGCCTGGCTTGAGGCCAAAACCAGCGGCGGTGCGCCGGTGCTGGATTGCCTGGTCATCGGTGCGGGGCAATGCGGGCTGGCGGTGGCGCATGCGCTGAAGCGCGACAAGGTGAGCAATATCCTGCTGCTGGATCGCGCGCCTGAGGGCAAGGAAGGCCCCTGGGTCACCTATGCCCGCATGCCGACCTTGCGATCCTGGAAGGATCAGAACGGGCCGGATTTGGGCATACCCTCATTGACCTATCAAGCCTGGCATGAGGCGCAATTCGGCGCGGCGCATTTCGCGGCCATGCGCATGATTCCGCGCGAATCCTGGCAGGATTATTTGAATTGGCTGCGGCGTGTGCTCGCCTTGCCGGCACAAAACGGGGTGGAGGCCGGGTGCATTTCCCCCACGCGCACGGATGATGGGCTGCCCTGTCTGCGGGTGGAAAGCTCCGCCGGGCCCTATCTGGCGCGCAAGGTGGTGCTGGCGACCGGGCAGGAAGGTGTTGGCGAATGGTGGATGCCCGATTTCCTGCGCGCCTTGCCGGCGGAGATGCGCGCGCATAGCGCGGATGCGATTGACTTCGCGGCGTTGAAGGGAAGCGTGGTGGCAGTGCTGGGCGCGGGGGCTTCCGCCTTTGACAATGCGGCCATGGCGCTGGAGGCCGGGGCGGCTGAGGTGCATCTGTTCTGCCGCCGCGCCGATCCCATGATCATCCAGCCCTATCGTTGGCTGACCTTTGCGGGCTTCATGCGCCATATCTTCGAAATGCCCGATGAATGGCGCTGGCGCTTCATGTCCTACATTCTGGGCCTGCGCGAAGGCTTTCCGCCAGATACCTATGCACGGGTCAATGCTTTTCCCAATTTCACCATGCATGTCGGGCGGCCCTGGACAGGGGCGTGGGTTGTGGACGGGCGCGTGGAATTGGCGACAGCGCGCGGCACCTTCCTGGCCGATTACGCGATTTGCGGCACGGGCGTGCGCATGGACCCGGCACTGATCCCGGCACTGGGCGATTGCGCGAACAACATCGCGCTATGGGCGGATCGCTACACGCCGCCGCCCGAGGAAGCGAGCGAAAGGCTTGGCGAATTCCCTTATCTGGCGCCGGATTATGCCTTTGTGGAAAAGCGGGAAGGTGAGACGCCCTGGATTCGCGATATCCATTTGTTCGGCATCGGCACCACCATGTCGTTCGGGCCCGCGGGGTCTTCCATCAACGCCATGACCATGGCCGCACCGCGCTTGGCGGCCGGGGTGACGCGCGGCTTGTTTGAAGGCGATCTGCCGCGGCTTTATCGTAATTTGCGCAACTACGACATTCCACAAGTGGTGCTCGACCCAAGCCGCATCGCGGCGGAGTGAAGGCTTCACGAAATGAAAAACCCGCCTTGGCCTATGACCGGGGCGGGTTGTTGAGTGGTTTTCCGAAACGTAGGCGTTTCAAAATTTTCAAGTCAGACTGGCCATAAAGCGATTGCTGTAGATCTTGAGATCGAGCATTTCTTTTTGCTGATATCAGTCCCGTAATAGCCAACACTGACCGAAAAGCCTGCGGCAATGTCGCGTCGCGGGAAGATGCCGTAGGCCAGGTAATCCGGCGCACCGAAGCGTTCGTTACGCTCAATCCACTGATAACCAAGGCGGCCCGATAGCGTCACATCAAACACGGGCGTCTTCCAATCAAAGCCGCCTTCAAGCCAGACGCCTGTGCCGGAACTGCCGAAGAAATCCGGTGAATAGGCCGCGGCGCCGAGCAGCGTCACGGCATCGATCTCGTAAGAAAGCTTCGTCGCGCCTTCAGCAAAGGCGAGATCATATTGATTGGATGCGGCGGTATAGCCGGGGTAGGAACAATAAACGCCGCCGATATCAACTTTGAGGCCGCTCAGTTCAAAGCGAAAGCCCGCCAGCCCATCCACTTCCTGCCGCGCATCAGTGCCGACAAAAGTCACGTTGCTGGCAAAGCCGCCCACGTAAAAGCCGCTTTCATGGGACAATTCCGGGCTGCCCTGCACGGCGGGGCGATTGCGCGTCTGGCTGATGTTGTGAAACATATAGCCGGTCTGACCAACGGCAGAGCCGGTGACCGAAAAGCCATTGACCAATTCCACCTGGGCGAGTGCCGGGGTTGAAACCAGGCCAAGCGCGAAACCCAGCGCCATAAGTTTTTTCATGATAGTAAGCTCTTCCTTCGTAACGACGTTGCACTGATGACGGAAGGCCGCGTCGCCAGCTTGGTACGAAGGACAGTCTATGAAAAAATGTTTTTCGACTATTAAACGTCGCCCAGAAAAATCTATCCGTAAAGCATGTAGATATTGCGGTTGGGATAACAAAACGCATAATCGAACAGCTTTCGCAACAAATTGCCTCAAAAAAAATCACAAAAATCCCATTTTGCTATAGCATTGCTCAAGCCCGCAAACCGCATCGCGGGCCCGAGCATGGCGGCCTCAAGCAGCCGGCAAAGGCATGGTCCTTTTGCGCCAAGCAGAAGCCTGCATGGCAGATGATTTCACATGCACCAGCACCGGCCGATCGGTGATGGCGAAAGCCTCCGTCAGGGCGCCTTCGATTTGATCTTCCGTCTCAATGGCAATCGCCGCCGCGCCAAAGGCCTTGGCCCAGGCGACGAAATCCGGATTAGCAAGCCGGATCGCGGCATCATAGGCGCGGCCCGGATAGCGTCCTTCATGATGCATGCCAATCGTGCCGTAGCAGGAATTATTCGAAAGGATGATCACCGGCGCCACACCTTCCCGCGCCGCGGTCGCGATTTCATTGCCCGTCATCAGAATCCCGCCATCACCCACAAAGGCAACCGCGCGCTTTCCCTTGCGCCGCAGTGCAGCGGCAACCGCCATTGGCACTGCTGCACCCATGGCACCCACCACGGAAGCCAGGAAGCATTGCGTTTGTTTGAACGGGAAATAGCGATGCAGGAAGGATGAGAAATTCCCGGCATCTGACGTGACCGCCGCATCTCGCGGCACATGCCGCGCCGCCGCCGCACAAACCGCGCCGAAATTCACACCATCTTCCATTTTGTCCCATTCGGGTGCGAGCAATTTGCGGTGAATGGCATTCAGGCCGGACACCCAACGCTTGCGCGCCTCACTTGCTTCCGGGGCATTGCGCGCGAGCAAGCCACGAATGACCGCGAGCGGATCAGCCGCAATAGGCAAATCCACGCGCCAGACGCGGCCAATTTCATTCGCATCCGGCCAGACCTGCACCATAGTGAGCTGCGGTTCGGGCGCGGCCGGGAAGCTATAGGATTGGCTGACCGAATCCGACATGCGTTCGCCAAGGCAGATCATCAGATCGGCCTTTTTCATCTCCTCGATCAGCGGTTTTGGTACGCGAATGCCCATATAGCCACCGAAATTTGGATGCTCGGCGTCAAACAAATGCGGGCGACGATGGGTTGGGCTGATCGGCAAGGTCCAGGCTTCCGCTAGCCGGTTCAATTCGGCGGCAGCGTTTTCGCCATGGGTCGCAAGCGCGCCCCCCACCAGCACCAGCGGGCGTTCAGCATTGGCCAGCATTTCCGCAAGCTGGTCCAAATCCTCGGCGCGTGGGCCTGCCAAGGGCATGGCGCGTGGTTTCACCACGGGGCCTTCGGCAGGCTCGTCAAAAATATCCTCGGGCAGGATTACGGCCACCGGACCCGGCGTGCCGGATTCCGCCAAATGGAAGGCGCGCGCAATCGTCTCACTCGCCTGGATCGGTTCAATGACTTCAAACACGCCTTTTGTCACATCGGATAAAAGCCGCGCATAATTCTGTTCCTGCAATGCAAGCCGGCCCACATCCTTGCGCTCCACATGGCCGATGAGGATCACCATCGGCGTTGCATCATGATAGGCGGTGTGCAGCGAGATCATGGCATTGGTAGCCCCCGGCCCGCGCGAGACGAGCGCGACACCAGCGCGGCCATTGCGCATGCGCCCATCGGCAGCCGCCATGAAACCAGCACCGCCTTCATGCCGGCAGACCACCAGCCTGATGCCAGGAAACTCACTCAGCGCATCAGTCAGCCCAAGATAGCTTTCCCCCGGCACGCAATAGATGATGTCAATGTCATGCGCCGCGAGGCTTTCGGCCAGCATAGTGCCGACGGTCTTGGTCATGTGTTTCTCTCCGATCCTGTCTTATTCTGCGCGAATCCCAAGCTGCCGGATGACAGCTTCGAAATTCGTCCGATACTCCGCCAAAACCTGTCGGAAGGCATCCGGGCCGGCGAAGGCGGCCTCGGTTCCGATACTCGTCAGACGCTCATGCGTGTCCGGCTGTGCAGCGATTTGTTCCACGGCGGCGGCGATTTGCGCGATGATTACGGGCGGCGTGGCGGCGGGTGCCATCAGGCCGATCCAGCCGGTGTAATCATAGCCTTGGATATCGGCGGCTTCGGCAAGCGGTGGGATATCGGGGGCCAAGCGACTGCGCCTGCCGGCGGTGGAGCCATAGGCTTTCAGTTTGCCTTCACGGATCAGCGTACCGCAAGCGGCCAGTGTTTCAATGGCGAAATGCACCTGTCCACCCAGCAAGGCCGCCATGGCCGGCCCGCTGCCCTGATAGGGGATATGCAGCGCCTCCACATTGACGCGGGCGAGCAAAAGCGCGGTCAGCACATGCTGCGATCCCGCTGCCCCGGAGGACGCATAGGTATATTTGCCGGGACTTGCGCGCAGCAAAGCGAGTAGGGCGCGGGCATTGGGTGGTGGGAAATCCGCCCGCGCCACCAGTATAAAGGGCGAGCCCGAAAACCGCGCGACCGGCGCCAGATCTCGGTCAACGTCATAAGGTGTACGATGGATAAGCGGCCCCAGGCTGATCGGCCCGATGGATGCAGCCAGGAGCGTATGACCATCGGGGGTAGCCTTGGCGACGATATCGGTACCGATGCTACCGCCTGCGCCGGGGCGATTTTCCGGCACGATGGGTTGGCCCAAGCGTTCCGAAAGCCGTTGCGCCATCAGGCGCCCGACCTGATCGGTCGCCTGGCCAGGCGGCCAGGGCACCGCCAGGCGAATGGGCCGGGCCGGCCAAGTTTGCGCCACCGCCGGCCGGATCAGAAATGGCAGCGCTGCTAAGCCAAGTGCGCGGCGATTGATCATGATGCGTTTCCTCACCCTCTCACTATCCTGACGGATTGGGGCGCGAGTGCAAGCGGGTGCGGCAGCGCGCTATTGCGGCTTGATCCCGGCGGCCCGCGCCAGCGCGCCCAGCGTTTCTAATTCGCGACTGATGAAGGCGGTATATTCGGCTGGTGTCCATGGCGGCGGCGCGCCGCCTAAATCCTCAAGCCTTGCGCGCGTATCAGGTTCGGCCAGCATGGCCTGGGTTTCGCGCGTGATGCGCGCAAGGATGTGCGCTGGTGTCGCGCCGGGTGCCGATAAGCCGAACCAAGCCGCCGAGACCACATCAAGCCCGGCTTCGCGCATGGTGGGCAAATCAGGAAATAGCGGCGAACGGGCTTCAGCAAGCAGTGCCAAGGCACGGAGCGACCCGCTGCGCATATGCCCAACCGCGGAAGGCAGGCTATCAATAATGCCAGGCACAATCCCGGCAATGACATCCGTCAGCGCCGGTCCAACGCCGCGATAGACAACAGAGCGCACCTCCACCCCCAGTGCCTGGCCCAGCCGTACGCCCGCCAGATGGGATGAGGTGCCGATGGCCGCCACCGCCAGCGTCAATTCACGTTCCCGCCGGCCCAATTCAAGATATTCCTGGATATTGCGCGCAGGATGGTTGCGCGTGACCAAAAGGGCAGGCGGCGTGCGCGACAGCAGCGCGATATGCGCGAAATCCGCCATCGGATCATAGCCGATATTGGGATAGATCGCGGGCGACACACCATGCGAGGTTGAAGAAGATACAAGCAAACTATGCCCATCGGGTTCCGCGCGCGCCACCAATTGTGCGCCAAGCGTCGCACCGGCGCCGGGACGGTTTTCCACCAGCATGGTCTGACCAAGCCTGGGGCCGAGTTTCTCCGCAGCCAAGCGCCCGACGACATCGGTTGTGCCACCCGGCGCGAAAGGCACAATCAGCCGGATCGGGCGGGATGGCCAAGCGGGTGCCTGTGCCCGCGCTGCCCAAGGCATGAAGGGCAGCGCCAAAGTAAGACGACGCGGCACCATAGGCAGCTTCGGCATCGCCTCACCCCTTCTTCTTGCGGGCTTCCCATTCATCCAGATCAATGCGCGGGATTTCGATACGGTCCGTGGTGCGCGCATACCAGCCGCGCCCATGCATGCGGCCGACCAAGCCAAGCTTGGGTGTGTCAATGTAATACTTGGCCGGGTCCATCACGCAATCATCCTGCACATGCATTCCAACCACCTTGCCGAGCACAATGATATGCCGGCCCGCCGGCACGAATTGGAATACCTCGCATTCCAAGGCGACCGGGCTTTCGGCAATGCGTGGCACGGCGACTTTGGTGGAAGGCGCGGTGGAAAGCCCCGCTTCAGTGATTTCGCTGACGCCCGGCGGGAAATCCACTGCGGTGATGTTCATTTTCTCAGCTAAATCAGCCGAGACCATATTCACCACGAATTGCCCGGTCGCTTCGATATTGGCGACGGTATCCTTCAGCGCGCCCGGCGCACGCGGCCCGCAGCCAAAACCCACCACCACGGGATTGTCGGAGAAGGCATTGAAGAAGGAATAGGGCGCGGCATTCACCACGCCATCCTTATCCTTTGTCACCACCCAAGCGACTGGGCGCGGCACCACAGTGGACACTACCAGCTTATAGGCCTGTTCAAAGGGGATCTTTGCGAAATCGAAATTCATCTTGTGCTACCTTGGTGTTGAGAGCGAAAGATCAGACGATGCGATGCGGGGGCGAAATGCCCTGGATCAGCACGGCGGCAAGGTTTTCAATGCAGCGCATGCCCATGGCATGGCGCGTTTCGATAGTGGCGGAACCGAGATGCGGCAGCAGCGCCACATTCTCAAGCGCCATATAACCGGGATGCGCACGCGGTTCGCCATCATAAACATCAAGCCCGGCGGCGCGGATATGGCCGGATTTGAGGGCTGCGATCAGCGCTTCATCATCCACGGAAGGCCCGCGGCCGGAATTGATGACAATGGCACCCTTTTTCATCTGCGCGAGCCGTTCGGGATTGAGCCATTTGCGTGTGCCATCCCCGCCCGGTACATGCATGGAAAGCACGTCAATGGTCGCCAGAAAGCCGACATCGGTGTCATGGAAAATTGCGCCTTGTTCGACCTCAGGTGGCAGGCGCTGCATGTCGCGATAATGTATTTCCATTTGCATGCCGCGCGCCATGGCGGCCAATTCGCGGCCAATGCGCCCATAGCCCAAAACGCCGAGCTTCTTGCCTTGCAGCGTCACCCCCATGAGCTGTGTGGGCGCCCAACCTTCCCAAAGCCCTGCGCGGACCATGCGTTCCCCCTCACCAGCGCGGCGGGCGGCCATCAGCATCAGGGTGAAGGCGCATTCGGCAGTCGCGAAGGAAAGCACTTCAGGCGTATTTGTCACCGCCAAGCCGCGCGCAAGCGCCGCATGAATCGCGATATGATCAAAGCCAACACTGAAGGTCGCGATCACCTTCACGCTTTCGGGCAAGGCATTGATGGTAGGGCCGTTCATCGCATCGCCCGCAGCACAGAGGATGCCAGCCGCCCCGCAGGCCTTGGTGCGGGCGGCGATTTCAGCGCCATCGCGGCCCCAAAGCGCGTCTTGGGGGTTCAGCCTGGCATCGAAAACCTCAACAAGCCGCGCCTCAATGGCCTCAGGCAATTTCCGGGTGACGAGGATAACTGGCTTGGCCATGGGGGTATCGCGCTCCGCTGGTCTGATCGGGCTGCACCATGGCCCGGCTTGGCCCGTCTTGCCAGAGGGCGGGTGAAGGGGCAGGGTCAGAGCATCATTCTTTCGCGGAGAAACGGGTCATGGATTTGGGGTTGAAGGGCAAGCGCGCCTTGGTCATGGGCGGTTCCAAGGGGCTTGGGCGGTCCATCGCGGATGCCATCGCGGCTGAGGGCGCCGTTGTGACCGTCAGCGGGCGCGAACAGGCAAGCCTCAATAAGGTGGCGGCAGAATTGAAGGCACTCGGCGCTAAGGCGGCCTATGGCATTCAGGCTGACGTCTCCTCAGGCGCGGAGATGGATAAACTTGCGGATGCGGCAGTCGCCGCCATGGGGGGCGTGGATATCCTGGTGCTGAACCATGGTGGGCCGCCGGTCTGCACCGCTTCCCAAATGAAGGAAGATGATCTGGTCAAGTGGTTTCAGAATATTGTGCTCTCCCCCATTCGCATCACCAACCGCTTGATGCCGGCGATGCGCGCGCAAAAATGGGGCCGCGTGATTGTGGTGGGCAGCACGGGCATGCAGCACCCGATCCCGACGCTTGCACTTTCCAATACCTTGCGCGCTTCCATCTGGGGTTGGCTCAAGACGCTCGCCGCCGAAGCAGCCGCTGATGGTGTCACCATGAATGTGCTGGCACCTGGCAGCATCCTGACCGATCGCATCACCACCAATACCGCCATTCGCGCCAAGCAAACGGGCGTTTCGGAGGATGAAATCCTAGCGCAAACCGCCAAGGAAATCCCTGCCGGGCGCATTGGCACGCCGGCGGAATATGGGCCGATGGGCGCGTTTCTGGCGGGTGAGACCGGCGCCTATATCACCGCCTCCATGATCCGCGTGGATGGCGGGCGTGTGCGGAGCATGCTGTAAGCCTGCCCATGCTGCCCAATCTCACCCCTGACATGGCGCTTGCGGCGCGGTTGTTTGACGCGCTGCGCAACGCTACACGCGATGGCGAGGGTGTCACGCGCGAAGCCTATGGGCGCGGTGAACGTATCGCGCATCAATTGGTGCGCGATGCAGCCGAAGAACACGGCCTGGAATGCCGCATTGATGTCGCGGGCAACCTGTACATGACCCTGCCCGGGACGGATCGCGCGGCCAAGCGCGTCATCATGGGCAGCCACCTTGATTCCGTGCGCGAGGGCGGGAATTTTGATGGTGCCGCCGGGGTTCTGGCAGGGCTCGCGGCGGTGGCCGGCATGAGGCGCGCGGGGTTTCAGCCCACCCGCGACATGACGGTGATGGCCATTCGCGCCGAGGAAGCGGGGCAATGGTTCCCGACCTCCTACCCCGGCAGCAAGGCAGCACTTGGTTTGCTGGCGCCTGAAATTCTTGACGTGAAGCGCACCGATAGCGGCCGGACGCTCGCCGAACACATGCGCGATGAAGGCTTTGACCCTGATGCGGTGGCGCGCGGTGAGCATTTGCTCGGCCCCGAGAATACCGCGGCCTTCCTGGAAGTGCATATCGAACAGGGGCCGAGCCTTGACTCCGATGGGCTGCCGATTGGCATTGTGACCGGCATTCCCGGATCGCGCCGGCTGCGCGCTGCGCGGGTGCTTGGCGAGTATAATCATTCGGGCGCGACGGCGCGGCGCTATCGGCGCGATGCGGCGGTTGCGCTGGCTGAGCTTGTGCATCGGCTGGATGAGGAATGGTGCCGGCTGGAAGCGCTGGGCCATGCCATGGTCTGCACCTTCTGCACCATGGCGACCACGGAAGAAGCGGGTTTCACGAAAATCGCCGGTGAGGCGCGTTTTCAGCTTGATATTCGCAGCGTTGAGCTAGCCTCACGCGATCTGCTTTTCGCAGCAATGGGGCGGTTAGTGGCTGAGATTGAAGCGCGCCGTGGTGTGCGGTTTGATCTTGGGCCGGAGACCGGCAGCCTTTCCGCACCGATGGATCAGGGTGTGCGGGCAGGGCTTGAAAGTGCGGCCAGGGCCCTTGGGATTCGCTATCGGCATATTGTATCGGGCGCCGGGCATGATGCGGCGGCCTTTGCAGAAGCGGGTGTGCCGGCGGCGATGCTTTTCGTTCGTAATCAGAATGGCAGTCATAATCCGAAGGAAGCTATGCGCATGGAGGATTTTGCAACCGCTTGCGCTGTGGTCACGCGTTGGGCTGCGGAGATGGGGCAATGAGTACATCAGCAAATAGCAATGCGCGGCTTGCCGTTGATATCGGCGGCACCTTCACCGACTTGGCCATTGAAAAGGATGGCGAGCGCTGGACCACCAAGGTCCTGACCACGCCTGCCGCACCAGAGAAGGGCGTGCTGGAAGGCGTGCAGCAGGTGCTGGCCAAGGCCACCATGAAGCCCGCCGATCTGGCGCTCGTGATCCATGGCACCACGCTTGCCACCAATGCGATGATTGAACGCAAAGGTGCCAAGACGGCGTTGATCACGACGGAAGGTTTTCGCGATGTTTTGGCACTCGCGAATGAAGCGCGTTACGATCAATATGATCTGAACATCGAATTGCCCAAACCCCTGGTGCCGCGCCGCTGGCGCCTGCCGGTGCCGGAACGCCTGGATAATACCGGCAAGGTGCTGCTGGCACTGGATGAGGCTGCGCTGCGCGCGCATATCCCCTTCCTGCGCGCTGAGGGGATTGAAAGCCTCGCGATTGGGTTCATCCATGGCTTTGTGAACTCAACCCATGAACGCCGCGCAGCTGAGATTGTGCGGGAAGCTTGGCCGGAACTGCCGGTTTCGCTTTCATCGGAAGTCTCGCCCGAAATGCGCGAATGGGAGCGTTTTTCAACCACCGTCGCCAATGCCTATGTGCAACCCTTGATGGCGCGCTATCTGAAGCAATTGGAATTGGGCTTGCGCGAAGCGGGGCTGGCTTGCCCGCTTTATCTAATGCTGTCGGGCGGTGGCCTGACCACGATTGACACCGCAGCGCGTTTCCCAATCCGCCTGGTGGAAAGCGGCCCGGCGGGCGGCGCGATCTTCTCGGCCTTTGTCGCGCAGCAGCGTGGCTTCAATAAGGTGCTGTCCTTCGATATGGGCGGCACCACGGCCAAGGTCTGCCTGATTGATGATTTCCGTCCGCAGGCGTCGCGTAATTTCGAAGTCGCGCGGGTTGGGCGCTTCAAGAAGGGCTCTGGCCTCCCGCTCCGCATTCCTGTGATTGAGATGGTGGAAATAGGTGCGGGAGGCGGTTCCATCGCGCAGGTGGATAGCATGGGGCGCATTCAGGTCGGCCCGGAAAGCGCCGGCGCTGATCCCGGCCCAGCCTGTTACGGGCGCGGCGGCACGCATGCCGCTGTGACTGACGCTAATCTTGCACTTGGCCGCTACGATCCGGCGCTTTTCGCGGGTGGTGCGCTGCGTTTGCATTCCGATCAGTCACGCAAGGCGCTGGCGGAGCATGTTGGCGGGAAGCTCGACCTTTCCGCTGATATGGCGGCGCTTGGCGTGGTTGAAATGGTGGATGAGAATATGGCCAATGCCGCGCGCGTGCATGCAATTGAAAGTGCCAAGAATTACGAAGGCCGCGTGGTGATTGCCTTTGGTGGCGGCGGCCCCGTGCATGGCTATCGCGTAGCGGAGAAAATCGGCGTGAAGCGCATTCTGGTGCCCTCTGGCGCTGGTGTGGGGAGTGCGATTGGCTTCCTCCGCGCGCCGGTGGCTTATGAGGTGGTGAAGTCGCTTTATCAGCGCTTCGGCAGCTTCGATATTGCGGCGGTGAATAGCCTGCTTGCCGCCATGTCGCAGGAAGCGGCAGGCGTGGTGGCGGAAGGCGCTTTTGGGGCGCCGATTGAAGAAACGCGCATCGCCTATATGCGCTATGTTGGGCAGGGGCATGAAATCGCGGTGCCGATCCCGCCGCGCGCGCTCACCGCGCAGGATGTGCGCGAAATCCGCGCGCTTTATGACGCGGAATATAGCCGCTTCTATGACCGCCCGGTGCCGGGTTCAGATGTCGAAATCCTGTCCTTTGCGGTGATGGTGCGCACCGTTGAAGCGCATGTCAAACCGGCAGCGCCAGTGGCCAATGCACCGGCGCCAAGCGCAATCCGCGTACAAATGGTGCGCGATACAGCGACCGGCGAAGTGGCGGAATGGCAGGTCTATGATCGCGATGCGATGCGGCCCGGCGCCACGGTGGCCGGCCCTGCCATTATCGCGGAGACGGAAACCAGCACCTTGATTGGCCCCGGCTGGATGTGCCGCATGGATGGGCTTGGCTATCTTGATCTGACGCAGGAGGCTGCACGATGAAGGAAACCAGCGCACTGGCGACAATTCAACGCCAAATCCAATGGAATCGCCTGATCGCGGTGGTCGAAGAACAGGCGCAAACCATGATCCGCACTGCCTTCAGCACCACGGTGCGCGAAGCGGGTGATCTTTCCGCCGGAGTCTTTGACCTGCAAGGACGCATGCTGGCGCAGGCCGTGACAGGTACGCCTGGCCATGTGAATTCTATGGCGGAATCGGTGGGGCATTTCCTTGCGAAATTCCCAGCCGCCGGCATGAGGCAGGGCGATCACTACATCACCAATGACCCGTGGCTTGCGACCGGGCATTTGCATGACCTGACCGTAGTTTCGCCCGCCTTTCGTGGAGGCAAGATTGTCGGGCTTTTCGCCAATACCGCGCATATCATTGATATCGGCGGCCTTGGCATGGGCCCGGAAGGGCGCAGCGTTTTCGAAGAAGGGCTCTATATCCCGATCGTGAAATGCTTCGATGCCGGCGCACCGAATGAGACGTTTTTTGACTTCATTCGCGCTGGATCGCGCACGCCGGCGGAATTGGAAGGCGATATCTATTCGCTCTGCGCCTGCAATGATGCCGGATCGAAGCGGCTTGTCGAAATGATGGACGAGTTCGCGATGGATAGCCTAGATGATCTGGCGGAATATATTTTCGAGGCCAGCCGGCGCGCGACGGTGCTGGAAATTGCCAAGCTGCCGCGCGGCACATTCCGTTCCGATATCAAATCGGATGGGTATGAGGCGCCGGTGACGCTGAAGGCGGCCATAACCATCCATGCGGATCGGATTGTGGTGGATTACGCCGGTACCTCGGGGCTTTCCAGCCGCGGCATCAATGTGCCGCCGGCCTATTGCCGCGCCTATTCCTGCTTCGGCATCAAATGCGTGGTGGCACCCGAAGTGCCGAATAACTGGGCGAGCCTGGCACCGTTCGAGATGGAAATCCCCGAAGGGTCCATCCTGAATGCGCCGCGCCCCTATCCTGTCAGTGTGCGGCATGTGATCGGGCAATTGATCCCTGATCTGATGATGGGCTGCCTGCATCAGGCCGTGCCAGGGCGCGTGAATGCGGAAGGCTCCTCCGCACTTTGGAATCCGCCGCTGCGTGGTGGTTCTCAGGTCTCCGGCCAGGAAGCCGAGGTAGATGATTTTGAAATCATCACCTTCAATTCCGGCGGCACCGGCGCGCGGCCCGCCAAGGACGGCCTGGATGGTACGGCCTTTCCATCCGGCGTGCGCACCATGCCGGTGGAAGCGACTGAAAATGTCGCGCCGGTGATTTTTTGGAAGAAAGAATTACGTCCGGATTCGGCGGGCGCCGGCAAAACACGCGGTGGCTTTGGCCAGATCATGGAAATCGGCGCCAAGAGTGATGCGGAATTCGCGGTCAATGCAATCTTCGATCGCGTCGCCAATCCACCTAAGGGGCGCGATGGTGGTGGCACTGGCGCTGGCGGTTGGGTCGGGTTGAATGATTCGAATGGCACGGTCCTGCGGACAAAAGGCTTCCAGGTGATCCCGAAGGGCCGGCGGCTGCTGCTGAAACTGCCAGGCGGCGGTGGCATGGGTGACCCCAAGGCGCGCAATCCGGAATTGGTGAAGCGCGATGTGGCGGATGGGCTGATAACCGCCCATGCGGCGCGCAATATTTATGGTGTTGAGGTAAAGTGACGCGAGACGGGCGGCGCTTTCTTCACGGCGCCGCCCATCACTTCGCAGGGTTTCAGCCAGCGGCGCTGTTCATTTCCCGCCGCACCAGATTGACCCAGAACGCCACGCCATGCGGCAGGGCGGCGTCATTGAAATCATAGAGCGGTGTGTGCAGCGCATGCGCCTTGCCATCCGGCGCATTGCCATTGCCCATGAAGACAAAGGCGCCCGGCTTGGCTGCCAGCATGAAGGCGAAATCCTCACCGCCCGTCACAGGCAACATCTTGTCATTCACCGCCGCATCGCCCGCCAGATCCCGCGCGGTATCGGCCATGATCGCGGTCTCCCGCGCATGATTGATCAGCGGTGCCGCACCCCACCAGAGCGTTACCTCAGCGCTCCCGCCCTGCATGCGTGCGGTCAGATCGGCCACTTCGCACATGCGATCATCCAAAAGCTTCTGCATGGCGGGATTGAAGGCGCGCATAGTGCCACCGACCATGATTTCGGATGGCATCACATTAAGCGCCTCTGGTGACCCGCCGGAGATATGACCAACACTGATTACCACGCTTTCCAGCGCCGGCGCATTGCGGCTGACAATGCTTTGCAGCGCATTGATGAAATTCGCCTGCGCGACGGTGATGTCACTCGCCAAATGGGGTGAATTGCCGCCATGCCCGCCGGTACCGCGAAACTGCACCTTCCAGCGCCCAGAACCGGCCATCATGGGCCCATCGCAGAGCGCGAAATGGCCAAGCGGCAGCCCTGGCATGTTATGCATGCCATAGACGGCATCGCATGGGAAACGCTCAAACAACCCATCATCCAGCATGGCGCGCGCGCCGCCACGGCCTTCCTCAGCAGGTTGGAAAATAAAATGTACCGTGCCTGCGAAATCGCGCCTCTTTGCCAATACCTCAGCCGCCCCCAATAGCATGGCGGTATGCCCATCATGCCCGCAGGCATGCATTTTTCCCGCATGTTGCGACGCATAGGGCAGATTGGTCGCTTCCATCAGTGCCAGCGCATCCATGTCAGCGCGCAGCCCAATCGCGCCCTGGCCGGGGCGGCTGCCGCGCAGCGTACCCACCACACCCATGCGGCCAACGCCCTCCACAGTTTCAATGCCAAGGCTGCGCAAGCGTACGGCTACCAGCGCTGCGGTGCGCGTTTCTTCCATGCCCAATTCCGGATGGGCGTGGATGTCCTTTCTGATGGCGATCAGCTCAGGCAGGATGGGCGTGATTTCCTGTATCAGGGGGTGTTCTGTCATGCGGCGTCTCTTTTCTTGCTAATTACATCACGAACGCGGCAGGGTTTCGCGTTCAACGGGTTGCGGCAGCGTCTCACCCGGGGCGGCCACCAATGGCAGCCAAGCGCGCAAATGCCGCCTTACCTGAAATTCGAATTCCACATTCATGTCCTGCCCTGCCAATTTCACCACACGTTCAGCCAGCGCCGCGCGGTCGGCGTCATTGCGTGTGGGGCCGGTGACCTCTCGCCTGACTTCGGCGGCGGCGGAAGCAAGCGCCTCATCCTCTGCCGAGATGATTTCCACCTGGCAGCGCATGATGCAGCGAAAAACTTCCGATGCCGGGGTGAAGACGCCAACAGCGCTGGCGACCTCGCGGGTCAGCCGCGCGGTTTGAATGACAAAGCGCGCCGCGCCAGTACCGCCGGCGGCACTCAGGCGATCCTGCGCCATGCGCAGCATCACCTCTGAAGGCAGCAAGGGCGCTGGTTGTTGCACCAGCAACGCTGTGCCGCTTTCAGCTTCCTTGATGTCCAGCGTGCCGACCTTGAGGCGAAGCGGCGTCAAATGCCGGTAGCTCGGCGGCCCGGGCGGCAGGAAAGGCCCTGCCGGTTGTTCATTGGCGCAGGCGGCCGGAAAGGGCAGGGCCAGGAACGCGCGGCGTTTCGTTAGCAACGCCATGGTCAATTCCCTGCCTCACGCGCCGGCAAAGCCGTGCGAACAAAGCGAAAATCGAAATTGCAGAATTCGCAAGTCATGGTGATGGTGCCCTCATCGGCCATGTGGTCCAGATCATCGGTGCTGAAACCACTTAGCACATTCAGCAAACGTTCGCGCGAACAGCGGCATCCGTAGGATAGCGGCTTTGGCCGATCAAGCCGAAGGCCCTCGGCATGGAATAGCCGATGCAGCAACTGTTCACCGGAAAGCCGATCATCCAACAATTCTTCGTTGCTGATGGTGCGCGCCAGAATGGTCGCGGTCTGCCAGGCTTCCTGCTGCTGTCCCAGATCCATCTGCTGATCGAGCCATCCGGCGCCGGCCACGCGTTCCATCAGCAGCGCTGATGCCCGCCAGCCTTTGGGCGTTTCCGCGCAGGCGAGCTTCACATAGGTATCAAGCTGTTCCGAGTTGCGGAAATACTCGCCGGTCATGTCGGTCAGGGTTTCGCCTTCAATGGCGACAATGCCCTGGTAGCGATCCATATCGGGCCCCTGATCGCAGGTGAAGGCCAGATAGCCTTTGCCGAGCAGCACGGCGGCGCTCATCGCCTCAAGCCCGGCCAGCCTTTCCTGATTGACCTTGGCATAGCCGCGCAGCGCCCCGGCATTGGTGCAATCCGCCAGAAAAAGCGAAACCGGGCCATTGCCCTTGGCCTGCAGGCTGAAGGAACCCTCAAATTTAAGCGCCGCCGCAAGACCCGCCGTCAGCGCCATCGCCTCGCCAGAAAGCTGCGCAATCGCCGGCGGATAACCATGCCTGGAAAGCAGGGCATCGGCCAAGGGCCCAAGCCGTACCAGCCGGCCACGCACCGGCCTTTCATCCAAATGAAAGGGCAGAATGGCCCTGGGCACCGCCAGATCGGGCACGGGCGGGCGGCCAGAGGCGTCAAACATTTGGCCATCGGCCTGTTCCGGCATTTGTGACACGAGACATCCTTGCAATGAATCGGGCGGTGCTGATTTTGGGTCGCCCCTTTCCCTTTTCACCAATAGGGGGCAGTTATAGCCAAAGTCCGGGGGTGGTGTCTTGGCAGAAATCTGGGAGTCCTGGGGGCACTACGCCTATCTGGGTTCTTTTATCTGGGCCTTTTTTGAAGGTGAGACTTTCGTTCTGGCGGCCGCTGCCCTCGGTGCGGCAACAGGTGCGGTCAATCCCTGGTGGCTGCTTTTCGCGGCCTGGTTCGGGTCTTTTCTGGGTGATCAAACCTGGTTTACGCTCGGCCGACGCTACGGCCCGCGCCTAGTGCGCCGTATCAAGGGCGCTGAGGAAAAAGTTGCCAGGGTCAATGAGCTTCTGTGCCGCTATGGCACCTGGTTCATTCTGAGCTTTCGTTTCCTCTACGGTATCCGCAATGTCGCTTCTGCCGCGTGTGGCCTTGCTGGGTTGAATTGGGGGCGCTTTGCGATCCTGAATTTCATCGCCGCCGGCATCTGGGCCAGCAGCTTCGTCGCCGCGGGCTGGTTTTTGGGTGCGCTTATTGGGCCAGAGCGGCTCGGCTGGACCATTGCGGGCATTGCCCTGGCGGCGTTGATCTTCTTTATCACCCGGCAATGGCGCCGACGCGCAGCCAAGGCAAAGGCGAAGACGGAAGCCGCCTGACTGCAGAAGGCCCCGGGGGTAAAGCCTTCGCATTTGCCCTGTTTTTTTAGTAGAGGCATTCCCTTTCGTGCTAAGAAAAAACAAAAATAGCCCGAGGCTTGTGCCGCGCCTTGGGCCGCGCGACGATAGATGTCTGAAGTTGCAACATCAGGCATGGTGATCAGCATGAATGGGACGGGGCATGTGGTGGATGGTCTGGCCGGCGCCATCGGAAATACGCCGTTGATCCGCCTGAAGCGCGCCAGCGACATCACCGGCTGCGATATTTTGGGCAAGGCAGAATTCATGAACCCAGGCGGTTCGGTTAAGGACCGCGCCGGGCTTAGCATTATTGCCGATGCCGAAGCGCGCGGCGCGCTGACCCCCGGCCAGCCCGGCACGATTGTGGAAGGCACAGCCGGCAATACAGGCATCGGCATTACGCTTGTCGCCAATGCGCGCGGTTATCGCAGCGTTATTGTGGTGCCTGAGACGCAAAGCCGCGAAAAGCTCGATTTCCTGAGGATGATCGGCGCTGATTTGCGCCTGGTGCCGGCCAAGCCATTTTCTGATCCCGGCAATTACGTGCATTACAGCCGCCGCCTGGCTGAGGAGCTTGGCGCGGTCTATGCCAATCAATTCGACAACCTCGCCAATCGCGCCGCGCATGAGGCCTCAACGGGCTTGGAAATTTGGGACCAGACCGGCGGGCAGATTGATGCCTTCACCTGTTCCTGCGGCACTGGCGGCACGCTGGCGGGCATTGCCCGCGCGCTGAAGGCTCGCGGCCCGAAAACACGCATTGTGCTGGCCGATCCCATGGGTAGTTCGCTGTATTCCTGGGTGAAGACGGGCGAATTGAAGCCCGAGGGCTCCTCCATCACCGAGGGCATCGGCCAGGCCGCGCGGGTGCCGGGCAATCTGGTGGGCGACCGCGCGCTGATTGATGACGCCGTGCAAGTGACGGATGAAGAAGCGCTGACCCAAGTGTTTGAACTGCTGATGCAGGAAGGCATTTGCCTTGGCGGGTCCGCCGGCTTGAATGTTGCCGCCGCCATCAAGGTGGCGCGCCAATTGGGGCCGAGGCATCGCGTGGTGACGATTCTGTGTGATGGTGGTGCGCGCTATCAATCCAAGCTGTTCAATCCGGAATTCCTGCGCGAACGCGGCCTGCCCATTCCGCCCTGGCTTGCATGAGGGCAGCAGTGTGATCAGGGAAACGCTTGAACTTGGCCGCAGCATCCGCGCGCGTGATCCCGCGCGGCCTTCCTGGCTTGAGACGATTTTTTGCTATGCCGGGCTGCATGCGGTGCTGTGGCATCGGCTGGCGCATTGGCTGTGGCGGCGCGGCTGGCGCGGCGCGGGGCGGTTGGTGTCGCATCTCAGCCGCTTTCTTACCGGGATTGAAATCCACCCCGGCGCGCAGCTTGGTCAGCGCTTTTTCATTGATCATGGTATGGGCGTGGTGATTGGGGAGACGGCGGAGATCGCCGATGATGTGCTGATTTATCATGGCGTGACGCTGGGCGGACTTTCCGGCAGCCAGGGCAAGAGGCACCCAACGATCGAAGCAAGCGTTTCCATTGGCGCCGGCGCGCAGGTCCTGGGGCCGATCACGGTGGGGCGAGGTGCGCGTATCGGCGCCAATGCGGTGGTAACGCGCGATGTGCCGCCGGAATGCACGGTGGTGGGCATTCCCGCCCGCCCGCCGGTTGGCACGACCTGCGGTGACCCCTTTCTTGGCTATGGGCTGAGCAATACCGAGGATGATCCGGTGGGCGACCAGCTTGCAGCCTTGCGCGCCGAGGTGGCAGGGCTACGCGCGCGGCTGGCGGAGATGGAAAAGCGGCAGCCGGGGGAATGAGGGGGGGGCGCACGCTGCGCAAGCCGCGCTTCACGCCGTATAACGGCCATCTTTCAAATGGCGGGCTTGGCCGAGCGCCACCAGGGTTTGCAGCATGGCTTCCATCTGTTCCGCGCGGCGCGGGGCGCCTTGGAAGCGGCGGGCGATATCACGGGCGGAGGCTGGGGCGCCAAGTGATGTCTTTGCTATCTGAGGGCCGCAGTCAGGGACTTACGACGCGCCAGGAGGTTGGCTAATGCGTCCGTCCAACTTCCTGAACCTGTCAACGCTTTCACGGGAAGAATAATTTACGGGTTTTTACCCGAGTACTCGCCTTCAACGACAGCGAGCCACGCGGCTGCCCCAAGCGGGGGGAGTTTCTCGGTTAGTGTGGCCAGCTCGGCTTCGGTCGGGTCCGAAGCTTGCTTAAGGCTAATGGCGGACGAACTGTCCCGCCCGCTCCTCACGTGATCTCAAACATCCCTTCCACTTCCACTGCCGCATCACCGGGCAGGGATGGAACACCAATCGTGGTCCGTGCATGGCGGCCAACATCACCAAAGACCTGAACCGCCAAATCAGAAGCGCCATTCATCACCAAAGCGTGCTGCGTGAAATCAGCAGGGGCAGCGATGAAGCCACCAAGCCGCACCACGCGCGTGACGTTATCCAGATCACCGGCAGCCGCCTTTAACTGAGCCAGCAGATTGATGAAGCAAAGCCTGGCCGCTTCGCGCCCCACCTCAATGGAAACACCCGCACCCAACTTGCCTGTATAGGCAATCTTGCCATCACGCACCGGCACCTGGCCGGAGACCACCACCAGCTTGCCGCTGATATTGAAGGGGATGTAATTCGCAATCGGTGCCGCTGGGGTTGGCAATACAATGCCAAGGGCAGCGAGCTTCGCTTCAATTTTTCCGGCCATGATTCTGTTCCTTCAAAACTGCCTATCACGCTGCGGGGCGCAACTGGCGGCGCATGCGGGGCGAAGGATGCGCCGGCAATTCCAAGGGAAGCAAGGGCAGCACCGCCGCACGTGGTTGCGGCGTTTCTTCCTCGACCGGGTCCGGCAAATCCTCGCGCCCCAGATAATCGCGCGCCAGGCGGCGAAACGCCCAATCCAGCACAGAAGTCGCGCGGCGAATGCCCGCATCGCCTTCCACCGCGCCGCCATGGCCGGGCGCATAGGCATAGGCATTGACGAAGCTCGCCAAGGGCACGCCCTGCGCGAGGCCAAGTGATACCGCCTGCGCCAGCGCTTCCATCAGGGCGCGAGTCACGGCCGCTTCGCGCGGGAGGGAGAAGGAAACCTCCCGCAAATGGCCGCGATCATCTTCAATGGCGCGCAGTGCAACGCGGCTGCGTGCGATGGAAACGCGCCAGCAGCGGCTGATCGGTGCATGGATCGGCCGTGGCGCGGCGCGGCGCGCTTCCGGCAGATCGGCAGGTGCCGGCATGGCGGGTGGTGGCGCATCAAGGAAGGGCATGACCGCCGCTTCCATGGCGCGCCGGGCCTGAGGTGCCACCGGCGCCAGCAACCGGGCGGCGTCGCCACCAGCGCGCTCAGCCGCGCGGGTTGGCACTTGCGTGATACGCCCATCCTCGCCACGCGCCGGGCGGCTTGCGGCCGGCGCGGGCGCAATGCCGGCGCTTTCCGCGCCCAGCAGCGCTTCCACCGCATCGGCGGGGGCGAGGGCGATGCAACCGCGATGGCGAAGCCCGGGCGAAGCCGCTGCCGCCGCCAAAGCCGCACGCGCTGCCTTCGCGAGACCTGGAATGGCGGTTTCCTCGGGCGGCGTCGGGCAGATCAGCGCGACCGCATGGCGCGCGCCAAAACGGGTCGCGAGCCGGCCGGATTCCGCCTCAGCCGCGCCACGTGTCAGGCCGGCAATGGCGGCGGCGACATCGTATGCCTCATGGCTGTCATAGGGAAGGCCGAAACCGGCGAGCAACCCGGCCAAATCGGCAAAGCCAAGGCGAAGGCTTTCTGCCTTGCCATGGCCCCAAATATCGAGGGTTTGCACCGCAAGCGTACAGGCCGCGCGATAGGCCGGCGCATCAAAACCCCCTGCCCCATCCAGAAAGGCCGGCAGGTTGAGCACAAAACGCCCCTCTCCCCGCGTATCGCGCCAAATCTCGGCCCCCGGCGCGCCGCGTCGGGCAAGGATCAGGGCGCGCAGCCCGGCGGCCAAGCTTTCCGCCGCATCGGCGCCATCCAGCAGGCCAAGGCGACGTCCGCGCAGCATAAGGCGTTGAATCCAGGCTTCCGCCACGCTTGGCAGCGTGGCCGGGCCACCGCCCGGGGCGAGCGCGGCCAGCGCCCCCCCGCCTTCATCTTCCCAAGGCGCGGGAATGGCGACAGCGCGCGGCGGCGCATCGGGATCCGCCCCCGCCTTCAAGCGCCGCAGCGCAACCCCAGCCCAGATGGTTCCGACTACTCCAGCCATGAGCCTATGCTAGGCGCGACTCGAAAGCCTGAAAAGCCTTATTTAGTGGTTTCTCGGGCTCGGACCCACAATATCCTGTGGATAGCTTGGCCCGCGCTTAGCTTTTGCGTGACCCGCGCGGCTGTGCGAAGATAGTGCATGTTTTGCTTGCTCCGGGAAGCCGCCATGCAGTTGCTCAGTACGCTCTTCATCCGCCTCACCAGCCGGCAGGTCGGCCAGGACCGCTTCGGCAATACCTACTGGGAAGCCCGCGGCCGGCGCGATTCCCATGGCCGGCCCATGCGCCGCGTGCTGTTCGCTAAGGAGGCGCAAGCCTCTGCCGTGCCGCCGGAATGGTGGGGCTGGCTGCATTTCACCACGGAACACCCCCTGCCTGAGGATGCGCCGCGCCGCGCCTGGCAAAAGGAACACCGCGCGAATATGACCGGCACCGCCGAGGCTTGGCGCCCGGTGAACCCGGCCGCGAGTCGCGGCGGCGATTACGAAGCCTGGACGCCGGGGCGTTAGAAGTTCACCCAGCATGCAAAAGCGCTCAGTCGCTGAAATCCTGACCGGTATCGTGGTGCTGGCCGTGGCCGCTGGCTTCCTCAGCTATGCCGTGACCAGCACAGGGCGCAGCTTTTACGGGCCAGGCATGAACCTGACCGCGAAATTCGACCGCATTGATGGGTTGGGCCAAGGGGCCGATGTCCGCATTGCCGGCGTAAAGGTCGGGCAGGTTGTCGCACAGCGGATTGACCCGGAAAGTTTCCTCGCGGTGCTGACACTCCGCGTTGATGCGGGGCTGAAGCTGCCACATGATACCTCGGCCGAGATTTCGAGCGAGGGTTTGCTCGGCGGCAAATATGTGGCCCTGGTGCCGGGTGGCGATACGCGGATTTTGCGCGACGGCAATGAAATCACCATCACCCAAAGCGCCATCAATCTGGAAAGCCTTTTGGGGCGCTTCATCTTCTCGGCAGGTGAGACCAATCAGCGCGGCAATCAGGAAAACGCGCCGGCCACGCCGCGATGAAACCGCTGCCCAAGCCACCTGTTGCCTGGCCTGGGGCGGATGGCAAGCCTGTGTCCTGCAATGAAAAGCTCAAAATGCTCGCGGAAAACCACAAGGAAGCCACGACCGTACTGCGGGATGTGTTTGAAGACGCCGTGCTGATGGGCGTGGATGAGGCTGCGATGCGCGCGATTTTGCATGAGATGATCGCAGCCTTGCCAAGCCCGAAGCTTGGCGAATGAAACGGCTTTTGGTTTTTGCGCTGTTGTGCCTGCCAGATCTGGCCCCGGCTCAGGAATGGGCGCCGCGCCAGCAGGCGCGCATTCAGGCTTTGGATAAGGTGACAGCGCGCGTGACCGTGCTGGAAGGCCGTGTTGGGGAAAGCCTGAGTTTCGGCACGCTCACCATCCGCATCGGCGCCTGCCATGCGCGCCCGCCGACCGAGGTGCCCGATTCCGCCGCCTGGTTTGAAATGACCGATAGCCGTGCGCCGCAGGGCAGCCCGCCGGTGTTTCGCGGCTGGATGTTCGCCGATGCGCCGGGCGTAAATATGCTGGAACATCCCGTCTATGATGTGCGGATATTGACCTGCCGGTAGGCGACTTTCCTGGGGACGAGTTGGCGCCTTATATCCGAATTCGTGCAGGAAGATCAGCCCATGTCCTATGTCAGCATTCGCCCTTTTTTCGCTGAGGCGACCAATACGGTCAGCTATTTGATTTTCGACCCAGCGACCCGCCAGGGCGCGGTGATTGATCCCGTGCTGGATTGGGATCATCGCAGTAAAGAAGCAGATACGCGTTCGGCGGATCAATTGATTGAAACCGCGCGGCAGGACGAGGTGACGATTGCGCTGATACTGGAAACCCACGCCCATGCGGATCATCTGACCGCGGCGCCCTGTATAAAACGGCGCTGCGGCGGGCAGATTGCCATTGGCGAACACATCAAGGATGTGCAGCGTATTTTCCGCCCGGTTTTCGCCGCCGATGACGTGAAGCCCGAAGGGGGCGATTTCGATTTGCTGTTGCGTGATGGGCAACGCCTGAAACTTGGCACCCTGGAAATTGAGGTGATCCATACGCCGGGCCACACGCAGGCCTGCGTTTGCTACCGGATTGGCGATGATGATTTCGTAGGCGATACGCTGTTCATGCATGATTACGGCACGGCACGGGCGGATTTTCCGGGCGGCGATGCCAGGGTGCTGTTTCGGTCCATCAAGCGCCTGCTCGCGCTACCGCCCGAAACTCGGCTTTGGATGTGCCATGACTATAAGGCCCCGGGCCGCGATGATTATGCCTGGCAAAGCACGGTCGCCGAACAGCGCGCGCATAACCCGCATGTGAAGAATGGCGTGACCGAGGATGAATTCGCGGCCTTCCGCCAGGCGCGCGATGCGAAGCTGGCTGCACCGACGCTATTGCCGCCTCTGATCCAGGTGAATATCCGCGCCGGGCGTTTTCCGGAGGCTGAGAGTAATGGCGTGCGTTACTTGAAGATACCGGTGAAGGCGCGGGCCAGGATTGCGTGAAGCTTTGGCTTGCGGAGCCCGTCGCCCATATGCTTGGTGGTAACGGCAAAACGAATGCTGGGAGAGAAACGCAGATGATGAGACGCCTTTTCCTTGGGGCAGCCATGGGCATTGGATTGGCAGCACCGGCCATCGCGCAAGGGCTGCCGGATCGGCCCATTACGCTGGTAAGCGGCTTCGCCCCCGGCGGGTCTACCGATATCACTGCCCGCCTGCTGGCGGAGCGTATGCAGGCGCATATGGGCGGCAATGCGCGCGTGGTGGTGGAAAACCGCCCCGGCGCTTCCGGCACGGTGGCCGCCGAATGGCTCCGCCGGCAGCCCGCCGATGGCACGGTATTGATGCTGAATGAGGCTTCATCCCATGCGCTGATCCCTGCCGCCATGCAGGGCGGCACGCGCTATGACCCGATCGCCGATTTCAGCCATATCGCGATTGCGGCGAACGGCCCCTTGATCCTGGTATCGGCGCCAAATTTCCCGGCGGCCAACGCGGCAGAGGCAGTCGCAAAGCTGCGCGCCGGGCCGCAGGATAACCTGCCTTATGCGTCATCCGGTGTAGGGTCCATGCCGCATTTTGCCGCGGAAGCAGTGGCGGTTTCATTGCTGTTAGGCGGCAAGTTCTCTCATGTCCCATATCGCTCCGGCGGGCTGATGGTCGAATCTATCGCGCGCGGCGAAACGGCTTGGGGAGTTGCGGTATTAGCCTCAGCCGCCGCGCAGGTACGCGATAATCGCGTGCGCGGCATTGCAATCACCGGTCTGGAGCGTTTCCCCGCTTTCCCGGAAATCTCGACCCTCGCGGAATCAGGCATGCCCGGTTTTGATATCGGCAATTGGTTCGCCGTGGTCGGGCCACCGCGGATGCCGGAAGGCACCGTGGCGGCGCTGAACCGCGTGATCAACGCGTCGCTTGCGGATGCGCAACTGCGGGAGCGTTTTCTGATTGCCGGGATTTCGCCCTGGACAAGGCCCAATACGCCCGCCGATGCGCGTGCGTTTTTCCAGGCGGAGTTGACCAAGTTTAAGGGTGTTGTGGAGCGCACCGGCGTGAAGATGGAACAGTGATGCTAGCGGGCGCCTGAGGGTTTTTCAGGCGCCCTTTTTATGTCAAACCTGCGGCGGCAGATGGAGCGCGACAACCTCGCCCCCCTGCCCTGCCACTTCCGGAAAGCGCCGCCGTACATCCGGGTCATGCCCCGGAATGACACGGCTATCGTCGCCACCTGCTAGTTTTTTCGCCGCGCGCCAACCGGCCGCCATCGCCCCCAGATCGAAAATGATCGGGAAGGGATTGCCGCTGAGCGCATTGGCGTAAAAATGCATGGCGTCGGATGCCAGCACCACAGGCCCGCGCGCGGTTTGCACGCGTACCACCTGAAGCCCATCCGAATGCCCGCCGACGCGATGGACAGAAACGCCCGGCGCCACTTCGCCATCGCCATCATGGAACGCGACGCGATCCGCATAAAGCGCCTTCACCATGGCAACCACATGCGCGGCTTCGAATGGCAGGCGAATGGCATGCACGCACATATGCCGGCCGGTTGCGAAATGCATTTCGCGTTCCTGCAGATGGAATTTCGCACCGGGGAACATGCCAAGTGAACCCGCATGATCATAATGCAAATGCGTGATGATCACATCGGATACCCGGGCGGCATCCGTGCCCATGGCCTTCAGGCTATCGCGCACATTGCGCGCGATGGTGCGGCCTCGGCTAGCCGCGGTTTCCTCATCAAAACCGGTATCCACCACGATTTCCTGCCCATCCGGCGCGCGCAACAACCAGATAAAGTAATCAAGCGGCATGGCTTCATGCGCATCTGGCACGGGCAGCAGGAAATTCGTCTGCGCCGTGCGTTCATGCCGCCCGTAACGGATAGCATAGGCTTCCCAAATCATTGTTCCTTGTTCCCCCCAAGCACCGTGCCGGTCATTTGTTCCAGCATTTTCACAAGCGCGGTATGATCAACCCCCGGCCCAAGCGATGTTGACGCCGCCAGCCACATTTCACGGCACAGCGCCGAGAATGGCGCAGGCGTTGTTGTCTCTCGCCCCACTTCCAGCGCGATGGATAGATCCTTCACCATCAGATCAAGCCCGAACCCTGCATCAAAGCGGCGGGAAAGCACATATTCCTTGAACTTCCTCTGCGTGGAATTATTCATGCCGGACGATGCATTCAGCACATCCACCATGGTGTTCGAATCAAGCCCGAAGCGCTGACCAATCAACAGCGCCTCAACACCGATCAGATAGCCACCAGCCGAGACAAGATTATTCAGCGCCTTCATCGCCTGCCCGGCACCAGTATCGCCGCAGCGATAGATGGATGTGCCCATCGCCTTCAGCACGGGCTCGGCACGATCAATTTCCGCTGCTGGACCGCCGACCATGATGGCAAGCTGGCCCGATTTGGCGCGCGGCACGCCGCCCGAGACCGGGCAATCAATCATCGGAACGCCATGGCCTGCCAGCATCGCCGCGATTTCTCGCGTGCGACCAGGCTGGCCAGAGGTCATGTCCATTACCAGCATCCCAGGTTTGAGTGATGGCAGCATGGCTTCCACTGCTTCCCCTACCTGCTTGCTGGTTGGCACAATCATCACCACGCAATCCGCGCCATTGGCAGCTTCGGCGGGCGTTGCGGCGGCTTTCGCGCCAGTTTCGGTCGCGAAGGATGCGGCGCGGCCTGGCACCACATCACAGACCGTGACTTCAAAACCCGCCTTCACCAGATTGGTCGCCATGGGCCAACCCATATTGCCGATGCCGGCAAAGGCGATGCGCTTCAGAGCTTCAGACATTATTTCTTTCCCGTAATGGCGCCTTCGGCAATCAGCACCTCATGCGCGGCCTTGAAGGCATCGAGCCCGGCAGGGATGCCGCAATACGCAGTGGCGTGCAGCAAAGTCGCCTTGATTTCATCCACCGTGATGCCATTATTCAAAGCACCTTTCACATGCAGCTTCACTTCTGGGATTTTGCCAAGCGCGGTCAGCATGGCCAGATTCAGGAGCGAACGCGTCCTGCGATTCAGCGTCGGGTCGCCCCAGGCCCAGCCCCAGGCCCAGGCGGTGGTGGCGCGCTGGAAGGACATCATGAATTCATCGGCCTTGGCCATGGAAGAATCCACATATTCCGGGCCCAACACCGCGCGGCGGATGGGCAAACCCTTGTCGAATAGCGCCTGATCGTCGGACATTCTTCTGCTCCTTCTGGATTGGATGGTGCAGGCTGGCGCGATGGCAAAATGCGGTCAACCGTGGTAGTTTACACTGACGTTATTCCGTTTTTTTCGGTTCATACCAGGGCCAGCGCTCCTTCACGACAGGGCTGTCGGGTGCATAGGCTATGCAGCTGCCGATCAGGGCCGGCCTGACTTTTTTTTCATCCACTGCCTCCCCAGCGGCGCGGCGCGCTTCAGCCTTTTCGCGTTCCCGCTGGCGGCGCACGGGATAGAGCGTTTGGAAAGCAACCGTGCCCATCTGGCCAATCACTTCGCGCAAATGCGTGCAGCCATGAATACCGCCGACCCGTTCTTTCACCGCGCGCACAAAGCCAGGCCCGATCTTGAGGCCCGCGAGCCGCGCGAAATTCGGCGCAGCAGCCGGGCAGACATCATAGGGCGTGAAATCAGATGCCGCTTCGCAGGACAGCACCTCAAACTCCTCAGTGATGGTCATGCGAAGCCACATGCCATGCAACGCCTCACCGGCTTCGATCCAGCCGCGGCCTTCATTGTTGAAACCGTAGCTTTTGGTGTCTACCAAATGGGCTTCGATATCGAAAAGCCCATCCTTGCGCTGATAGCCGCGTAATTGGATGTCGCGCAGATGAAGCAGGTCACGCTCAGTGGGGTCGGAAAGCGGCATGGGGTGTGTTCCGGTTACGCTGCATTGCTGCAGGCTATTGCCACACGGCGCGCCGCAAGGCCAGATCAGGCGGCGGTCAGGCGGATGGTGCCGTGCAGCGCCTGGCCTTGGGCCAGCACGCGTATGGGCGCGGCGGCGGCCAGCGCGGGGCGATTGGGCGCATCTGGCATGTGGCTCACGGGCTCCACGCAGAGGATCGGCTGCGCTGCCGGGGCATAGACCTGCACACCCGAAGCGAAATCACCCGTGACGCTGAGCGTGATGGTGCCTGCGGGCGTCCTAAGACGTGCCGCGCCATCCCAACCGGTGAAGAAATTATCAAGCCCGATCAACCCAGCCTCGTCCGCCGCAATGCCATCGCAAGGCGTAAAGCTTTTCGGTAGCCCGCGCGCATCATGATTGGCGCGTTGCGTCGCTTTCAGGTGCAGCGATGTTGCAGCGCCGCGGATGAACCATGGATGCCAACCCATGCCATAGGGCGCCGGCGGGGCACCTTCGTGACGCAAGGTCATTTCCATGACGACGCCAGCACCATCAAGCGCCACCAAAAGCTGCGCTGTGTAATCGAAAGGCGCGAGTTGCACGCACTGTTGCAGCACCGCCTGATTAGTAGCGGCGCTGATCACCTCCCAGGGTAGATTGCGCGCTAAGCCATGAATGACAGTGCCTTCCGCCGCGCGATTGATCAGCATGACATGGTCGGCAATGCGCCCGCCATCCAACCGATTGGCCCAGGGCAGCATCCAGAAAGCGCCATAAGCGCCGGGATGGCGCGCGCCTTCTGGTGTTGGCACCAGCACATCACGCCCGCGCCATTGCAGGCGCGAAAAAGCGGCACCCTGTTCTGTGCAGATCAGCGCCTGCCAATCACCGTATCGCAGCTTCATTCCGGTGCAAAATGATCCCGCGGCGATGGCGCGCTACGCGAATATTCAATCGCGGTATAAGCACCGCCCTGATAGCGTTCTGAAACGGGATCAGCCGTGATGCCTTCAAGCTCCGCCCGCCAAGCTTCCGCATTATCTTGCGGCACCCAGCCGATGCGCGCGCGATGATCCTCTCCCCAGTAGCCGGTTGGATTATTGGATTGGCCCCAAATCACCGCGTGGCCGGTTTTCTCCGCCAGCACACAGCATTCAATCAACCGCGTCAGATCGGGATAGGACAGCCAGGTGGACAGCATGCGCCGATCCAAGGGCTTTGGTTGGCAGGAACCGATGCGGAGGTTTATATTCTCAACGCCATGCTTGTCCCAATACATCCGCCCCATTATTTCGCCATAAATTTTCGAAGTGCCGTAATAGCCATCAGGCCGGAAGGCGCAATCCGCATTCAGCTTGGCATCATTGCCGCGCGGGCGTTCATGAAAACCGATGGTGTGGTTGGAACTGGCAAAAATCACGCGCGCGCCTTCGCGCCGCGCCGCTTCATAAACATGATACAGCCCGCGCAGATTGGGGCCGAGGATTTCCTCAAACGGGCGTTCCACACTCACGCCGCCGAAATGCAGAATGGCGCCGCAGCCTTCCGTCTGGCGCAGCAGCGCAACACCATCATTCAAATCAGCCTGTAAGAAGCGCGCGGATGGTGGCAGCGGATCGGGGAAGGGTGCGATATCCGTGAGCCGCAATTGCCAACCCAGCGCGCCGAGGCTTTGCGTAAGGTGTCGCCCCAGCGCGCCGGAAGCGCCAGTCAGCAATACTGGTTTGGTGGGCGCGGTCATCGCCTTAGCCTCCATAGCCAAGCAACAGGCGCGGCAGCGTCAGTGACATGGCCGGCCAATAGGTGGTGAGCAGCAGCACGAGCAGGATGGCGCCGTAAAAGGGCCAGATGGTGCGCATGACCTGTTCCATCGGAATTCGGCCTATGGCGCAGCCCACAAACAGCACCGCACCAACCGGTGGTGTGGTCAACCCCAGGCCGAGGTTCATCATCATCACCATGCCGAATTGAACCGGATCAACGCCAATCGCGGTGACAACGGGCAGAAAGATTGGCGTGGTGATCAGGATCAGCGCCGCCATATCCATCACGCAGCCGAGCAGCAATAGGCACACATTGATCAGTAGAAGAATGACGATGGGGTTGGCACTGATGGCGAGCATGCCTTCCGTCAGCAATTCCGGCAGGCGATACATGGCAAGCAACCAGGCAAAGGCTGTTGCCGTGCCAACCAGCAGGAACACCACCGATGTGGTGCGCACACTGGCCTTCACCGCAATCACGAAATCTGGCCAGGAGAGGTTGCGATAGACCAGCAACGTTACCACCAGCGCCCAGATCGCACCAAAGGCCGCACTTTCCGTGACCGTGAAAACGCCGGACAGCACGCCGCCCAGAATGATCACCGCCGTCAGCAAGCCCGGCAGCGCGTCAACAAAAGTCCAGAACAAATGCCGGAACCCTGCCCAACCCTCAGAAGGATAGCCGCGCCGCACCGCCATGACATAAGCCGCAATGCCGAGGAAAAGGCACATGGTCATGCCAGGCACGATACCCGCGATGAACAGCGCACTCACGGAAATCCCACCACCCGCCGCAAGCGAATAGAGAATCATATTGTGGCTCGGCGGAAGCAGAATGCCGGCGATGCTGCTGGTGACGGTGAGCGAAACAGCGTAATCCACCCCATAGCCTTTGGCCTTCATCGCTGGGATCAGGATGGTACCAGTCGCGGAAGTATCCGCCACCGCCGAGCCGGAAATCCCACCAAACAGCATGGAGGTTGAAACATCCACCATGCCGAGGCCGCCGCGCATCCAGCCAACGCAGGCGGAAGCCAGCGACACCAGGCGCCGCGCAATGCCACCATGCAGCATGACCTCGCCAGCAAAAATGAAGAAAGGAATGGCGAGCAGAGAAAAAATGCTCATCCCACTCGCCATTTGCTGAAAGGCAACAGCGGGGTTCAGCCCTTCATAGATGAAGCCCACAACAGCCGCGATGCCAAGGCAGAAGGCCACAGGCACGCCAGCAATGACTCCCAAGGCGAACACCGCAAAAATCAGGAAAAGCCCGGGTTCCATCTGCCTATTCCAAAAACGCCGCGGCAGGGCCGCGTTTTTCCGGCGCTTCGGGCACAAAAATGTCGCGCAGCACTTGCTCCGCCGCAAACAGCGACATCAGCGCGCCGCCAACCAACATGGGCGCATAGGTCCAGCCCTGGCTGATGCCGAGCAAGGGGATGCGGAAATTCGCCACCATTTCCACCAATTCCCAGGACCAGATCGCCATGCCAAGGCCGAACAGACCGACCAGCGCATCACAAGCCACCGCCATCCAGCGCTGCATGGCACCCGGCAAGGCCTCACGCAGGCCAAGCACGGAAAGATGAAAGCGTTCTCGCACACCCACTGCCGCCACTGGCATTGCGATGCACAGAATGGCGAGTGTCGCACCACGTTCGATCCAGGTTGGCGTATCATTCAGCACATAACGGCCAAAAACCAACCAGCCCATCATCACCACAAGCGCGACCAAAGCCGTACCAGCAAGCGCTATGGTCACGCCCGCCAGCACATCTAGAAGGCGCGAAAATGCAGCGAGCGGCGCGGGCAGATCGCCGCGCCGCTGCGTTTCAGGCACGCTCACCGCGTTTCACGAATACGCTTCAGCAAATCCGCCATGCGCGGGGCAGATGCGTATTTGGTATAGACCGGTTCCATCAGCGTCTGCCAGGGAGTACGATCAGCCACTTCGATTACGGAGGCACCGCCGGCTACTACGCGATCGCGTGAGGATTTTTCACGTTCCGCCCAAAGCTGGCGTTGCAGCGCCGCACTTTCACGCGCCGCATCGCGCAGGATGGCGCGCTCAGCCTCATTCAAGCGCTGCCAACGCTGCCGGCTAATGGCCAGCACTTCGGGCACATTGGAATGTTCCGTCATGGTGTAGAATTTCGCCACTTCGAAATGCCGCGTGCTTTCATAGGATGGCCAGTTGTTTTCCGCGCCATCAATCACGCCAGATTGAAGACTGGTGAAGACCTCACCAAAGGGCAGCGGCGTTGGGTTCGCACCCATGGCGCGCATGATGTCAATCCAAAGATCAGAAGTCTGCACACGGATTTTCATGCCACGCACATCGGCCGGCGTACGTACCGGGCGGGTTGTGTAAAGGCTGCGCGCGCCCGCATCATACCAGGCGAGCGTGATGATGCCGATCGCTTCCAGATCGCGCGCGATATCCTCCCCAATCGCGCCATCCACGACGCGATGGCTATGGCCAACATCACGAAACAGGAAGGGCAGCGTCAGGATCGCGGTGGAAGGCGCCAGATTGTTCAGTGGCGAGAGATTGAAATTAGCAAAATCAATCGTGCCAAGGCGCATCTGCTGAATGGCCTCATCCTGCTGGCCAAGCTGCGCGGAATGGAAGGTGCGCATGCGAATGCGGTTATTGGTGCGCTGGCCGACCAACTCCGCAAAGCGGTCCATGCCGCGGCCATTCGGGTAATCGGCGGCGTGGATGTTCCAGCCGCGCCATTCCTGCGCCGAAACCTGGGCAGGCACGAATGCCATCAGGGAAAGCGCAGCGGCGGCAACAGCGCCTAGCAGGCCGCGGCAACGGGGTTTTGAGAGCAAGGACATGATGTCTCCTCCAGCCGGGCGGTCCTGGCCGCCCTGTTCTTCGGTGTGAGTGGCTGATCCTGAGCGGATGGGCGCTCCCCCGTCAATGCGAAAGGGTTCTGGACAGGTGGGGATTGGCCTTGGCCGCGCTTCCGGCCATGATTTCCACCGGAACCCTTCTGAGCACCGGATGCCGCCCCATGCCCAAAATCGTGATTGAAGCCGCCGCCGCACTTGCTGCCGGGCACACCAGTTCCGCCGCTTTGGTCGAAGAAGCCCTGGCGCGCATCGCTGATCCCGCCGGTGAGGGCAGCCGCGCCTTCATGACAGTGCATGGGGAGGCCGCGCGCGCGACAGCCGCTGCGATGGATTCGCTCCGCAAGGCGGGCCGTGCGCCGAGCGCCTATGCCGGCATTCCAATCAGCGTGAAGGATTTGTATGATGAAGCGGGCATAGCGTCCCGTTCTGGTTCCGTGGTGCTGAAGAGCAGTGCGCCAGCGAAGCTGGATGCACCAACGGTGCAGCGCCTGCGCCGTGCTGGTTTTGTGGTGATTGGGCGGACCAACATGGTGGAATTCGCCTTTTCCGGTTTGGGGGTAAACCCGCATTATGGCACGCCGAAAAGCCCCTGGGATCGTGCGACAGGCCGCTTGCCAGGCGGTTCTTCTTCCGGCGCTGGCGTGGCGGTGGCGGATGGCATGGGCTTTGTCGGGCTCGGCACCGATACGGGTGGTTCCTGCCGCATCCCAGCGGCACTTTGCGGTGTTGTTGGCTGGAAGCCCACGGCGAAGCGTGTGCCGATTACGGGCATTTTGCCGCTATCACCTTCGCTTGATTCTGCCGGACCTTTGGCACGCAGCGTTGCGGATTGCGCGCTGATTGATGGCTTCATGGCGGGTGAGGAGAACCCCCTGCTACCCAAGCCCGTCACGCTGAACACACTGACCTTCGCCCTGCCGCGCGGCACCTATTTGACCGATAGCATGGATGGCCATGTCGCCGCAGCGTTTGAAACTGCCTTGCGCAAATTATCGCTTGCGGGTGCGCGCATCATTGAAATTGCCCTGCCGGAATTGACCGAAATTCCACAAGTCACCGCTGCCGGCGGCTTCCCGGCCAGTGAGGCTTTGGCCTGGCATCGCAGGCTGATTGCGGAAAAAGCCGATGGCTATGACCCGCACATCCTGAAGCGCATCCGGCGCGGTGAAGGCATGTCAGCGGCGGATTATGTTGATTTGGTCAATGCGCGCGCGCGTATCATTGCAAGTGTCGCGCCGCGCACCGCGCCCTTTGATGCGCTGATCTGCCCGACCTGCCCGCTGATCCCGCCCGCCATCGCTGAGGTGGAAGATGAGAAGGAATATAACCGCATCAATATGCTGCTGCTGCGGAATACGAGTGTCGGTAATTTCCTCGATCGCTGCGCGATTAGCCTGCCCTGCAACGCGCCGGGTGAAGCACCGGTCGGGCTGATGCTGACCGGCGCGCATGGTGCGGATCAGCATCTATTTGCGGTCTCAGCGGCGGTTGAGGCGGTGCTCACGGCATGACGGCGCCGCGTTTTGGGCAATTGCATGAGGGAATCGGTGGATATGTCGGACAAAGACGCAAGACTGGGCCGGCAAGCCGATTTCGGCCTTCCAAGCCCAGAACTCATACACCAGGAAACTGACTATGCGTCCCGCCACTTAGTGGTGACCAAAAACCTTAAACGCATGCCGAATGGGCAGGAGGCAACTTTCTATCTTCGGCAGAAAAGTGATGTCACCGTTTGTCTTCCGGTGACGCGGGAAGGCCGCGTTGTTGTGGTTGAGGAATATCGCCATGGGCCAGGGTGCTGGCTATTTGAAATCCCTGGCGGTGATGTGGATAAGGATGAGAGCGCCGAAATGGCTGTAGCAAGGGAGGTTCAGGAAGAAACAGGTTAGGCGGGAGAAATTGTTCATCTCTGCTCGACCTGGATTTCAGCCTATCCAAATGCGCGCAAGCACATCTACTTGATGCGCAACGCAGAAAAAGTCACCACCCCAGAAATGGCTGATGCTGCCCTTTTTCCGAGTGGCCGAAATATCTCGTGACGAATTGGACCTCATGCTCACGGCGGGTGCGCTCACTGACCGTGACGCAGGATTGGCCTGCCTCAGAAAACTTGGCCTTATGAAAGTCGCTTAAGGTTGGGTTTGCCAGCCTCAGCTCTTCTTGCCATCCCCCGGCAAGGCAATCCCCGTCAGCGCCTGCCAGACGCGAATGACAAAACCATCATCAGCACCACCCTGACCCATGGCGCGCGCGGCGGTGAAAAGCTGCTGCGCTTGCGCCGCGAGTGGCACCGGGAAGTTCAAACCCCGCGCCATGTCATTCACCAGGCCGAGGTCCTTCACAAAAATCTCCACCGCACTGCGCGGCGCGTCATCGCCGGTCAATACACGTGCCATGCGGTTTTCGAACATCCAGGAATTACCCGCCGCACTGGTCACCACATCATAAAGCGCTTGCGGATCAGCACCGGCGCGAATGCCAAGCGCCATCGCCTCAGCCGCCGCAGCGATATGCACGCCAGCGAGCAATTGATGCACCACCTTCGCCGTGGCACCGATGCCGATTTCAGACCCCAAGCGCCAGACTTTGGTGGCAATGGCATCAAATACCGGCGCGGCCTTGGCGAAGGCGGCATCACTGCCCGCGCCCATCACCGTCATTTCACCCGCGCGCGCCTTGACCGTACCGCCCGAGACCGGCGCATCCAAATAGAGCAAGCCGGCAGCTTCAGCCTTGGCGGCCAAGGCGCGCGCCGCATCCGGTGCCATGGAGGCGGAGGAAATCACCAAACCGCCCCTCGCCATACGCGGGGCAGCGCCATCCGGGCCAAAGACAGCAGCTTCGGTTTGCGCGGCATTCACCACCAACACGACCAGCGCATCCATGCCTGCCGGCAAATCGCTCGCCTTCGCCACTGCTGCGCCACCGGCGGCGCTGAATTCATCGCGCGCCGCCGCACGGGGATCGCAGCCCATCACATCCGCCCCCGCGCGCAAAAGGCTGAGCGCCGCGCCCATGCCCATGCTGCCCAAACCAATCACCCCAACGCGCATCAGCAAAATCCCCTTTTCAAAAAAGCGCGCGCAGTATCTGCGCCAGCGCCGTAATCACCAGCAGCACCAGGACAATCTTCTGCAATTTATCCATTGATGGCATGACACACCTTATCCCGCGCGGAATGCCAAAATCACCCCATGCGCCGCCGCTGGCGCGACCGCAATGCCGCCACCTGGAATGACGCTAAAGGGCAGGCTGGCTTTCGTCAGGCAGGCTTGCGCGGCGGCAAGATCGGCAACAGTAATGCCAAGCGTCACCGGCCCGGCATCGGGCAGACCCGTCAGATCAAGCGCGCCGTAACGCGCAGCCAGCGCAGCGCGGTTAAACACAATGATGGGCGCTGCGCTGGTCGGCACGTGCAGCACGCCATCACCCACGGCTTCCGGCTTGCTGTCCAGCAATGTGGCGATGGCAGCGGCAACGGCGGCAGGATCAGCGGCCAAAACCTCAAGCCCCGTCAAGGCTTTTGCGGTATTGGCATGGGTCATGGTCCCAGGCACCCAGGTAGCACCAGGCGTCAAATGCTGGCAGGCAAAAATCCGCAAGCCAGGTGCGACAGGATCAACCAAATGAAACGTATTGAAGCGCGTTTCGGTGCGCGTACCATCCGGCATATCAACGGGCCGGCCAAAGCGCATCACCGGCATGGTCGGGATGCCGCGCGCTGCAACCTCGGCCGTGCCTTTCTCGGCATCATGCGCGCGCATGGCAATGGCGGTCATGCCTTCGCGCGTTTCCAGGACGGCGCGCCATTTCGCATTCGCTTCGGTCGGTGTCAGTACGCCCAGAATTTCGAAGTAATCCTTCTCAAGCATCACGCAATTATTGCCAGTGCCCATATGCGCCGAATGCACGCCGCGCGGCGCCACCGTGAAACCGGCACGCGCGAAAGTCTCAGCGGCCTTGTCCAAATCCCTGACCAACACAATGCAATGATCAATGCCGCCGACATGTTCCAGCATGGTTTCCCTCTCAGCCCGCCACGGGCACAAGCCGCGTCAGGCGCGGCGGATTTTGTTCTGATAAGAAAATGCTGCCATCCGGCGCAAGCCACATGCCATGCGCACCATTCAGTACCGGGCGGCAACGGCCAAGCAGCGTACCATCCTGCGCCAGCAGCGAAAGCCGCGGCACCTGATCCGTGACGTAAAGCGTGCCCCCCGGCCCGCCATGCACGGACATCGGCTTGTGATAATCTGTCCAATCCGCGAGCCATTCGCCATCACCGGTGAAAACCTGCACGCGATTATTTTCCCGATCCGCGACTGTCACGCGCCCATCAGACAGCACCCAGACGGAATGCGGCGTCGAGAATTCGCCAGGCCCAGACCCAGGCCGCCCCCAATGGCCCATGGGCGTGCCATCTGCTCTGAAGCGATGCATCACCGATGCCCCATAGCCATCCGCGACATAGATCGAACCATCAGGTCCGAAGGCGACATCACAAGGCGCGTTGAAGGGCTCACCAGGGCGATGTCGCTTGCCAAGCCCGCCCAGCCTTTTGCCGTGGTGATCAAAAATGATGATTTCCTGCGCGTCGCGATCCACGACAAAAACGCGCCCATCGGGATGGACCGACAGCATATGCCCATCGGCGACTTCATCGTCACCCCAGGCGGCAATGCGCTTGCCATCGGGCGCCAGAACCACCACCGCCGGACCTACTGCGCCCGCATAAGGGTCTTGCCGCAACTGGCAATAGACATTGCCTTCGGCATCACAGGCGACATCGGAAGGTGCGCCAACCCCCATCGGAACATCGCCCCAGGGGCGTTCGATGCGATACAGCGTCTCGGCAAGACGCACATAAAGCGTATGGCGGGTCATGCTGTGCTCTCCTAGTTTACGCCATCATGCCTCAAGCAACGCAGCGCGTCGAATGGCGCCTTTAGGGCTTGGAAGGCCGCGCGCGACGCTTTACCGTAAGCGCCATAGCCAAGGACCCTTTGGTGACGCTGCAAAACTCCGCCGCTTGGAAACCCAGGCGGAACGGCGCGCATTGGCCGAAAAACTGGCCGTCGAGGCCGCCGCGCAGCAAGCCCTTGCCGCCGCCGAACAGGCGCTGCGGCAGGAAAGCTCCGAAGGGCTGAATCCGCAGCTTTGTGCCTTCATCCAGAAGGCGCTCGATGTTCGTGCAACCGCCCAAGCCACGCAGGAAGAAGCGCGGCAAGAAACGGATCAGCAGCGGCAGATCCTGGCCGATGCGCGCGCAGCAGAGCGCGTAGTCGAACAGCTCCGCGAAAACCGCGCGGCCGAGGCAGCGCGGGATGAAGCGCGCCGCCAGCAAAACCTGATGGATAAGGCAGCGCGCAAGCCCAGCTGATAGCCTACCGCCCCTTGAAGACCGGCTTGCGTTTTTCAGCAAAAGCGCGCTGCGCTTCGCGCGTATCTTCCGTGTGCGACAGTGCTGCCGTTTGCGTCTGTTCGTAGCGATAACCCTCAGACAGTGGCAGATATTCCGTCAGCGTAAAGCTGCGCTTTGCGGCTACCACTGCAAGCGGCACCTTGGAGGCGATCTCCGCCGCCATCCCCTGCGCCGTTGCCAATAACTGTTCCTGCGGCAAGCAGGCGGAAGCGACGTTCATGCGATAAAGGTCAGGCCCATAAAATCGCCGCGCGGTATAAAGCATCAAGCGCGCATTGGATTGCCCAAAATGGCGCAGCACATGGCGCACACCGCCGGCAAGGCCAACCTCCACCTCGGTCATTGACATGAAGCTGTCTTCGGCGACCACGATGATGTCACAGACCAAGGCGAGCACGCAGCCCGCGCCAATCGCGGCACCATTCACTGCTGCAATGACCGGCTTGCCGCATTCCATGACGCAATCAAAGCCCGCACGCACCAGGCGGTTATGGCGCGGGAAGGCACCTTGGCGCGTCACATCCGGCCTGTCCTTCAAATCCGCCCCGGCCGAGAAATTCCGCCCCTCACCCGTCAACACAATCGCGCGTACTTCCGGCATTTCGTGGAAAGTGTCGAAGATACGCGTGATTTCATCGCGAAAGGCGCTGTTCTGCGCATTCACCGGCGGGCGCGCAATCACCACGGTGGCCACGTGATCGGTGATGCTGACCCTGAAGGATTGCAGATCGGGAAAGGGGTTCATGGGCTACTCCAAATTGATATTGCCGGCGCGGACAACCTGACCCCAGCGCGCGCTACCTTCACGAATGGCTTGCGTGAATTCCTCGGGCGTGCTGCCGACCAATGTGCCTCCTTGCGCGGCAAAGGCCTGGCGCGTTTCAGGGTCATTGATCGCAGCCACCATGGCATTGCGCAATAGCGTGATTCGCTCGGCCGGTGTGCCCGCAGGCGCCACAAGTCCGTAGCTGGTATCGCTGATCATTCCGGGCAGGCCGGCTTCAACCAGGGTTGGCAGATCGGGCAGGGTATCCAGCCGCTGCGGCGCGCTGATGCCAATCGGGCGCAGCGTGCCGGCGCGTATTTGCGAGAGAATTACCGGCACATCCGCCATCAGAATCTCGATCCGCCCGGCCACCGCATCTGTCACCGCGGGCGCAGCACCACGATAGGGCACATGCACCACATCAATGCCGGTGATCTGCTTCAGCAATTCCATGCACATATGCAAGGAAGACCCGATCCCGGCCGAGCCATAGGAATGCTTACCGGGTTTCGCCTTTGCGCGGGCGATGAATTCGCGCAAATCGCGGACCGCAAGGTTCGGATTGACGGTCAGGATTTGCGGCACGGAAAGCACGAGGCCGATGGGTGCCAGATCGCGCGAAGCATCGAATGGCATTTGCTGCGTCAGATGCGGCTGCACCGTCAAAACACCGCTGCTCGCGAGCCCAATCGTCAGCCCATCAGGCCGTGACCGCGCGACGGCTTCAATACCAACCAAGCCACCGCCGCCAGAGCGGTTTTCGACAATGACGGGCTTGCCGAGTTTGTCGGCCATGACACGGGAAATCAGACGCCCAATGATATCCGCGGGGCCGCCGGGCGGGAATGGGACAATCAATCGGATGGGCTGATCCGGAAATGCCTGCGCCAAGGCGGGCAAGGGCAAGGCCGCCATCAGACCAAGCGCGCTTCTGCGGGTAAGTTTCATGACCGAGCCTCCGATATATCAGAGAAAAAGTCACAAGATAAATGACCGCGCGACGGCATGATCAATCATCCACCACGGGCGTCGCAACGAAGGAAGGGCGCGCGACCGCCGCCGCATGCCATGCGGTCAGCGCCGGTGCGCCCTGGCGCCATTGCAGCGCATTGAAACGGAAATCGAGGTAGCAAAGCGCGCAAGCAATCGCGATATGGCCAATGCCGAAATCATCGCGGGCCAGCGCCTCTGCCTCGGCTTCCAGCGCCTTCACGGTTGCGGTGTGCTTCAATTCGCAGCCTTCGATCATGCCTGGGTTTAGCGCGGCACGCCCCGCTTCATTGCGCCCCATCAGCAGCATATCCAGATAGCCATTGCCAAGCGCGTGGCGGCGCAGCGCCTGGAAGCGCGTCGGGCCTGAAGGCGGGAACAATTTCGGTTTGGCTGCGATGCTATCAAGGTAATCGCAGATCACCACCGAATCATAAAGAATGGTGCCATCGTTCAGGATCAGCGTTGGAATCTTGCCGAGCGGATTGTCACTCAGCAGCCCCTTATGCACCTGGTTCGTGGCAACGCGCGTGCGCATGGTTTCAAGCCGATCCGCCAGGCCCAATTCATGCGCCGCGATCATGACCTTGCGCACAAAGGGTGAGCGCGGCGACCAATGCAGCCGCATCTTGCTTGTGGTGGCTATGTCTCGGCTCCGCTCCGTTTCTTCTGGCGAAAGCTTCCGCCTTCACGTCCTGCCTGTCCAGCCCGGTCAGGGTATGGAAAGCCCGGTCGCGGCCACGATGCGCCGCGCCATATCGCGGTCCTTGGCAATCACCGCCTGATAGGCAGCGGGGTAGGAAATCACCGGGTCCGCCCCGGTCGCTTCCAGCCGCGCCTGAATGGCAGGGCCTTTCAGCGCGTGATGAATCGCGGCCACAAAGCGATTCTGCGCCGCTTCCGGCGTGCCGGCGGGTGCAAAACAGCCGGTCCAGGACACCAAATCATAACCCGGATAGGTCTCGGCAATAACGGGAATTTGGCGAAGACTGGCCTGCCGTTCGGCCGCCGTGCTCGCCAGCAAGGTTGTGCCGCGTTCCACGGCAGGTTTCAGGCTTGAAAATGAAATCAGGCCCGCCTCCAGCCGACCGCCGGCCAAGTCGCGCGCCACATCAGCGCCGCCGCGATAGGGGATATGTTCCAGCTTGATGCCGGCCATCAATTGCAGCAATTCGCCCATGAAATGGCCGATATGCGCCACACCTGGCGTGCCATAGGTGATCTCGCCTGGGCGACGCTTGGCTTCCGCCACAAACCCCGCCAGATCGCGCGCCGGAAAGCCCGCCCGCACGCCAAGCATATAGGGCTGCGTCGTCACCTGCACCACGGGAATGAAGGCCGCGGTATAGTCAATCGGCAGGCTTCGGCTCACCAGCGGCAGGGTGGCGAAGGTCGCACCCTCGAACAAGAAGGTGTGCCCATCAGCCGGGCTTTGCGCCACCGCCATGGCGCCGATGGAACCCGATGCGCCGGTGCGGTTTTCGATGATGAAGGATTGGCCGAGATGTTCCGCCACTTTCGGCTGAATAATGCGCGCAATCGTATCCGCCACACCGCCCGCGCTATAGGGCACAATCATGCGCACGGGCCGATCCGGATAGCTGCCCTGCGCCCTAGCCTGTCGCGCCAGAAAAGGCGCTGCCAATCCCAAGCCTGCCAGCCCGCGCCGCGTGATCTGCGCCATCTCACCCCTCCACCCGCTTGACCGCGCATCTTTGGCGCGGCGTGATAGGGACAAACGGTGCGGCGCCAGCGGTGCCGCCGTCAAGGATTTGGGGGAAGCACATGGCCGCGACATTATTCGACAAGATTTGGGACCCGCATGTCATTGCCGATCTTGGTTCCGGCTGGTCGTTGCTGCATTGTGACCGCGTGCTGCTGCATGATCTTTCGGGCGGGCGGGCGCTCCGCGAAGTGGGCGAAACGGGTTATGCGATCCCGCACCCGGAACTTGTCTTCGCCACACCGGATCACGCGGTGGCCACAACGCCAGGCCGCACGGCGGAAAGCTTCCCAAAGGGTGGTGAGCTGATCGCGGGATTGCGCAAGCGTGCCGCCGAAACCGGGGTCAGGCTTTTCGATCTTGGGCAGGATGGCAATGGCATTGTGCATGTGATGGGGCCAGAGCTTGGTATTGTGCTGCCTGGCACCACGCTGGTCTGCGGCGATAGCCATACCTGCACCAATGGTGGGCTCGGCGCCCTGGCCTTTGGCATTGGCGCATCGGAATTGCGCCATGTGCTGGCAACCCAAACGCTGCCGCAGAAAAAACCAAAGCGCATGCGCATTCGTTTTGAAGGCACGGCTCCAGCAGGTGTCACGCCAAAGGATATGATCCTGCATGCCATTGGCCGTTTTGGTACCGGTGCGGGCACGGGTTACGCGGTGGAATATGCCGGTTCCGCAGTACGCGCGCTTTCGGTCGAAGGGCGCCTCACGCTTTGCAATCTTTCCATTGAAATGGGGGCAAAGATGGGCATGGTTGCCCCCGATGATGTGACTTACGCATGGCTCGCTGGTCGGCGCTTTGCCCCCACGGGAACAGCCTGGGATGCGGCGCTCAATCATTGGCGCAGCCTGCCGAGTCATACGGATGCGGTGTTTGATTCCGATCTGCTGATTTCCATGGCGGATATCGCACCGCAAATCACCTGGGGCACCAGCCCGGAACAGGTGCTGCCTGTCACGGGCCATGTGCCCGATCCTGCCACCGCGTCTGATCCCATTCGTCGCGCCGCTTATGAAGCGGCCTTGGCCTATATGGACCTGAAGCCCGGCCAGCTGATTGCGGGCACCAAGATTGATTGGGTTTTCATCGGTTCCTGCACCAATTCACGGATCGAGGATTTGCGCGCTGCGGCTGCTGTGCTGCGCGGGCGCAAGGTGGCAGGGCATGTTACGGCCTGGGTGGTGCCGGGATCGGAACGCGTGAAGAAGGAAGCCGAAGCCGAAGGGCTGGATGCGGCCTTCATCGCAGCGGGCTTTGAATGGCGCGAGCCTGGCTGCGCGTTATGTGTAGCAGCCAATGGCGAAGCCGTGCCGCCAGGTGCGCGCTGCGTTTCCACATCGAACCGCAATTTTGTGGGCCGCCAGGGGCCGGGAGCGCGGACGCATTTGGCCTCTCCGGCCATGGCGGCGGCGGCGGCGCTGGCGGGTGCCATTGCCGATGTGCGGCAATTCGCAGCGTAAGGGGGCGGACATCATGGAAAAATTTACCAAACTCTCCGGCCCTGCCGCGCCCTTGATGCGCGCCAATGTGGATACGGATCTGATCATTCGCATCCACCGCCTGGTCGGCACCGGGCGCATCGGGCTTGGGCCTTATGCTTTTGAGAATTTACGCTTCCTGCCCGATGGTACGGAGAACCCCGATTTCGTGCTGAACAAGGCGCCTTATCGCGAAGCGCCCATTCTGCTGGCGGGGGCGAATTTTGGCTGCGGATCATCGCGCGAAGGTGCGGTTTGGGCGCTGATGGGGGCGGGCATTCGCTGCGTGATCGCGCCAAGCTTCGGCGATATCTTCCACAATAACTGCTTCCAGAATGGCTTGCTGCCGATTGCCCTGCCCGAGGAAGTGGTGAAGCAAATCGCCGCCGAGACAGAAGCAAGCCAAGCTGCGCGCTACACCGCGATTGATTTGGTGCGTCAGGTGGTGATTTCGCCGGAAGGTGCGGAGATTCCCTTCAGTATTGATGCGCGCAAGCGCGATGCGCTGCTGGAAGGGCTTGATGATATTGCGCTGACGCTACGGCTGAAGGATCAGATCGCCGCCTGGCAGGCTGCGGATCGCGCCAAGCGCGGCTGGGTCTGGGAGAGTGTGAAGTTGTAGCGGGCACCTGATCGGCTTGCCTCAATTCCCCTCCACCGCGACTTGCAAGCGAAGCGGCGGCACATCCCGCCCGATCCCTTGTTCTGAGCGAATCAGCACGCGATCGGCAGCGCAGAACCAGAAGCGATTGGTGAAAAACGCCGCACCTTCGCAAATTTCCACGGGTTCAATCACGCCGCCAATGACGGGCTCCTCGGCCTCAATCCGGCATTGCACCACTTGGCCGAAGCGCATCTGTTCCGCGCGCCCCTCAGCGCCAGACAGATCGAAGCTATGCCCAAGGCGGAAGGGCGCGGGGCCAAGGGGGGAAGCGCGGCGCAACGGATCATCGCCGATGTGAGCGCTGGCCAGCAGCATGGTCGGAAGCCCAGCGGTGGCGACCACCCGCGCGCCTCCGGTCACAAAGACAAACCCTTTATCCATGAGCCAAAAGCGGCGCGGCCCTTCCGCCCGCACCGGGCGCGCGGGCCCAGCATCCTGGCCAAGCTCCGCCCACAGCGCCCGGCCTGGCGGTGGCGCGGCCAGGGGCGCAAATTGCTCGGGCGGCACCATTTGGCCGGCCGGCGGGGCATTGCCGATCAGTCCTGCGCGCCCCAATGCGCCACAACCGCCCAGCATCAGGGCCAATAACAATGACGCAGCCTTCATTGGCGAAGCTTCGCATATTTGCGCATGGGTTGCGAGAACTCCCGCACTATTGACCTGCGTAAAGACATGCCTGGGCAAAACCGGCATCAAAGCGGCACGATCAGGAGGAATACACCATGTCCATACTCACCGCCCGTGATCTGATGACCATCGAACCTGTCACCGTACCGCCCGAAACCCTGGTGATCGCCGTGGCGCGGCTACTCGTTGATCGCGGCATTTCCGCCGTGCCCGTCCTGGCCGCTGATGGCGCCCTGCTTTGCATGGTGACAGAGGCAGACCTGATCCGCCGCCTGGCCGGGGAAGAAGACAAGCCCTCTTCCTGGTTCTCTGGCCTTTTTGGCGACCCTGGCCGCGGTGCCGAGCATTACGCGCGCACCCATGGCGCCAGGGCGCGCGATATCATGACGGAAAAGCTGGTCACGGTGGAACCGGACGCGACCGCCGCCCATGTGGCGCAGATCATGGAACAGCACGGCATTCGCAGGGTGCTGGTAGTTACCGAAGGGCGGCTGCGTGGCCTGATCAGCCGGGCCGATTTGCTGCATGCCCTGCTGCTGCCCCCAGAAAAAGCTAAAGGCATCCCGGATGAGCGGATCCGGGCCGCCGTCCTGGCCGCGATGCGCAAGGAACCCTGGGCCGATACCTATTACATCATGGTGGTTGTGAAGGATGGCGCGGTGACCTTCCACGGCTTCTCCCGCTCGGACGCCATCAAGCGGGGCCATCGGGTTCTGGCAGAGGGGGTGCCTGGCGTGACCTCAGTCACGGATGAGACCCAGCCGCTACCGATGTACGTCTACGCCATGAGCTGAGGGGGCAGCGCTTTCTTTCCGGAATCTTGACCAAGTCGGTGCTTCCAGCCTAGGCCCCGCTTCCTGCCTATGTTAAGCCGAAAATGCCGGGCGGAGTGGGGCGCGAGTCCCAAACCATCAGGTAGACAGCCGCATTGTTTTGGGGAGCGCGGGCCAAGCCCCGCCAAATGGAGAGTTGCGCGATGAGCGATACCGCCGAGAAGGTCAAGAAGATCGTTGTCGAACACCTTGGCGTCGAAGAAGCGAAGGTGACCACTGAGGCATCCTTCATTGATGACCTGGGCGCGGATAGCCTTGACACGGTTGAACTGGTGATGGCGTTCGAAGAAGCCTTCGGCGTGGAAATCCCGGATGATGCCGCGGAAAAGATCACGACTGTGAAGGACGCGATCGACTATATTGAAAAGCACAAGAGCGCCTGAGCGCCCTTTCGCTGATCTAACGGGGAATCGCGCGTGTTCCAGAAGGGTTTTGCGCCGCGTCGCGTTGTCGTGACGGGAATGGGCATTGCCTGCCCCCTGGGGGTTGGTGTGGAGCATGTATGGAAGCGCATGCTCGCCGGCCATTCCGGCATTGGCGCCATTCAATCCTTTGATGTTGCCGCCCTGCCGGCACGCATCGCGGGACAGATCTCGGCAGGCGTCAAGGCCGAAGGCGGGCTCGACATCGATGAATGGATCCCCGTCAAGGATCAGAAGAAGATGGATCGCTTCATCCAATTCGCGATCGTCGCGGCGGATGAGGCGGTAATCGATTCCGGCTGGACGCCGCAGGATGAAGATCAGCGCTGTCGCACCGGCGTGATGATCGGGTCCGGCATTGGCGGGCTTGAGATGATCCACGAAGCCGCTTCCCTGATTATCCAGGGTAAGATCAAGCGCATCTCCCCTTTCTTCATTCCCTCGGCGCTGATCAATCTGGCCTCTGGCCAGGTTTCCATCCGCTTTGGCTTCAAGGGCCCCAATCATTCCGTGGTGACAGCTTGCGCCACCGGCGTGCATGCCTTGGGGGATGCGGCGCGGTTGATTGCGCTGGGCGATGCCGATGTCATGGTCGCCGGCGGGGCGGAAGCCGCAGTGTGCGAAATCGGCATGGCCGGCTTCTGCGCCGCGCGCGCGCTTTCGACCAGCTTCAATGACAATCCAACCGCCGCGTCCCGCCCCTGGGATGAAGCGCGCGATGGCTTTGTCATGGGCGAAGGGGCGGGCGTTGTGGTGCTGGAAGAATTGGACCACGCCAAGGCGCGCGGTGCCAAGATTTACGGCGAGGTGATCGGCTATGGCATGAGCGGTGATGCCTATCACATCACCGCCCCGGCCGAGGGCCATGATGGCGCCTTCCGCGCCATGAAGGCAGCCCTTGCCAGCGCCGGCATCATGCCTGAGCAGATTCAATATGTGAATGCCCATGGCACTTCGACGCCGCTTGGGGATGATCTGGAATTGGAAGCGGTTGAGCGCCTTTGGGGCGATGCCGCACGCGGGCTTGCCATGTCTTCCACCAAATCCGCTATTGGGCATTTGCTTGGTGCTGCTGGCGCGGTTGAGGGGATATTCTCGATCCTTGCTATTCGTGACCAGGTCGCGCCAGGCACGCTCAATCTGGAAAAGCCATCGCGCGAAAGTGCCATTGATCGCGTGGCGAAGGAAGCTCAGCCGCGCAAGATTGATGTCGCGCTATCCAATTCCTTCGGCTTTGGCGGCACCAATGCCAGCATCATTTTCCGCGGTGCTCCCTGATCGCGAATGAATGAAACCACCCCCGCACCGCACAGACGCCGCGGGCGGGTGGCGCTTATCCTGCTCAGCCTGATCCTGGCTGTAATGATCGGCCTTGGTGCATCGGCGAAACGGGCACGCGAGGTTTACGAAGCCCCCGGGCCGCTGGCCGCTGAACGTGCCGTAGTGATCCCCCGTGGCGGGACGGAAGTGATTGCCGGCGCGCTCAATGAAGCCGGCATTGTCGCCGATGCGCGGCATTTTCTGGTCGCAAGCCAACTCACCAAGGGCGCGGGGCCCTTGCGTGCGGCGGAATTCGCCTTTCCCGCAGGTGCCTCGCTCAAGCAGGTGCTACACATCCTGCGCGAAGCGCGGCCTGTGCAGCGCCGCGTGACCATCCCCGAAGGCTTATCGGCGCTGCAAATCCAGGCCCTGCTGGACACGACCGAAGGTCTGACGGGCGAGGCCGAACCCACCGCCGAGGGCAGCATCCTGCCCGAGACCTATGCCTTTGAATTTGGCGATAGCCGCGCTGGGCTGATCCGCCGCGCCCAGGCGGCCATGAATACCGCGCTGTCCGAGGCCTGGCGCGACCGCGCGCCCAACCTGCCGCTGCGGAACGCGCGGGAAGCGCTGATTCTGGCATCCATCATAGAACGCGAAACCGGCAAGGCTGAGGAACGCGCGCTGGTTGCCTCGGTCTTCATCAATCGCCTCAGGCGCAATATGCCGCTGCAATCGGACCCGACAGTGGTTTACGCGGCCTTGGGCGGCGCGGCCCTGGACCGACCCATCACGCGCGCTGATCTGGACCGCGACAGCCCCTTCAATACCTATCGCAATCGCGGCCTGCCGCCAGGGCCGATTGCCAGTCCCGGGCGCGATTCGCTCCGAGGCGCCACCAAGCCGGCGACGAGCAATTTTCTTTATTTTGTCGCGGATGGGTCAGGCGGCCACGCATTCGCCGAAACGCTGGAGGCGCATAATCGTAATGTCGCCCGCTGGCGGGAGATTGAGCGCCAACGCGGCGGCCGATAGGCGAAGAAAAACCCGCAGAAGCTGCCCCCCGCGGGTTGCGATAGCCCGGCTTGAAAAGGCTTTAGGCAGCCTTGGCGGCCTTGGCGGCCTGGGCGCGTTCCAGGCGGCGCTTCAGCACAATGGCATCTTCCGTCAGCTTGCGGTCCGGCGTGACGAGCAGGAAGGCATCAAGCCCGCCATTATGCTCCACCGTGCGGATGCCATTGGTGGAAAGGCGAAGCTTCACCGGCGCGGCAAGGATTTCCGACCAGAAGGAGCTTTCCTGCAGGTTGGGCAGGAAGCGGCGACGGGTCTTGTTATTGGCGTGGCTGACATTGTTACCCGTCAGAACACCCTTGCCAGTAATAACGCAGCGGCGAGACATGGCGCAAATCCAAACTTAAGAACGCGCAGGCCAAGCCTACGCGCGGTTTCAACACAATATTGTACTTGTGGCGGGAAGTCCCGCGCGCGTCAAGTATCAAGAGGGGGGTGGGGCCCGGAATTCGCCGCTTTCCACAGAAGCAAGCGCCTGGCGCAGCACCCCAGCCACAGCGCGGTCATCCAAGGTCCGGGTCAGCACCCCAAGCGCGCCCCCCAGCAGGGCGGAGGCGATGGAAATTGGCTGGATTTGCTGCTCCATCATGTATTCGATCGCCTTGTCTACGACCGAACCGGCATGGCTCAAATCCTCGGGCGCAATGCCTTCCGGGTCCATCTGCATAGGTTACTCCTGGTTGTAGCGGGCAAATGGGGAGGCTCAGGGGCCAGGGGAAGGGGGGGCGGCGTTGGGGCGCTGGCGGGGCATTTCCAGATCAGCCTCGGCCTGGGCCCGCGCGGCGGCCTCGGCGGCGGCCATGGCTTCCGATTGGCGGCGCCACATATCGGCATAAAGCCCGTCTGCGGCGATGAGGGCGCCATGGGTGCCGCATTCGGCAATGGCGCCTTCCTGCAGCACGATAATCTCATCCGCCTCCACCACGGTGGAGAGCCGATGCGCGATGACAAGCGTGGTGCGATTGCGTGCCACGTCACGCAGGGCCGCCTGAATTTCCTGCTCAGTCCTTGTATCAAGCGCGCTGGTCGCCTCATCCAAAATCAGCAGGCGGGGGTCCTTCAGGATAGTGCGCGCAATCGCGACCCGCTGCTTTTCCCCACCTGAGAGCTTGAGGCCACGTTCCCCGACCCGCGTCGCATAGCCATCCGGGAGGCGGGTCACGAAGTCATGCACCTGCGCAAGGCGCGCGGCGTTTTCAATCTCCGCATCGGTGGCGCCCGGGCGGCCATAGCCGATGTTGTAGCGGATGGTGTCATTGAACAGCACCGTATCCTGTGGCACGACGCCAATCGCGGCGCGCAGGCTGTGTTGTGTGATGCCCCGCACATCCTGACCATCCACCAGAACACGCCCGCCCGTCACATCATAAAAACGGAACAGCAGGCGAGAGATGGTAGATTTCCCGGCCCCGGTCGGCCCGACAATCGCCAGCATCCGTCCCGGTGGCACGGTGAGGGAAATGCCTTTAAGAATTTCGCGATCCGGCCGATAGCCAAAGCGCACATCTTCAAAGCGGATGATGCCCTGTGTCAGCGCCAGCGGCACCGCGCCCGGCGCATCGCGCACCTCGGCGGGGACATCAAGAAGCGCGAACATCTGCTCCATATCCGTGAGCCCCTGCTTGATTTCACGATAGGCGAAACCAAGGATGTTCAAGGGCTGATAGAGCTGGATGAGATAGGTATTCACCATCACCAGATCGCCAATGCTCATGCTACCATCGGCAATGCCGCCGCCTGCCAGCAGCATGGTGATGGTAAGCCCGACCGCCATGATGGTGGCCTGGCCGGCGTTCAGCATATTCAGCGTGGTTTCGCTGCGCACATAAGCGCTTTCATAGCGCGTCAGGCTTTCATCATAGCGTCGTGCTTCGTGGCCTTCATTGCCGAAATACTTCACCGTTTCATAATTCAGCAGGCTGTCCACCGCCTTGGTATTCGCTTCCTCATCCGTCTGGTTCATCTGCCGGCGAAAGCGGAGCCGCCAATTGGTGAAGATCAGCGTGAAGGCGACATAGGCAATGATGGTGCCAAGCATGGTCAACGCGAAGGACGCTGCGAACATCCACCAGAGAATGGCCGCAACAAACAGAATTTCGACAATGGTCGGGATGATGTTGAATAGTAAAAAATTGAGTGAGGTGGCGATACCGCGCACGCCCCGTTCAATCACGCGCGAAAGCCCGCCCGTGGCGCGGTCCATGTGGAAGCGCATGGAAAGCGCGTGCAAATGGCGGAACACTTCCAAGGCGACACGGCGCCCGGCGCGCGCCTGCACCTTGGAAAACACCGCATTGCGCAATTCGCCAAGTGCCGAGGCCATGACGCGTAGCAAGCCATAACCGAACAGGAGCGCCACCGGCACGGCAATCACCGCACCCGCGCCGGATTGCGGCGCCAGCGAATCCACCGCGCGGGCATAGGCAATCGGCACCAGCACATTCGCGGCCTTGGCGGCAGCGAGCAGCCATAGCGCGCCCACCACGCGCAGCCGCAGCATGGGCTCGCCTTCCGGCCAAAGATGCGGCGCGATGCGGCCAAGGGCCAAGAAGGGAATGCCGGCGCTAGGGCGGGTTGGGGAGTCAGTCGGGGTCATGATCGCCCCTGTCATGGGCCAGAGGAGCCATACCGGGCAAGCCCCCAGTGCCTCGCCTAGCCGTGACGCCCGGTGCTAGATGACCCAATGGATCGCTTCGCCCGACATATCGCTGCCTGCAATAACATTGGCTCGCCCGCTCGCTTTCTTGGCTTTCACATGGGCGGCGTACAGGTGGGCTTCGTGACACCCGAATTGGCCCGCGCGCTCACCTTCCGTCCGCGCGATTTCCATTTCGATCAGCATGGCGTCGCCATGGCGGGCCGCTTGAAGACCAGCGGGGCACGGAGCGATGCGCTAGCTGCCGCGCTGCCCAGCCTGGCGGAGGGCGGGTATCTCCGAATCCGGCGCGAAGCCTTTGACGTGCGACAAACGAGCGACGGCACAGTGCTGGCCAGGCTCGATCGCGGCGCGCTGCCGGCCTTCGGCGTCATGTCCCAGGGCGTGCATATGAATGGCTTGGTGCGCCGCGCCGATGGGCTGCATGTCTGGGTGGGAATCCGCGCCCGCGACAAGGCGGTGGCGCCGGGGCAGCTCGATAATCTGGTCGCGGGCGGCATTCCGGCGGGGCTGACGCCCGCGGAAACCCTGGTGAAGGAGGCGGCCGAGGAAGCTTCCCTCCCGCCCGAATTGGCGGCCCGCGCGCGCCCAGTTGGGCGGGTTTCCTATATCCTGCTGAATAATGAAGGCCTCAGGCGCGATGTTCTGCATTGCTACGATCTGGATTTACCCGAGGATGTGACGCCAAGGCCCAATGATGATGAGGTGGAGCGGTTTGAGCTTTGGTCGGCCCAGCGACTTTTGGAAGCGGTTGCCTACTCGGACGACATCAAATTCAACGTGAACCTGACGCTGATTGATCTTTTCCTGCGTGAGGGGCTACTGGCTGACCCAGATGGTTCCTTGCGTGCCAGGCTTGATCAGGGGCCAGCATAGCGCGCCATCTGGACAAGCCGCATTTCCCTTTTACACATGACACCCAGAAAAGGTTGAGGATTGAAAGTGTCATGGTTGACCTGACACGGGTTTGGGATGTATTGGTCGCAGGCGGTGGAAATGCTGCGCTTTCTGCTGCAATTACCGCGCGCCGGGCCGGGGCAAGTGTATTGCTGGTGGAACACGCGCCGCGCAGCATGCGGGGCGGCAATAGCCGCCATACGCGCAATTTGCGCGCGCTGCATCCCGCGCCGACCGAGGTGCTGACCGAATCTTATCTGGAAGAGGAATATTGGGACGATTTACTGCGCGTGACCGGCGGCAAGACGGATGAGCATCTGGCGCGCATGTGCATCCGCGCATCGCAACATGCGCCGGATTTCCTGAAATCTTGCGGCGTGGTCTTCCAGCCTTCGCTGTCCGGCACGCTTTCACTCTCACGCACCAATGCGTTTTTCCTGGGTGGCGGCAAGGCGTTGGTCAATGCGCTCTATCGCACCGCGGAACAGCTCGGCATCGGCATTTTATACGATACCGAAGTGCAGCATATGGACGTGCAGGAAGGCTTCGCGACCGAGGCCATTATCTCCCATCACGGTTTTCCGGAACGCGTGCGCTTCAAGGCGCTGATTGCATCGGCGGGCGGGTTTCAGGCGAACCGTGATTGGTTGCGCAAATATTGGGGCGATGCGGCCGATAATTTCCAGATTCGCGGCACGCCTTATGCGCAAGGGCGAGTCTTACGCAATCTGCTTGATCAGGGTGTGCATGAGGTGGGCGACCCCACGCAATTCCACGCCGTTGCCAATGATGCGCGCGCGCCGATGGAAGATGGTGGGCTTGCCATGCGCCTGGATTGCGTACCATTTTCCGTGGTGGTGAACCGCAATGTTGAGCGCTTTTATGACGAAGGCGAGGATGTCTGGCCCAAGCGCTACGCCATTTGGGGCCGGCTGATTGCGCAGCAACCAGGGCAGGTCGCTTTCGCCGTGACGGATAGCAAGGCGCTGCATAATTACCTGCCGAGCGTCTTCCCGCCCCATAGAGCTGACAGCATCGCGGAACTGGCTGGCATGGCCGGGATTGATGCGGGCAAATTGGAAAAAGTGGTGGCGGATTACAACGCAGCTGTGCGCCCCGGCACCTTCCAGCCGATGAAGCCCGATGATTGCCGCACCGAAGGGATAACGCCGCCCAAAAGCCATTGGGCGCGGCTGATTGATACGCCGCCCTATTACTGCCATCCGCTGAAGCCAGGCATCACCTTCACCTTTCTGGGCGTGAAGGTGAATGACCGCGCGCGCGTTTTGATGGCCGATGGCAAGCCTTCGGCGAATATCTTCGCCTCGGGCGAGATCATGGCTGGCAATATCCTGGGCCAGGGCTATCTGGCAGGTTTTGGGATGACAATCGGCACCGTGTTTGGCCGGCTGGCGGGTGAGGAGGCAGCACGCAATGTGCGCAATTGAACAGGGCAGGTCGCGCTGATGCTAGCGGAAAACGAAACCATCGCTGAAGCCCGCCGCCACATGGCGGTATGCAATGCCTGCCGGTATTGCGAAAGTTATTGCGCGGTCTTTCCCGCCATGACCATGCGGCGGGAATTTTCGACCGGCGATCTGACGCATCTGGCCAATCTCTGCCATGGCTGCAAGGGCTGCTACCATGCCTGCCAATATGCGCCGCCGCATGAATTCGGCATCAACCTGCCCGTGGCCTTCGCGGAGCTTCGCGCGCAATCCTATGCCCATTACGCCTGGCCGCGCGCCATGGGCACGCTGTTTGAACGCAATGGTATGGTGGTGACTTTGGCGGCAGCGCTTGGCGTGACGCTGGTGCTGCTGCTGACCATGGCTTTGGTTGATCCTTCCATCCTGTATACGGCGCAGCGCGGCGAAGGCGCTTTCTTTCGCGTCATTCCCATGTGGCTGATGGTGACGCTGGCGGGCGGCACTTTCGGTTACGCCATCGTTGCCATGCTGATTGGTGGCATACGCTATTGGCGCGAAATAGGGGGCGGCGCTCCGGCACCGGGCCCCATCCTTGATACAGCCGTGGATATCCTGACGCTCCGCAACCTTGGCGGTGGCGGGCATGGCTGCAATGATGTTGATGACAGTTTCTCCAGCCAAAAGCGCTGGATGCATCAGGCGGCTTTTTATGGCTTCATGCTGTGCTTCGCGGCCACAACAACGGGGGCGATCTATCATCACATTCTTGGGCTGCGGTCGCCGCATGCCTTCTTCTCCCTGCCGGTGCAGCTTGGCACTTGGGGGGGCGTGCTGCTCTGTCTTGGGACTGCGGGGTTGATCCGGCTGAAGATCATCACGGACCCGGTGCCAGTGGCGCGGCGCCTGGTCGGCGGTGAATACGCCATGTTGTCGCTCCTGTTTCTGGTGAGTGCGACCGGGCTTTTGCTGCTGGTGGTGCGCCATACTGGGGCGATGGGTGTGATGCTCACCCTGCATCTGGGCCTGGTTTTGGCGCTGTTTGTGGCGCTGCCCTATAGCAAGATGGTGCATGGGGTGTATCGCGGGCTGGCGCTGTGGCGCCATGCGCGGGAAAAGCGCGGCATGGTTGCGGAAGTTTGACCCGGGAACTTCATCAGCGGCTTTGTTACGAGCTTCGTCGGCTTAATTACGAGCCTGTCGGAAACCCGTCCTTTGGCTAGAACAATAAATCCATTGGCTCGGAGGTAAGGACCACAGGCGGCAGCCTATTCTGGGCAAAGCTGTTTTCGGCGCCCGAAGAAAAGGCAATTGGCCGGGATTGGGAAGGCGAAAAGACCGCGCCTCATTGGCCGGTTCCATGGAAGCCGAATCTACATCACTTGTACAAATTCGGCGAAGAATACTGGACGCAGCTGATCATCACAGACAAGGTATCCGGCACCATCATTGGTGAGAGTCAGCACAGGATAACGCCGCATGCGGTTGTCTCAGATGAATATGTGATTGAATTGCGCGAGGCACTTCGGTGGTTGCGCGAGGTAAGCACAGATCGGGTCAATACGCGCTTCGATCTAGTCCGGCGCAGGGTATCCGAAAGATGGGCAATAAATCTCGATTATGCGGATTGCGTGCGAAAGACCATCCACGGGGATTTGCACTGAAAGAATATCGCAGGTCCGCGGCTAGAGATTATTGACTGGGAAGGCTGGGGCGTCGGGCTTCAGCATCAAGATTTAGCATTTCTCATAGCCCTTTTGGGTCTCGATCATATTTTGGAAAGCAGTATCAGAAGGGTTTTCCATGGCTCGGTTGTGACCCAAAGCCTGACCGTTGCCGAACTCTTTGTCACTACGGAATTGCTGCGTGCGTCGGAGAAGCACGGCGAGCATCCGGACCTCGCGCCGGTAGTGACAATCCTCGGGATGCGCGCTTGGGATGAATGGCTTGGCTAGGCGGTTTGCGTGCCTAGCAACTGGCAGCCTGCGGAAACTGCCATGGTTCGACGGATCAGGGGTTGTCGCGCGCCCCAAGCGCGCCATCTGTTGGGACATGAATGCCATTTCCCCCGCCCTGCCCGATATCGCCATCAGCGAAATGCCAGCCTGGCTGGTCGGCGAATTGCGCTCAGACCATGCTGGTGAGACCGGCGCGGTGATGATCTATCGCGGCATCCTGGCCTTTTGCCGCGATCCCGCCATCCGTGAATTCGCCGAACGGCATGGCGCGACGGAACAGGGGCATCTTGATCTCTTGAATGCGCTGCTGCCGCAGGACCAGCACAGCAGGCTATTGCCGATCTGGCGCATCGCCGGCTGGCTGACTGGCGCTATCCCCGCCATTTTCGGCCCGCATGTCGTCTATGCCACGATTGATGCAGTGGAAAGCTTTGTGGATCACCATTACCAGCAGCAATTGGATAGGCTGGAAGCCGAGTCGCTTTTCCCGCCGCTACAAGCGCTGCTCCGCCATTGTCAAGAAGAGGAAATTCACCACCGGGATGAGGCGCGGGAAGCCAGCGAAGGCCGCGCCTATGGCCCGTTGATCCACGCCTGGGCCTGGGTGGTAAGCGCGGGTTCCAAGGCAGCGGTGGCAGCGGCCAAGCGCATCTAAAGACGCGCTATCGCCGCAGCAGTTGCCGCTCTCGCCACCAGACCAGCAAGCCACCGGCCAGGATCACGCCGGTTCCTACCCAGGTCCAGAAATCGGGGAAGGTGTGAAACACAAGCCAACCCACCAATGCCGCGACAACAATCTGCACGGTGCTGAAGGGCGCCAGAAGCGATGCCGGCGCGCGGCGAAAGGCTGAAATCAGCAACAACTGGCCAAGCAAATTACAAAGCCCCGCCGCAGCAAAGATCGGGATATCCGCCGCATCTGGCATGCGCCAGACCAGCGGCACGAAAAGCGCTGCTAGCAAAAGCTGAATAGCAGAAGTCCAGATCAGCGTTGTCATGCCGCCATCGCGCGGCATCATCCGCGTGATCACCAGCGCAAAGGCCCAAAGCACAGCCTCAGACAGCGGCCAAAGCGCTGCCGGGCCAAAAATCCCAGTGCCTGGCCGCAGCACAATCAGCATACCCAGAAATCCGATCACCACCGCAAGCCAGCGCTGCCAATCCACTTTTTCCCTAAGCAGGAAAACGGAAAACAGCACCACCACAAAGGGCGAGATATAAGTCAGCGCGATGCAATCCGCGAGATCAAGCAGGCTCAATCCCTGCACGAAAAGCAGCGTGCAGACAAAGATGCAGACACCGCGAAGCGCCTGCATGCCGGGATGAGCGCTTTTCACCACGGCGCCGCCGCGCCAAGCGATGATCAGGAACAGCGGCAGCACCTGAAACACCGCCCGGCCAAAGGTGACTTCAAGCGTGTGATATTTCTCCGTCAGCAGCTTGGAGGCCGCATCCACGCCGGTGAAGACGGAAAACCCAGCGAGCAATAGCCCAACCGCCAAGGCGCTGTTTTGGGCAGGGTGAGTCATGTGGCCCCGAAAAATGAACGCGGCGCGGCGCCATCCGCTGCCAGAACCAGCGCGGCAAGCCGGGCCATGCGTGCCTCACCTATCACCGGCCCGGCAAAGCGCTGGCATTTCGCCAGGACCGCTGCTTCATTAAGTGCAAGCCCCGCATCACTCGCAATGGCGCGGACGGAAGCCCGATGGCTTTCACCATTAGCAAGCGTCACGATCAGCCGCGCGCCGCGTTGTTCCGCCTTGGTCAGCGCCGTGTCTTCCGCAAGTACCACCAAGTCTTCCAAGCGCCGCAGTGCGAGATCGGCAAGCGCGGCGTCGGTATAGGCAGAAGGGCCAAGATCACCCTGGGTCAGCGCCGCCGCCACCGCCCAAGACAGGCTGAATTGCGCCTGAATGGCGCGTATCGGCGCGCGATTGACGGCATAGCGCAAAGCCTCGGCATAGGTCTCCAGGCGGAGCGCCAAGACATCACCCAAGCGGCCAGCGATCGCCGCGCGCAATGCCAGTGCAGCGGCGGCAGCGTAATGCGCATGGCGCACGCCCGCGAAGGGTTTGATATAGGCTTCAGCGATCAGCCATTCGCCTGACGCTGCGCGCAACGCTGGCGCTTCATGCAGCAGCGCAAGGCGCCGCGCCTCGGCCAGTCCATCCGCCGGCGCATCCATGTCCGAACGCGCCGCCGCTGCGGCCATGGCGCCGAGCAACACCGCATGCGCTGGATAGCTGTTGCGCCCATCCATGCCAGCGGCAATCGGCGCGTAAAGCGCGAAGGGGATTTGGCAGGCCTTCAGGCGCATTGCACGCGCCACTTCCGCCGCATCTCCATCCGCTAGCCGTGCAGCCGCGGCAGCGGCGCCCATAGCATGCCAAGACCCATCCACATGCATGCCGGGGCGGATGTGCCAAATCTCTCCCGTTCGTGCGGCGACTTCATAGCCAAGCACGAAAGCGTGATGCGCGGCGCGGAGCGAAACACGCCCTGCCGCCAAGGCAGCGATACACAGCGGCGCAACCGCCAAAGCGGGGCGACCATGGGCGCGCGCCAGCCCCTCATTCGCTTCATCCCAGCACATGGCAGCAGCCAGCACCGCCGCCGCGCCCGCTTCCGAAACACCCGCCGCGCAGCCGGGCAAATGCACCGCGCCCGGCATGGTCAACGCCAAAGCCTCAGCAAAGCGAGGCGGCGTAGCATGGCCAAGCCCCGCTATCATGCAGCCGAGGCTATCCAACAACAGCAAGCGCGCGGATTGTGCCACCGCGCCGGAGGGGCCATCCCAGGCGAAGGCGATCACATCGTCAAAATCTCCGGCATCCTTCATGCGCCGTCTTGATAAAGCGGCACAAAACGCATCCGCCCCATCGCCTGGAGCCCCACCATCAGGGAAGCGACATGCCCCGATTGCAAAAAGGCGCCTCCGCCGATCAGCGCAGGCAGGTCCGCGAGCGGCAGCAGCTCCACCGCGATTTCCTCACCTGCTTCCAGGCTCTGCGCGCCATCCGCATAGGCGCCTTCCGCCAGTACGATATGAATGCGGTTGGTATGCGTGGCGGAATTGGGGCTGAGGCTGACAATCGAGCGAAATTCACGCGCCGCGAAACCGGTTTCCTCACGCAATTCGCGCAAGCCCGCTTCAACCGGCCCGGCATCCGCTGCATCCATCACGCCGCCTGGCAATTCCAGATGCACGCAGCCTGCACCATGGCGATATTGGTGGTTCACCACCAACCGATCATCATTGGTCACCGCCACCACATGCGCCCAATCGGCATATTCCAGCACGTAATAGGGATCGAGCACCGCGCCTTCCGGCGTGATGCAGGTATTCGCACGCAGCCTGATCCAGCGATCAGCATGGATCAGGCGTGAAGCAGCCACGCGCCAGGCACCTGGCCGGCGCATGGTTATTCCGCGGCGATCTGCTGGGCGTAGCTTTCCAGCGGCGCGCAGGTGCAAACCAGATTGCGGTCGCCATAGACATTATCAACGCGCTTGACCGGCGGCCAATATTTCCTCGCCTTCACGAAGGGCAGCGGAAAGGCGGCGTCCGCGCGGCTATAAGGGCGCGCCCAAGTCTCCGCCATGACTTCCGCCGCGGTATGCGGCGCGTTTTTCAGCGGGTTATCGGCCTTGTCCATCCGGCCTTGCTCGACGGCGCGAATTTCGGCGCGGATTGCGATCATCGCATCAATAAAGCGATCAAGCTCGGCCTTTGGTTCGCTTTCCGTTGGTTCCACCATCAGCGTGCCGGCCACCGGCCAGGACATGGTGGGCGCGTGAAAACCATAATCCTGCAAACGCTTGGCGATATCTTCAACCAGCACGCCGCCGCCTTGCTGGAAGCCGCGGCAATCAAGAATGCATTCATGCGCGACCATGCCATTCGCACCCTTATAGAGCACCGGGAAATGCCCATCCAAGCGCTTCGCCATGTAATTGGCGGAAAGGATCGCAACCTCTGTCGCGCGGCGCAACGCCTCAGGCCCCATCATGCGGATATAGGCGTAGGAAATCGGCAGGATGGAAGCGGAACCGAAGGGCGCCGCACTGACGGGGCCGAAGCCCGTTGCAGGGCCGGCTTCCGCCAGCATCGGGTGATTGGGCAAATGCCGTGCCAGATGCGCGGCAACGCCGATTGGTCCCACACCTGGCCCGCCACCTCCATGTGGAATGCAGAAGGTCTTGTGCAGGTTTAAATGGCAGACATCAGCGCCGATGGTGCCTGGGCTGGTCAGGCCCACCTGCGCATTCAAATTGGCGCCATCCATGTAAACCTGTCCGCCCTTGGCATGCACCAGCGCACAAATTTCCTTAATCTCGGCTTCAAAAACGCCATGGGTGCTGGGATAGGTCACCATCAACGCGGCAAGCTTCGCGCCGTGTTGATTTAGCCTCGCCTTCAGATCATCAATATCCACATTGCCGTCACTGTCGCAGCCCACCACCACCACCTGCATGCCCGCCATCACGGCGGAGGCCGGGTTGGTGCCATGCGCCGAAGATGGGATCAGGCAAATGGTGCGCTCAGCATCGCCGCGAGAAAGATGCCAGGCGCGAATGGCAAGCAAGCCAGCATATTCACCCTGGCTGCCGGCATTGGGCTGCAAGGACACGGCAGCAAAACCAGTGATGCGCGCGAGCCAGGCTTCCAGCCGGCGGATCATGGTGATGTAACCCACCGCCTGATCCACCGGCGCGAAGGGATGGATATTGCCGAAACCGGGGAAGGTCACCGGAATCATCTCGGCCGTTGCGTTCAGTTTCATGGTGCAGGACCCAAGCGGGATCATGCTGCGATTGAGCGCGACATCCTTGTCTTCCAGCGATTTCATATAACGCAGCATGCCATGTTCGGAATGATGGCTATTGAAAACGGAGGCAGTGAGGTAAGGCGAAGTACGCCGCAGGTCTTCCGGCAAATCGCCGGCAAGCCCCAGCGCCTCAACCGCAGGTGTCGCCTTGCCCGCCGCTTCCGCCAGCGCTGCGACCAGCCGCGCCAGATCATCGTGCGAAATGGTTTCATCCATGGCAATCGCCACGGCACCGGCATCCACGCGGCGCAGGTTGAAACCATGCTTGAGCGTCGCCGCCATCACGGCATCAGCGCGCGCACCGGCTTCCAGCGTGATGGTATCGAAGAACCCTCGATGCCTCAGCGTGAAGCCAAGCCGTGCAGCCGCATCACCCGCCAGCCGCGCTAGCAACCGCACGCGTTTGGCGATGCGCGTCAGCCCCTCCGGCCCATGCCACACCGCATACATGCCAGCCATGACGGCCAGCAGCACTTGCGCGGTGCAGATATTGGAAGTCGCCTTTTCACGGCGGATATGCTGTTCGCGCGTTTGCAGCGCCAAGCGCATTGCGGGCGCACCGGCAGCATCCACGGAAACACCCACAAGGCGCCCCGGCATCAGGCGCTTATGCGCATCCGTCACTGCCATGAAGGCAGCATGCGGCCCGCCATAACCCATCGGCACGCCAAAACGCTGCGCGCTGCCCACCACAACATCAGCGCCCATTTCGCCCGGCGGCTTCAACAGCGCCAGCGAAAGCGGATCAGCCGCGACAATCGCAAGCCCGCCAACCGCATGCACGGCAGCGATCTCGGCGGTCAGGTCACGCACTTCGCCGGTGGTGCCGGGATATTGCAGCACCAGCGCAAAGGGTCTTTCCGCTGCACAGGCTGCCGCAATGCCGGCCACTTCCGCCACCACCACGCGATAGCCAAGCGGCGCCGCGCGGGTTTCCACCACAGCTTTGGTTTGCGGGTGCAAATCAGCCGCCAGCACAATCGCATTGCTCTTGGTACGCGTTGCGGCATGTGTCAGCGCCATGGCCTCCGCCACCGCCGTTGCCTCATCCAGAAGCGACGCATTGGCCACCGGCAGCCCCGTAAGGTCCGTCACCATGGTCTGGAAATTCACCAGCGCTTCAAGGCGGCCTTGCGCAATCTCCGCCTGATAGGGCGTATAGGCCGTGTACCAGCCGGGATTTTCCAAAATATTGCGCAGGATTACCGGCGGCGTCAGCGTGCCATGATAGCCAAGCCCGATCAGGGATTTGATATCAGCGCGGTTCTGTTCGGCCAAGGCGCGCAATTCGCCAATTGCCTCAGCCTCACTCACGGCGGGCGGTAGGGCGGAAAGATCGGCTTCCAGAATGGCAGCAGGCACGGTGCGCGCGGCGAGTTCGATCAGGCTCTTTGCGCCTACCACGCGAAGCATTTCGGTGATGTCCGCCTCCGATGGGCCGATATGGCGCCGGTCAAAAGCGTAATGCGCTTCAAGCGCCATCAGTTCGGCGGCGCTCATGCCAAGCTATCCACAAAAGCGTGATAGGCGCCCTCATCCAACAATGCGGCGATTTCACCCGCATCGGCGGGTTCAATGCGGAAGAACCAACCACCTTGCGTCGGCTCGCGATTGACCAGGCCCGGATCGTCCGAAAGCGCCACATTCACTTCAATGATCTTGCCCGCAATCGGCGCATAGACATCGGACGCGGCCTTCACGCTTTCGACCACGGCGCAGGCCTCACCAGCCTCGACCACGTGGCCCACTTCCGGCAAATCCACAAACACAACATCACCCAGCGCATTCTGCGCGTGGTCGGTAATGCCAATGGTCGCGCCATCGCCATCGGTGCGGACCCACTCATGATCCTTGGAAAAGCGCATTTCAGTCATGGTGGCAGAGCCTTTCAGCGGGCGTAACGATGGGGGGTGAAGGGCATGGGCGCGACACGGGCGGGAACCGCCTTGCCGCGCACCATGAGATCGAGCGAGGTACCATCCTCGGCAAAGGGGCGCGCGACATAGCCCATGGCAATCGGTGCGCCAACGGAAGGACTAAATCCGCCCGAGGTCACCTTACCAATCATCGCGCCATCCGCGCCTGCAATGGGCGTATGGCCGCGCGCTGGCTGACGGCTTTCCGGGCGAACACCAACGCGAAGCCGCTTCGGCCCATTGGCCAATTCGTCGCGCACACGCTCAGCGCCGGGGAAATTCCATTCCATGCGGCGGCGCTTGCCAATGCTCCACACCAGGCCCGCTTCAACGGCGCTGGTGGTTTCATCAATATCGCTGCCGTAGAGGCAAAGCCCCGCCTCGAGTCTAAGCGAATCCCGCGCGCCAAGCCCCGCAGGCATCACGCCGGGAAGTGCGAGCAGGCGGCGCGCAAAGGCCTCCGCCTGCTCGGCAGGGACCGAGATTTCAACGCCATCCTCACCAGTATAACCACTGCGAGAAATAATCGCGTGCACGCCACCGATATCAAAGCTGCCAATGCCCATGAAGGAAAATGCCGCAAGCCCCGGCGCCAGCCTAGCCAATGCCGACACCGTGCCCGGCCCTTGCAGCGCGAGCAATGCGCGGTCCTCATGCCGATGCAGTGTCACACCTTGGGGCAAATGCGCCGCGATATGGCCAAAATCATGTTCCTTGCGGCTGGCATTCACCACCAGGAAAATCCGGTCGCCCAGATTGGCGAACATGAAATCATCAAGAATGCCGCCGCTTGGCGATGTCAGCAGCCCATAGCGCTGCCGGCCCGGCTTCAGCCCCGCAACATCGGCGGGTGTCAGTGCTTCCAAAGTCGCTGCCGCGCCTTCGCCGCGCAATTCTCCTTGCCCCATATGGGAGACATCGAACAACGCCGCGGCGCTCCGGCAATGCAAATGCTCCGCCATGATGCCGGCGGGGTATTGCACCGGCAGCGCATAACCAGCGAAACCCACCATCCGCCCGCCCAATTCGCGGTGCAGCGCGGCAAGCGGGGTTTCCGCCAGGGCTTCGGTTGGGGATTCGACCACGTAGCCTCCCGCCGCTTCGCGCGGCGAAATGGGTTCAACACGTGGCCCCCCTCTGTCTGATGACCTGAGAGATTCGGCGGGGGCATTACTCGCGCCTTTCTCCGTCGGTGCCATGGCTTGCGCCACGGGCTTTCCAGAGGCCCCTTTCCCGCGCGGCCCTTTTGCCTGAGCGTTTCCGGGGACCGGTTGCGCCTTCGGCGGCAGGCAAGCCTGCTCTCTCCCGCGCGGAGTCAAACGGGGTGGAAGGGGAATGACAGATCGGGCGGGGGCGCGCAATACGAAAAAACCGCGCCCGTTACGGCCTGGATTTAAGCCTTTGGTTTTTCGGTGAACCCCACTATACGCGCCATGAAGTTCTCGCCCGGAGCAGGCATTCACGGTTACATCCCCGGTCAATCCCGCATAATGCATTGCTGCCGGGTGGCGCGGTGCGAGATTTGCGCCGATGCCCTGCTGGACGGCCACGGCGGCCTGGTCATTCCCGACTCGGCGATGCGCGGCCCCTGCCTGAACGGCATCAGCCTTGGCATGTTGAGCGCCTTATCTGGGCGAACCCGCCAGCCTTGGCCGGCTGATGCGCCTGGATGAGGCGCTGATGCGGCGCATCTATCGCCGCCTGATTTGGGATGAACTCGGCGCGGACCGGCTGCCGCCAGGGCTTGATCTGGCCTTGATGGCCTTTGCGCTGGAAGCCGGGCCGCATGCCGCGATCCTGGCGTTGCAGGATGCGCTGGGCCTTGCGCGCAGCGGCGGCTTGGACGAACCAAGGCGCGCTGCCATGCAGGGGCTGGGGCCAGCCCATGGCAGAGCCGCCCGAGACGCCGCCCGCCAGACAAATTGAAAAAGGGAGAACCGCAAGCACAGGGCGTAGCGAACGCGTCAGCACGTCACTTCGTGAGCGCTCGGTACACTTTTCTATGCCCTCTAGCTCAAGCAAGTAGCCACGCCGCGGTACCATGCGATTCTGGTCACCCTGACTATCATCTAAAGCTTTTCTAAGTTCTGCTATACATTGGGTAAGGCTGGCATCCGTAACAAAGACTTCCGGCCAGACTGTTTCAAGTAAATCCGCGCGCGACACCACGCTGCCGACATTCCGAATAAGGTGGCGCAGCACATTCCATGTCCTCGGTCGAAGCCATATTTGCTGATCATCCGGCCCAAAAAACAATCACGCTGACTATCTACCCTCAGGAAACTCAACTAAACCTCGGAAGGGAAAGGATCGGTCTTCAGGGCTGATGCCTTCTTTTGATTGGCACTTTCACAACGATGTACATGTTTTGATACCTACTTACAAATTCTGCTTTATGGGGTGAGAGGTTCCCGTTGCAGCGATGTCCACCCACCTCAAGGCAAATCTTTCTGATGGACCCGAGCCTGGCCGACGGACATAAAATTGACTTTGCTAGACGCTTGCCTCAACTTGCTAAGCCTCAGTCTGGACTGTGACGGCGAGATTGTAAGGCAGCTACTCCTCCAAAACCCGACCAGCCCGGTGCCGGCGCAATAACCAAAGCCCGATCAGCACCGAAACTACGAAAAGCATCGTCGCAAGGCCCATCTGCCAGGCGCCATCCACCCGGATGCCCTTGCCAAGCAGCGCGAAAATCACTGTCTGCGGCACATAGCCAAGCGCCGAGGCCGCCAGGAACGCCAAGGGCGGCACCGCTGCCATGCCGGCCAGCAAATTGACCGCCAAATTATTGCCAATCGGCAGCAGCCTGAGCGCCAGCGTGACGCCAAAGGGGCTACCCACCAGCACATCCCGCATGGGCCGCAGCCGATGGCCGAAACGGCCTGCCAGCCGCGCCTCGGCCCAGGGGCGGCCAATCGCCCGCGCCCAGGCATAGGCCACACCACAGCCGAGGATTTGCGCTGCCAAGGCCAGCGCCGTGCCCTCCAGTGCGCCAAAGGCATAGCCGGCCAGAAAGGCGATCCCCTGGCGCGGCACGCCCGCCGCCGTCAGCGCCGCACCCGCCAGCACAAAAACCGCATCGCCCAGTAGCCCCTGGCCCAATACGTAATGGTCCACCCATTCCGCCCCCGGTGCGGCGCCGAGGCTTCTCAGCAGCAGCCCCCCGGCCATCAGGCCGAGCGCCAGCACCAGCAGCCGGGTCAGCGCCGCCCGCCGCCGGGCGGAAGGCGTGGGCGGGGTCATGCCTAGGGCTCGATCACCGGGCGCTTGCCGCGCCTTTGTAGCCAGGTAACGCCGATCAGGTCCAAGATACTCACCGCCAGCCGATCCAGCGTGCCGTAATTGGATTTGCCGCGCAGGCGCGGACGATGATTGACCGGCTCGCTAATCACAACCCCGCCCGCGCGCAAGGTCAGTGCCGGCAGGAAGCGGTGCATGTGATCAAAATGCGGCAGACCGAGAAACAGCGCGCGGGAAAACACCTTGAGGCCGCAGCCGGAGTCGGGCGTTGCATCGCGCAGCATCCAGGCGCGGAAGCGATTGGCGAAGCGGCTGGTGAAGCGCTTCACTGTCGAATCGCGCCGATTAACGCGATGCCCGGCGATCAGTACTGGCAGCCCCTTCCCCGCCTCAGCCTGGGCACGCGCCAAAAGGCGCGGAATATCGGCTGGGTCGTTCTGGCCATCGCCATCCAATGTGGCGATCCATTCCCCCCGCGCGGCCTTCACCCCGCTGATCACGGCAGCCGATTGCCCGCAGGACGCGCGGTGGCGCAGCATGCGCAAGGGCGCGCCGGCTGCCCGCGCCGCTGCCAATTCCTGCGGCGTGGCATCAATGGACCCATCATCCACATAGACAATCTCATGCACCACGCCGGCCAGGGCAGCGCCGATTTCGGCAATCAGGGGCGCGATATTGGGTGCTTCATTGCGCACCGGCACGACCACGGAAATAAGGGGCGCAGCCGAGAACAGAGCATTATCGAGAATCATGAGGATTTCGCGGTAGCAGGGCAGCCAAGTCACGGCAAGCAGGGGTGTATCTGCTGGAGATTCCCCCTATATCCGCTCCATGCCCTTCGACACACGCTCCCTGCCCGCCGATATCGCCGCCGGCGAGCAACAAGGCGCGCGCCGCGCCATTGCCTTTTGGCTGCTTGGCATGGCCGGCATGGTCTGGTTCATGGTGGGGCTTGGCGGTGCCACGCGGCTCACGGGTTCTGGCCTTTCCATCATGGAATGGGCGCCGATTGCGGGGACGCTGCCGCCGCTGTCACAAGCCGAATGGCAGCGGATTTACGATCTCTATCGCAGCATTCCGCAATATCAGCTGGTCAATCAGGGTTTTGGGCTGGAAGGCTTCAAAGAGATTTTCTGGCTGGAATGGGGGCATCGGCTCTGGGGGCGGCTGATCGGCATTGCCTATGTGGTGGGACTTGCCTGGTTCTGGCTGCGCGGGCGGGTGCCGGCGGCGCTAAAACCGCGCCTCTTGCTGCTGCTGGCGCTGGGTGGACTGCAAGGAGCGGTTGGTTGGTTCATGGTGGCTTCAGGGTTTGAGGCGGATCGGACCGCGGTTTCGCCCTATCGGCTGGTGACCCATCTGGGGCTCGCTTTTGTACTGTTTGGGCTTTTGTTCTGGACAGCGCTCAGCCTTTTGCGCCCGGCGCGCAAAGTCCCGATGCATGCGGGGGCCTTGCGTGGCTTGGTGCATGCGACCGCCGGGCTTGCGGTGTTGGCGATGCTGGCGGGCGGCTTTGTGGCCGGGATTCGCGCTGGCTTCAGCTACAATACTTTTCCGCTGATGGATGGCCGGCTGGTGCCGGAGGGCTATTGGGATTTGGCGCCCGCGCTCAAAAATTTCACCGTCAATATCGCTGCCGTGCAGTTCAATCATCGGCTATTGGCGAGTGCCGTGCTGGTGGTGGCGCTCGTCGCTGGCGCTTTGGCCTCGCGCCGCCTGGCCCCCGGCTTTGCGCGCAATGCCGTGCTGGCGCTGACAGGGGCCGTCACGCTGCAATATGCGCTTGGCATCGCGACCCTTCTGGCCGTGGTGCCGGTCTGGCTCGGCACGCTCCATCAATCCATCGCGGTCCTGGTGCTGGCGACCACACTTGCCGCGATTCATGGCTTGCGCCGGCCGTGCGCAACCGTTTCTCTGAACGCCTGATCTTAGAGGTATAAGCCCATGAACGCGCTCGGCATCACTGATGAATTGTTCTTCACGCTGCTCGATCGCGCGGGCGCGGAACGCCAATTGCGCGACGCGACGCAGGGCTGTGAGGATGGTGAGCTGTTCCTGGAATATCGCGAAAGCGAGGCGATCACGATTGATGATGGCCGCATCCGTTCCGCGAGTTACGACGCGACGCGCGGCTTTGGCCTGCGCGCCGTGGCGGGGGAAGCGGCTGGCTTTGCCCATGCGGGGGAATTGTCGGATGCTGCGCTTTCGCGTGCCGCTGCGGCGGTGAAGGCGGTGCGCCAGGGCCATAGCGGGGCTTTGGATATCGCACCACGTGCCACCAATGCGCGGCTTTACACTGACGCCAATCCCCTCACGCAAATGGATTTCGCCGCCAAGACAGCTTTGTTGCAGGAAATTGACGCCTATGCCCGCGCGCGAGACCCGCGCGTGGTGCAGGTGATGGCCTCCATCACCGGGGAATGGCAGGTGGTGCAGATTCTGCGCCCGGATGGGCAGCGCCTGGCTGATCTGCGCCCGCTGGTGCGCTTCAATGTCTCGGTCGTGGTGGCGGAAGGGGATCGGCGGGAGACGGGCAGCTTCGGCACTGGCGGGCGCTTTGCCTATGAACGGGTGCTGGGCGGCGATGCCTGGAAGCGCGGTGTGGATGAGGCGCTGCGCCAGGCGCTGGTCAATCTTGGTAGCGTTCCGGCGCCAGCCGGAGAGATGGAAGTGGTGCTCGGCCCCGGCTGGCCCGGCATTTTGCTGCATGAAGCAATCGGCCATGGCTTGGAAGGCGATTTCAACCGCAAAAAGACTTCTGCCTTCGCGGGGCTGCTTGGCCAGCGCATCGCGGCGCCGGGTGTCACTGTGGTGGATGACGGTACGCTGCCGGATCGGCGCGGCAGCCTGACCGTGGATGATGAGGGCACGCCAAGCGGGCGCACCACGCTGATTGAAGATGGCGTCCTGGTTGGCTTCCTGCAGGATCGGCAGAATGCGCGGCTGATGGGTGTGGCGCCTACTGGCAATGGCCGGCGCCAGAGCTATGCCTATAGCCCCATGCCGCGCATGACAAATACGGTGATGCTGGGTGGCGCGCATACGCCGGAAGAGGTTTTGGCCAGTGTGAAGCGTGGGCTTTACGCGGTGAATTTCGGCGGTGGGCAGGTGGATACCACCTCCGGCAAATTCGTCTTCAGCGCTTCTGAGGCCTATTTGATCGAGAACGGCAGGATCGGCGCACCGGTGAAGGGTGCGACATTGATTGGCAATGGTCCGGATGCGCTGACCAAGGTCAGCATGGTGGCCAATGACATGGCACTCGACCCCGGCATTGGCACTTGCGGCAAGCAGGGCCAGGGCGTGCCGGTTGGAGTTGGCCAACCGACCTTGAAGCTGACCGGGCTTACGGTGGGCGGGACCGCGGTTTAGTTCGCGCCGGCTTCACATCCGTTCAGCGGACACGCACTAAAACTTTTCTAGGGTCGCATTTTCCGAGTCGCCAAGTGAAGACACTTGACTTGAAAATGCTCCTAACTCGCCTTCGCCGCCGTGCGCATCAACTGATAAGCGCCGCGCTCGCCTGAGCTTGGCACCAGCCGCGTGGTGAGGCCAAGCACGGTCTCAGCGCCACCCAGATAGACATACCCACCCGACTGCAATTGACCGGCGATACTGGCCAGCACCTGAGTTTTGGTGGCTCCATCGAAATAGATCAGGGAACCTCTGATTTAATCCTGCCTTTTTGGTCTGTGATTGATTTTCTGAGTCTATTGTGCCTCGGTCATTCATCCCTTGAGCGCGACCCCCATGCAGTAAAAAAGCTTCTCGAGCCTCGGCTTTGACCGCGCTCGCAAGCAAACGCGGCGAGAGCGCTTCCTGGCCGAGATGGAGATTGTCGTTCCCTGGGCAGCACTTTCAGCCCTGATTGAGCCCCATTACCCCTCGGGCGA